>OFMM01001500.1_pt1 | contig 10881 bp, 9 predicted proteins | sample 1541811 | NCBI WGS metagenome assembly OFMM01 (sample SAMN04209246, study PRJEB22552) | human gut metagenome | biome: gut; material: feces | host: Homo sapiens | place: USA: Oklahoma
GGGTTTGCGTTTTGGGTTATTGCGGGGCTGACTGCGCGGTCTTGGCCGGCCGGCGGCGGGATTTGCCGCGGCCGCGCTTGCGCGGCTGGGCCGCCTTGGCCTTGTAGTAGCTCTCCATGCTGTCCGTCGCCTGATAGGTCAGGCGCGTGGCGCTCCAGGTGCAGTCGTCCGCCTTGCGGAATTTCAGCCGCACGAGCAGCTTGCCGTCCGTCGGGCACTCGCCGAGCGCCATATAGCGCTGGTCGCCCTGGTTGACCCACTTGCTGTAGCGCACCTCGCCGCTGCACAGCGGGCAGCAGGGCGTGACGAACGCGGCGTCGCCGAAGAGCTCCGACTTCGTGGCATAGGACTCCGACGCGACGTGCTCGATCGGATCGGGGCCGTTATTCTCGCCGTGGTGCTCCTTCGGCAGCCGGGTCGTGAGCTTCTGCGCGGCGTCGTGGTAATCGGCCAGGCCCTTCTCCATGTTCAGGTGCGTGCACACGAGCGCAGTGTTGTACGCGTCGCCGAGCGCGTCGTGCGCGATGCGCGTCTGTTCGATGGCAAAGTGCTCCATCGCCGTGGCGAGCGATTTCTGGTTGCGGTCGCCGTCGGTCTGGAGGTTGTAGATGAGCTGGAGGTTGATCCAGCCGGCGATCCAGTCCCAGTCCAGATCGTGGATGATGATGTTCTGCTCGAGGATGCCCTGATCGTCGCAGCCCCAGGTGAGGAACGTCACATCGTCCCCGCACCAGGCGCGAAACTGCGCCAGCGCCTCCGGAAAGCTCACGCCGGCGGCCAGGCGCTCGCGGTCGAAGCCGGTGAGCTTTTTGACCTTGTAGTGCATACGCTTGAAGTACATGGGCTTGACATCGATCTGAAATTCTTCGCCGGGGGTCATGTCCTCGTTGAGCTTCACCGCGCCGATCTCGATGATCTCGCCGCGCAGGTGAATGGGCAGCTTGTTGAATACGGAGGATTTGGAACTCATCGCCTGATTCCATTCCAGATCCATCACGACATAATGCATGGCTCTTTCCGTCCTTTCCTGTAACATTAGGAGTATAGCACACAATGGCGCAACTTTCACGCCCTTTTTTCGGGAATTCTATATTTGAATGCAAGCGCATAGTGTGATATAATCAAACAATACCGTCCGTGGGCGGTACGATGAGAAAACGAAGGGGGTATTCCCAATGAAAATTGCAGTTCTTTGCGGCGGCCTGAGCCCCGAGCGCAACGTCTCGATCTCGAGCGGCACGAAAATTGCCGGCGCGCTCCAGGAGAGCGGCCACCAGGTCGTGCTGCTGGATATGTTTTTCGGTCTTGAGGACTATACCGGCGACATCGCCCATGTGTTTGACGATCCGCCGGCGCTCGGCGGCACGCGCATTGATGAGAGCGCGCCGGATCTGGAGGCCGTGCGCGCGCAGCGCAAGCTCCAGAGCCCGAGCCTGTTCGGCGAGCACGTGCTCGAGGTGTGCGCCATGGCGGATATCGTGTTTCTGGCCCTGCACGGCCGCACCGGCGAGGACGGCCGCGTGCAGGCGACGCTCGACCTGCTCGGCATCCCCTATACCGGCAGCGGCTACCTCGGCAGCGCCATCGCCATGGATAAGGACCTGACCAAGCGCGTCGTCGCACCGCTTGGCGTCAAGACCCCGGCGTGGATGCTCGTCGAGAGCGACGGCATGGACATCGACGCCGTCTGCGCGCAGGCGAAGCTGCCCTGCGTCGTCAAGCCCGACGACTCTGGCTCGAGCATCGGCGTGTCCATCGCCAATGACGAGGCCGAGCTGCGCGCTGCGCTGAAAGCAGCCGCCAACGAAGGCAGCCGCATCCTCATCGAGCAGTACATCTGCGGCCGCGAGGTGCAGATCGGCATCCTCGGCGGCAAGGCCCTGCCCAGCATCGAGATCATCCCGGCCGAGGGCTTTTATGACTACCGCAACAAGTACCAGCCCGGCGCCGCCCGCGAGATCACCCCGGCCGAGATCCCGGCCGAGACCGAGCAGCGCCTGGCCGATGCCGCGCTCACGGTGTTCCACGCGCTGAACCTGTCGGCCTATTCCCGCGCGGACTTCATCCTCGACGCGGAAGGGGAGCTCTGGTTCCTCGAGATCAACACCCTGCCTGGCATGACGCCTACCAGCCTCGTGCCGCAGGAGGCCGCCGCCGTCGGCATCAGCTACAGCGAGCTGTGCGAGCAGATCATCGCCGACGCGCTGCACAAGTGAGCCGATGACGGGCTACTGCGTATCGGACATCGCCGCCATCACCGGCGGCGTGCTCTCGGGCGACGGGGCTGCGCTTGTGACCGGCGTCGTCATCGACAGCCGCGCCGTCACGCCCGGCGCGCTCTTTGCCGCCATCCCCGGCGAGCGGGTGGACGGGCACGACTACATTGGCAAGGCGTTCGACCTCGGCGCGGCCTGCTGCCTTGCGCAGCGCGTCCCGGCGGGGGAGACCCGCCCGGTCATCTGCGTGCCGGATACGGCCGCCGCGCTCGAGACGCTCGCGCGCGCCTACCGCGCCCGCTTTTCCATCCCGGTCCTCGGCGTGACCGGCAGCGTCGGCAAGACGACGGCCAAGGAAATGGTCGCCTCCGTGCTCTCGCAGCGCTGGAACACGCTGAAAACCGAAAAGAACTTCAACAATCAGCTCGGCGTGCCGCTCACGCTCTTCCGGCTCGAGCCGGAGCACGAGGCCGCGGTCGTCGAGATGGGCGTGTCGCACTTCGGCGACATGGCGCCGCTGGCCGCCATGGTGCAGCCGACGGCCATGCTCTTTACGATCATCGGCCACGCGCACCTGGAGTTTCTGCGCGACCGCCGCGGCGTCCTGCAGGAAAAGACCTCCGTGCTCGACACCATGCCGGACGATGCCGTCGCCTTCTGCAACGGGGACGACGACCTGCTGCGCGCCATGACCTGCCGCCAGCGCAAGGTGACGTTCGGCCTCTCGGCCGGGTGCGACGTGCGCGCGGTCGACGTGCGCGACCTCGGCGACGAGGGCAGCACCTGCACGATCATTGCGGGTACACGGCGCATCCCGGTGCGCATCTCGGCCTATGGGCAGCACATGGTCTATGCCGCGCTCGAGGGCGCGGCCGTCGGTATCGAATACGGCCTGACGGATGATGAGATCATCCGCGGCATCGCGGCCTATCAGCCGGTCGGCAGCCGCGCGCGCGTTGTGCGCACGGCGCGCTATACGGTCATTGACGACTGCTATAATGCCAATCCCGACTCCACGGCGGCGGCGCTGCGCTCCATGGCGACCTTGCCGGCCGGCCGCCGGGTGGCCGTCCTCGGCAACATGGGTGAGCTCGGCACGAACGCCGCGGCTCTGCACCGGGAGACCGGCGTCTGCGCGGCGAAAGCCGGCGTGTCGCTCGTCATCACCTGCGGGGAGCTGGCAAGGCAGATCGCTGCAGGTGCTGCCGCAGAGGATCCCGCCGTTGCGACCGCGTCGTTTGACACGCTCGATGCGCTGCTCCCGGCCTTGCCGGGCCTGCTGCAGCCGGGGGACTGCGTGCTCGTCAAAGCGTCGCACAGCATGCAGTTTGAGCGCATCGTTCAGGCGCTGACACAGGCGTAAAACTTCATGCATGCGTGCTGCACCACGAAAAAGTGCAAATGCCGGTGCATGAAGTCCTTGTGCATCCTTTCTGGTTGCCCCGCAGGGGCGAGGAAATGGCACATTTCTCATTTTGCTGTGCTTTTGCATAGCAAATACAGTGAATTTCCAGCCGGGCGAGGCATTGCTTCGCCCGGTATTTTCGTGTTTCGTCAATTCGTCAAAAACGTAACGTTAAAAATCAAACAGCTTTGTTAAAAAAGTAGAAATGCAAAAAAGGGCTTTTCAAATGGCAAAAATGGCGCTACAATGCAGTTGATAAGAAAATAACAAAGCTCGACAGTGTTCGTTCCGATTCGCCGCAGCGGCTGTTGCCGCCTGTGTGGGAAGTGTGGAAAGCGGAACGCAAGAAGATAAAAAATAAAAACACGTTTGATTTCTTAAAGGAGGAATCTGTCATGGCAAAGACTAAGATCGCAGTTCTGTGGGGCCTGCTCATCGCAATGATGGTTGCCTGCGCGGGCATTTACGCCGCGCTCAAAGCGCGCGAGATGAACCCCTACATAGGCAGCACCGGCACGTATGTGGAGACGGTGCAGCCGAATGGTGAAGCGTCCGCCGTCGTTGCGGACAATGTGGTCACGGTCAATGACTGAGCCCTGACAGGCGCGCGGTTCGCCGCCTGAAAATAGAACGAATATACTAACACGCCGGGTGAAGCAAAACTTCACCCGGCGTGTTTTTTGCCCCAATATCGGGGAATTACTTTTCTTTCCCGCCGGAATATGGTACTTTGAATATTGGAAATGGGAGTGATAAGTTTACATAACGTGGTTTTGGGAGGGAACGACCATGTCGAAAACGAGCAGGATCATCCTCTGGTGCGTGCTGATCGCGGTGCTGGCGATGTGCATTGCGCTGTATATTGCGGCGAAGCGGCCGATAGAGGACACGGCCTACCGCAACGCGGGAAAGACATATGCCGAGTCCCAGCAGCCCGGCGACGAGACGCCGGGCATCACGGGCGGGGACTTCACGATCACGGCGCACACGTTTGAAAACATGTGCACGCAAAACCGCGCCTCCGGCATGACGGAGGATGCCTACTGGGCCTCCATGTTCGAGACACGCAAGCTTATGCTCACGCTCGAAAGCTACACACAGGCGCAGGAGGCGGCCTTCCTTGCGGCGGGGCACACGCGCGACGAGGCCGATGCGTGGCATGATTTTTGCTATGCGCTCACAAAAGCAGCCGTGGACGCGCAGAACATCACGCTCGCCGCGCCGTACACTTGGACGCTCACGCGCGACAATTACAATACCGCAGGCACGTGGCCGGAACTGACGCAGAGCGCCGGCGCGCCCGGATAAAGCAGTTCCCCGCATCTTCGGATGCGGGGAAACGTTTATGTAGGCTAAAAGAGATATTTGATGAGCAGCAGCAGCACCAGCCCCGGAAACCCGGTCACGCCGATGACGAGCGCGTTGATCCAGTTGAGGCCGAGCGTGATGCCGATGGCGCTGCCGAAAAAGTTGAGCAGAAACAGCGCCGCGAAGCCGATGGCCGTGTTGAGCAGCAGCTTCAGGATCCAGCGGATCGGCTTTCGGAACAGCCGAATGACCAGCCAGACGAGAAACACGGCCGCGATCACGACCAGAATGTCCGTAAGTGTTTGCGACATAAGAAACCATCCTATTGTGTCAGATTTTTCAGATCGTGCACGGCGCAGTTGTACTTTGCGCGCAGCGCGTTGATCTCATAGATGCACGCCTCCATCAGCAGGGGATCGGTGATGTTGTCAAACTCGTTGTAGGCCTGTTCGAGCTCGCGGCGCACGCCGAGCATCTCGGCGCGCACGCGCTGCACCTCTGCGCGGTGCGCCCGCTGCTGCTTTCTCTGACTGGACATGGAAAAGCCTCCGTTCGCTTTTCTGTATATTCTATGTCAGCGGCGGTGGTTTTAGTCAGAGCGCAGCGAAATTTTCCAGGTATAGCAGCGGGTGACGCGCGCATACTGTGCCTGGACAACATATCCGACGCGCGCTGCAGCGAAGCAAACCCGCGGAGGCCGCCCGGCACACAGGCCGCGGCGCAGCATCCGATCCCTGCAAGAGCTTTGCAGGCTGTTGCATCCAGCGCGGGAACGACCCGCTCCGGACCACCGGAACGCCGTTCGGCACGGATTGCGTCAAGTGCCGGAGCGGCAGGGGACAGCCCAAAAAGTTCCGGGGCGGCGGGGAGCACACTTTTCGTGTTCCCCGTCTATTTTTTGGAATTCCTTGCATTTCCGGCCTTGATACGCTATACTAGATTAGTTAAGGTATGAAACGAATGCTACCACATCTTGTGATATGAGAGGGATCCAACGACATGGCAAAGGCCCCAACAACGACTTACGGCAATGACAGCATCTCGATGCTCAAGGGCGCGGAGCGCGTGCGCAAACGCCCCAGCGTCATCTTCGGCTCTGACGGGCTGGAGGGCTGCGAGCACGCGGTGTTTGAAATTCTTTCGAACGCGATCGACGAGGCGCGCGAGGGATTCGGCAATATTATAACCGTTACGCGCTACGAAGACAAGTCCATTGAGGTGGAGGATTTCGGGCGCGGCTGTCCGGTGGACTGGAACGAGAAGGAGCAGCGCTACAACTGGGAGCTGATCTTCTGCGAAATGTACGCCGGCGGCAAGTATAAAAACAACGAGGGCGAAAACTACGAGTACTCGCTCGGCCTCAACGGCCTCGGCGCGTGCGCCACGCAGTACGCCTCGGAATACATGGATGTGACCATCTGGCGCGACGGGAAAAAATACACCCTGCATTTTCGCCACGGCGAGGTCGTCGGCGGGCTCGAGAGCGCCCCGGCCGACCGCAAAAAGACCGGCACGACCATCCGCTGGCGGCCGGATCTGGAGGTGTTCACGGACATCGACGTGCCCGAGAGCTATTTTCAGGACGTGCTGCACCGGCAGGCTGTGGTCAACCGCGGCGTGACGTTCCGCCTGCGCGTGCAGCGCGGCGGCGCGTTTGAGACGACGGACTACTGCTACGCCGACGGCATCCTCGACTATGTCAAGGAGCTGGCCGGGGAGGACGCGCTGACCGTCCCAACGTTCATCGAGACCGAGCGCCGCGGCCGCGACCGCGCGGATAAGCCGGAGTATAAGGTGAAGATCTCGGCGGCGTTCTGCTTTTCCAACCGCGTCAATGACATTGAATACTACCACAACTCGTCCTGGCTGGAGTACGGCGGCGCGCCGGAAAAGGCCACGAAGAGCGCCTTCACCTCCGCCATCGACGCCTACATCAAGCAGCAGGGCAAGTACCAGAAGAGCGAGAGCAAGATCAGCTTTCAGGACGTGCAGGACTGCCTGATCCTCGTCACGAACTGCTTTTCGACCATCACGTCCTACGAAAACCAGACGAAAAAGGCCATCACGAACAAGTTCATCCAGGAGGCCATGACGGAGTTTTTCCGCGCCCAGCTCGAGATCTATTTCATCGAGCACAAAGCCGAGGCCGACCGCGTCATGGAGCAGGTGCTCATCAACAAGCGCAGCCGCGAGACGGCGGAAAAAGCGCGTCTGAACATCAAGAAAAAGCTCACCGGCAACGTCGACCTCGCCAACCGCGTGCAGAAGTTCGTCGACTGCCGCTCGAAGGACGTCTCCCGCCGCGAGATCTACATCGTGGAGGGCGACTCCGCACTCGGCGCGTGCAAGCTCTCGCGCGACGCGGAGTTTCAGGGCATCATGCCCGTGCGCGGCAAGATCCTCAACTGCCTGAAGGCGGACTATGCGCGCATTTTTAAGAGCGATGTCATCACTGACCTCATGCGCGTGCTCGGCTGCGGCGTGGAGGTGCAGAGCAAGCAGGCCAAGGATCTCTCGGCGTTCAATCTCGAGAACCTGCGCTGGAATAAGGTCATCATCTGCACCGATGCCGACGTGGACGGCTTCCAGATCCGCACGCTCATCCTCACCATGCTCTACCGGCTGGCGCCGACGCTCATCCGCGAGGGCTATGTGTACATTGCCGAGTCGCCCCTGTATGAGATCGTGAGCAAGGGCAAGACTTACTTTGCCTATTCCGACCGTGAGAAGGCGGCCATCGTCGACAGCCTCGGCGGCGCAAAGGCGGACATCAACCGCTCGAAAGGTCTCGGCGAGAACGACCCCGAGATGATGTGGCTCACGACCATGAACCCCGACACGCGCAAGCTCATCCGTGTCATGCCGGAGGACGTCGAGCGCACGGCGCAGGTGTTCGACCTGCTCCTGGGCGACAATCTCGCCGGACGCAAGGCGCACATCGCCGAGTGCGGCAGCCAGTTTCTCGATCTGGCCGATATTTCCTGAGAAAAACCTGCGTAAAGGAACGGTAACGTTATGCCGAGAAAAAAAGCACCGGAAATCAAGAAAACCGTTGACCCCAACGTCGTCGGGCTTAAGGCGGAGGTCATCTCCCAGCCCATCACCGAGACGCTGGAGCAAAACTATATGCCGTATGCGATGAGCGTCATCGTCTCGCGCGCGATCCCGGAGATCGACGGCTTCAAACCCAGCCACCGCAAGCTGCTGTACACGATGTACAAGATGAATCTGCTCACGGGCGGACGCACAAAATCGGCCAACATCGTCGGCCAGACCATGCGCCTCAACCCGCACGGCGATGCTGCGATCTATGAGACCATGGTCCGTCTCTCGAAGGGTTACGGCGCGCTGCTGACGCCATTTGTGGACTCGAAGGGCAACTTCGGCAAGGTGTTTTCGCGCGACATGTCCTATGCCGCCTCGCGTTACACGGAGGCGAAGCTCGCGCCCATCTGCGCCGAGCTCTTCGGCGACATTGACAGCGACACCGTCGATTTTGTCGATAACTACGACGGCTCCATGAAAGAGCCGGCCCTGCTGCCGACGCGCTTTCCCAATGTGCTCGTGTCGGCGAACCTCGGCATCGCCGTCGGCATGGCCAGCCAGATCTGCGGCTTCAACCTCGAGGAGGTCTGCCGCACGACGATCGCCTATCTCGAGGACCCGAACCACGACCTGCTCTCGACGCTCCCGGCACCGGACTTTCCGACCGGCGGCGAGATCTTGTACGACCGCGATGAGATGGCCCAGATCTACCGCACCGGCCGCGGCAGCGTGAAGGTGCGCGCCCGCTGGCGCCACCTGCCGAAGGAAAACATCATCGAGATCTACGAGATCCCGTATTCCACGACCGTCGAGGCCGTCATCGACAAGGTGGCCGAACTCGTCAAGGCGGGCAAGCTGCGTGAGGTGGCCGACATGCGCGACGAGACCGACCTCAGCGGCCTGAAGCTCGCCATCGACCTCAAGCGCGGCGCAGACCCCGAGCAGGTCATGCAAAAGCTCTTCCGGCTCACGCCGCTGTGCGACAGCTTCGCCTGCAACTTCAACATCCTCATCGCCGGCAACCCGCGCGTGATGGGCGTGGGCGAGATCCTCGACAAGTGGATCGCCTGGCGCATGGAGTGCATCCGCCGGCGCGTGTTCTTCGACCTGCAGAAAAAGCGCGCCAAGCTCCACCTGCTGCAGGGCCTCGGCAAGATCCTGCTCGATATCGACCGCGCCATCGCCATCATCCGCAATACCGAGCGCGAGGCCGACGTGGTGCCGAACCTCATGGCGGGCTTTGATCTCGACGAGGTGCAGGCAAACTTCGTGGCCGAGATCAAGCTGCGCAACATCAACCGCGAGTACATCCTCAAGCGCATGGCCGAGACCGACGCGCTGGAAAAAGACATTGCCGACCTTGAGGCGACGCTCGAGAGCAAGCGCCGCATCCGCGGCATCATCATCCGCGAGCTCAAGGAGATCATCCGCAAGTACCCGTCGCCGCGGCGCACGGGCATCGTCGCGGCGGAGTCCGTCGCGCAGATGCCGGCCGAGGATCTTGTGCCGGATTACCCGGTGCAGCTGTTCCTCTCGCGCGAGGGCTATTTCAAGAAGATCACGCCGCAGTCGTGGCGTATGTCGCAGGACCACAAGCTCAAGGAGGGCGACGAGATCACCGTCCAGATGGAAACGAAGAACAACGCCGAGCTGTTGTTCTTCACCAGCAAATGCCAGGTGTACAAGTGCCGCGTGGGCGATTTTGACGACGGCAAGGCCAGCGTGATGGGCGACTATATCGCCGCGCGGCTGGGCATGGAGGAGGGCGAAACGCCCTTGTATATGGCCCTTACAACGGATTACAAAGGCCATATGTTCTTCCTGTTTGCCAACGGCAAAGCGGCAAAGGTGCCCATGGAAAGCTACGCCACCAAGCAGAACCGGCGCAAGCTGCTCAATGCCTTCAGCGACAAATCGCCGCTGGTGTACGCGGCACACCTGCACGAGGAATGCGAGCTTGCCATTTACACCAGCGCAGGCCGCATGCTGCTGGTGAATTCGGCCCAGGTGCCCGCGAAGCAGACAAAGAATACCGCAGGTGTGAACGTTGTTACGCTGAAAAAGAACCAGTCCATCATCCATGTGCGCCGCGCAGCCAATCTGGAATTGACGGACCCGCACCGCTACCGCGTGCGTACGCTGCCCGCGGCAGGTGCTATCCTGCGCGGCGAGGACACCGCCGAGCAGATGCAGCTGCTGTAAGGGCCCGGAAAACGGAATCAAAAAAACCGCCGCGGCTTTTTTGATACGAAGGAATGGTGGCGGAATAAAGGTCATGCGGCCTTGGAGCCCGGCTTGCCGGAAAGCTGCATCTCGTCATTCAGCGCCTGCGCCACGCGCTGCACACAATCGGAGGAGAACGGGTCGCTCAGCCCCACTTCCTTAAGTGTTTCCAGATATTCCACGTTGATGGTATATTGCGTCAGCTTATCATAGATCTGCATGGCTTTGTCCCGGTTTTCCAGCGCGTCGGCCCAGAGTTCCAGCGCGGACACGGCGGAGGTGGCATAGCTGACATAGTAGAACGGCGTTTCGAAATGATGGTGGATATCCACCCACTCATAAACCAGAGGATAACCCATGTAATCCTGATAGATCTGGGCGTGCAGAAGGTTCATCTCGTCCAGCGGCATGTCCGGGTCCTCAAACACAGCCTGCTGGAATTCGTCCTCGGCACAGCCCTGAAGTACGGAATCCACCAGGTTCATCAGTTGTGCGTACTCGATATAGGAGGCGTCCTCGCCGTACATATCCTCGTAGGTGTCGAACATCAGCACTTCCAGACCCTGGGAGTGGATCTCCGCCAGATCCAGATTGTTGCCGTCGTTCCAGAGCGTCTCTCCCATGAGGTAGAAGTTGTAATAGTGGCCGAACTCGTGGAACAGTGTACCCGGGTCGGTATAATAA
>OFMM01001543.1_pt1 | contig 10638 bp, 7 predicted proteins | sample 1541811 | NCBI WGS metagenome assembly OFMM01 (sample SAMN04209246, study PRJEB22552) | human gut metagenome | biome: gut; material: feces | host: Homo sapiens | place: USA: Oklahoma
ATTATACCAAAAGGGATGAGGGGTTCTCAACTTTCATTTAAGTTTACAATGTGATTTTTCCGCAAAGGAGAAGATGAAATGGCAGATTTTGTCAGAAGAAGTGAGCTTTGGACTTATGATGTGTTCCCGAAGGTTATAAAGGCCGGCAAGGAAAGCACTGTTCATATTCGACCGTTCGGCGGCAGAAACTTTTTTCCGGCGGGCAGTGTGCGTGAGGCTGTGGTGACATGGCTCAACGGGGGAGATATAGAGGATGCTCCGGCTTCCGCATTCAGAAAAGAAATTGACGTTACCGCAAACTCGGAGAACGGCCTTGATATCAAAATGCTTTTCCCTTATGAGGGCGAGTACCGTATCCGTGTTGAGGGCGAGACTCCCGACGGGGACAAGAAGCGCTTTACGTTCTGCGTTTATGCAGTCTCCGACGACCTTGTCGGAGTTTATCCGTTTATGGGCGACCTGCATATGCACACGAATTTTTCCGACGGAGCGCATGACCCCGAGAATGTTGCCGCAACCTATCGCTCCCGCGGCTATGATTTTCTTGCCATAACTGACCACCACCGCTATTATCCGTCGCTCAGAGCTATAGAGGCTTTTAAAAATATCCCGACAGAGTTCAATCTCGTGCCCGGCGAGGAGGTGCATCTCCCGTCGATAAACGGCTTTAAGGTCGATCCGCATACGATTAATTTCGGCGGCGAATACAGCATTAACGCGCTTGTCGAGGATGTAGCGGTAGAGGAAGTCGGCAAGGACAAAAAGGTTCGTGCGATAAGGGACGACTGCCCCGATGTCATGACCCGCAAGGAGTTTGCCGCCAAGATGACCGCACTCGCCAAGGAGATAAAGGTGCCCGACAATGTCGACGCTATGACGGCGGCGGTGCTCAAGTGGATTTACGACGAGATAAGAAAGGCCGGGGGACTCGGAATATTCCCGCATCCGACATGGATAACAGGCGAGGCATTTCATGTGTCCGACGCCCTCAACGACTGGCTCGTTGAAAATAAGATTTTCGACGCTTTTGAAGTCCTCGGCGGCGAGCGATATTTTGAACAAAACGGCTATCAGACCGTGAGATATTATGAGGACAGAGCACGCGGATTCAAATATCCCGTTGTCGGCAGCACGGACAGCCACTCCTGCACTCCCGAAAACAAGGGCGCATATATCTGCTCGACAATAGTGTTCTCGCCAGAAAACGAGCGAAAAGCACTTATCGATTCGATAAGGAATTTCAGGAGCGTTGCCGTTGACACGATAAGCAAGGAATTCAGACTTGTCGGCGAGATGAGATATGTCCGCTACGGCTGCTTCCTGCTTAACAACTATTTCCCGATTCATGACGATGCCTGCTTTGAAGAGGGCAGACTTATGAAACAGGCGATATACGGAACCGAGGACGAAAAGCAAGCTGCGGTAAACACCCTGAGCGTAATGAACGGCAGAATGAAGAAGATGCTCGAAAAATACTTTGCGTTTTAATTTATGATATAACAAAACCGACCCTTCGCAAAAAACGGAGGGTCGGTTCTCTATATTTGACTTACTTATTCAGCTCGTCAAACATATCCTTTATCATCTTTTTGACCTGCGGGATAACGTCATCAACGGCAACCTTCTCGTTGATGCTCTTCGTGCGGGTCATGACCTCGCAGCAGCCCTCTGCAAGGTTTCTCGGGCTTACAACGACTCTGACGGGGCAGCCGAGCAGATCTGCGTCGGAGAACATAACGCCGGGGCGCACGTTTCTGTCGTCGTAAATAACCTCGATTCCGTCCTTCTGCATCTCGTCATAGAGCCTGTCGGCAAGAGCCTTTGCGTCTGCATCGTCAGATCTCAGGCAGCACAGATGAACCTGCCACGGAGCTATCGTTATCGGCCAAATGGGACCGTAATTATCGTGGCGAACCTCGCACACGGAGGCCGCAAGTCTGCCTACGCCGATACCGTAGCAGCCCATTATCGGATACTGCTCGTTGCCGTCCTTGTCGAGATAGGTCATATGCATAGACTTCGTGTACTTTGTGCCGAGCTGGAAGATATTGCCGACCTCGATGCCGCGCGATATATTTATCGTGTGCTTGCCGCACTGCGGGCAGATTCCGCCGTCAACTATCTTTGCAAGATCGTTATACTCGACCTCGCCCACATCGCGCGGGATGTTGAGACCGGTATAGTGGTGGTTGTCCTCGTTAGCGCCGCAAGCGAGGTTGGTGGCGCCCTTGAGCGAATTGTCGAAGAGAACCGTTACGTTCTCGGGCAGACCGACGGGGCCTATGAAGCCGGCATGAATTCCGCTCTCATCGGTGATAACTGCGGGATGAACCGCCTCACCTAAGAGGTTGGTGAGCTTCGTCTCGTTTATGTCGAGGTCGCCGCGGACAAAGATAACAACATACTCATCCGTCGCGTTCTTCTGATACACGACCGCCTTGCAGGATTTCTCAAGCGGGGTGTGCAGAAATTCGCAGATGTCCTCGATGGTGTGAATATTCGGCGTGTATTCTTTCTTGAGCTCTTCGAGTACATCGTCAGCTTTATTTTCGACAATGCTCTGCGCCGCTTCCATGTTCGCACGGTAGTCGCACTCGGAGCAAACGGCTATCGAATCCTCGCCGACGGGAGTCAGGAGCATATACTCGTGAGAAATGTTGCCGCCCATCATGCCGGAATCGGATTTGACGGTTATTACCTCGGGAATGCCCGCACGCGCAAAAATGCGGTTATAAGCGTCATAGCATTCCTGATAGTAGCTCTCGAGATCCTCCTGCGAGGTGTGGAAGGAATAGGCGTCCTTCATGGTGAACTCACGAACGCGGATGAGACCGCCGCGCGGGCGACCCTCGTCGCGGAACTTGGTCTGAATCTGATATATCATAAAGGGATACTTTGTGTAGCTGTTGGCGTAGTCGCGTACAAGCTGAACCGCGGCCTCCTCGTGGGTCATGCCGAGCACCATGCGCGCGTTGTTGCGGTCGGTGAAGCGAAGAAGCTCGCTGCCGACGCTCTCATATCTGCCAGACTCATCCCAGAGCGAAGCGGGGAGAGCTACCGGGAACAGAACCTCCTGGCCGCCGATATTGTCCATTTCCTCGCGGATAATATTCTCGATTTTCTTCGTTATGCGGCGCAGGGGGAGGAACTGAGAATAGATGCCGTTGGCCACGTTCTTCATATAGCCGCCGCGCAGCATCAGCGCGTGGCTGTCAATAACGCAGTCGGAGGGCTTCTCCTTGAATCTTTCGCCGACAAGCTTGTCAAGTTTCATCTTTTTTCATCCTTTCAAAAAAATAAGCCCCGGGCTAAAAAGCCTGGGACAAACCATAAAGTCTGCGGTACCACCCAAGTTCGGACAAAAAGTCCGCTCTCAAAGCGACGAAAGCCGTCTTTCCGATAACGCCGGAATGCGTCAGCGCATTTGACGCTGCGGCTCCGAGGCGGGTTCGGAGATTCTGCCGCTGAGACTTGCACCGACCGTCTCATCTCTCTGCCGGCATAAAAACCTAATTTTCCTCTTCATAGCCTTTAACAGTCAATAATTCTACTATGCCGCAGTTTAAAAGTCAATGCCTGCCGCGGTATTTTTTCAAAATTTCACGGTAAAATACATTTTAAATATTGATTTAATATAGGCACTATATTATAATTAACTAAAAAATATAACTTACGAAAGGAAATTTATATTATGGCTGCACAAAACAAGACGAGACCGTTCGGTATGCGGGATTATTTCGGCTATGCGATGGGCGATTTCGGCTGCAACATGAGCTTTGCGCTGATAACAAACTATCTCATGCTGTTCTATACCCAGTATGTCGGGCTGGAACTAAAAGATTGGGCTTGGATAATCATAGTCGGAAAAGTATGGGACGCTATAAACGACCCGCTGATAGGCGGCATGGTGGACAATGTCCACATAGGCAAGGGCAGCAAGTTCATGCCGTGGATAACCATAGGCGGAAGCTCTCTGATAATCTTCACTACGCTTTCTTTTATGCCGATAGCCTCCATGAGCTATATCTTCAAGGTCATTTATTGTCTTGCCATCTACTGTATTTGGTCGGTTGCCTACACAATGGCAAACGTGCCCTACGGCGCGCTCCATTCGTGCATAACAAACGACCCCTCAAAGCGCACGAATCTCTCGACCTTCAGATCGATAGGCGCGGGACTCGCGCAGGTGCTTACAATGCTTCTGCCGCTTATAGTCTATGACAAGGATCACAATCTTATCGGCTCGAGAATGGTCTATGTCGCACTTGTATGCTCGGCGATAGGCTTTGCCGGCTTTATGCTTGTGCGCCTGCTCGTGACCGAGCGTGTTGCCGCCGAAGCGCATGACAAGACAGATAAGATGAGCTATCTCAAGGCCATAAAGGGCTTCTTTACAAACAGACCTCTGCTTGCTATAACCGCCGTTTCGTTTGCTCAGGTTATTTGCTTTATGTCCATGAGCACTGTCAATGTCATAATATTCCAGTCTTATTTTCACAACACGAAGATACTCGCGGCTGCAAATATAGTACCCTATCTGCCGCTTGTTGTTCTTATGCCCTTTATAGGCAAAATAACGAAGAAAATCGGCAAGAAGAAGCTTGTGGTCATAGCCTCATCGATAAGCCTTGTGGCGGGTATAATCTCGTGCTTTATCCCTATGGATCCCACGGCGACAAGCTCGCTGATAATCTATATGGGCGTGCTCATGCTGCTCTATACGAGCAACGCCGTGTTCACTATAATCCTTTGGGCAATGGTCGTTGACTGTATCGACTATCAGTATGAAAAGACGGGCAGCCGTGACGAGGGCTCGCTCTATGCGCTGTTTTCGTTCTTCCGCAAGCTTGCCCAGGGTCTCGGCTCGGCACTCTCGGCGGGACTGCTCGCGGTGTGCGGATATGTTGAGTCCCTCGGCGCGAATCAGACGGCTCAGACCGCTTTGAACATCAAAAATATGTATCTCATAGTTATGACCGTCGGCGTAGCGTTGACCGTTGTTGTCACGCAATTTGTCTATAATATCAATAAAGACAGGGGAACGGTTGCCCCCATAGACATAGAACCCGACCCCGCGCCGGAAAATTTTGAATAAATAGAGCCTTCGCTATTGATTTTCAATTCCGCTTTTGATATCATTTATAATTATGAGTCATAAGCAAAGGAGACATACAAATGGATAGACTTGAAATTTCAAAGCTGTTCAGCTCATATGAGGAGCTCGGCGGCAAGGAGATAACGGTCTGCGGATGGATTAAGACCCTCCGTGACTCAAAGGCGATAGGCTTTATGGAGATTAACGACGGCAGCTCGTTCAAGAGCCTGCAGGTTGTTTTCGAGAGCGCAAAGGTAGAAAACTACAAGGATATAGTCAAGCTGAATGTCGGCGCGGCAGTCAGAGTTACGGGTACCTTTATTCTGACTCCCCAGGCAAATCAGCCGTTCGAGCTCAATGCTTCTTCAATCGAGGTCGAGGGTCAGTCAACTCCCGATTATCCTCTCCAGAAAAAGCGCCATACGCTCGAATATATGAGAACGATAGCGCATCTGCGCCCGAGAGCGAATATTTATTCCGCGGCCTTCCGCGTTCGCTCGACCGCCGCTTACGCTATTCATAAGTTTTTCAATGAGCGCGGCTTTATCTATGCTCACACACCGCTCATCTCCTGCAGCGACTGCGAGGGCGCGGGTGAGATGTTCAAGGTAACGACTCTTGATATTGCAAACTCGCCCAAGAACGAGGACGGAACCGTCGATTTCAAGCAGGATTTCTTCGAGAAACCCGCTTATCTGACCGTTTCCGGCCAGCTTGAGGGCGAGGCGATGGCTCTTGCTTTCGGTAAGATATATACCTTCGGCCCCACATTCAGAGCCGAGAAGTCCTACACTCAGCGCCACGCTGCGGAGTTCTGGATGATTGAACCCGAGATAGCCTTTGCCGACCTTAATGACGATATGGAGCTTGCGGAGGCCATGATAAAGTATGTCATCTCCTATGTTATGGAGAACTGTAAGTCGGAGCTTGAGTTTCTCAACAAGTTTGTTGATAAGGGACTGCTCGAGAGGCTTAATTCCGTTGTCAGCTCGGATTTCGCGCGCGTCACCTATACCGATGCCGTCAAGGAGCTTGAGAAATACAACGACGAGTTTGACTACAAGGTCTATTGGGGCTGCGACCTTCAGACGGAGCACGAGCGTTGCCTGACCGAGCGCATCTTTAAGCGCCCTGTATTCGTCACCGACTATCCCAAGGAGATTAAGGCCTTCTATATGCGCCTTAACGATGACGGAAAGACCGTTGCCGCAGTTGACCTGCTCGTTATGGGCATAGGCGAGATAATCGGCGGCAGCCAGCGTGAGGAGAGACTCGATGTGCTTACAGAGCGCATTGAAGAACTCGGACTCGACCCCAAGGATTATTGGTGGTATCTTGACCTTCGCCGTTACGGCGGCGTTAAGCACAGCGGCTTCGGCCTCGGCTTTGAGAGACTGGTTATGTATCTCACCGGTATCTCCAATATCCGCGACGTGCTTCCGTTCCCGAGAACAACAGGTTCTGCGGATTTCTAAAAATGACAGAGCACCCGTACTTTTTATGTGCGGGTGCTTTTTTCGAGAAAAAATCTCCCTTGCCGAATCGGCAGGGGAGAACTCTTTTTTATTCGATTGTCTCTATTTTTATAAGATTTGTGTTGCCGGATTTTCCGTTTATCGCGCCGCAGGTCATTACGATATTGTCGCCCGGCTCGAGATTGAGCGCGTCCTTTGCGACCTTCTGCGCATGATAGAAAAGAACGTCGGTCGAATTGAATTTCTCGCTGAGCACGGGCATAACGCCCCAGGAGAGCGCGAGCTTGTACCACACAGCCCTGTTCGTCGCCATACCGATTATGTCCGTCGGCGCTCTAAAACGCGATACCATGCGAACCGTCATGCCGGAGATAGATGCGACAACAATAGCTTTTGCGTCTATGTCAATAGCCATTCCGCAGGTTGCGTGGGAAATAGCGTCGACGCGGTTCTTTATCTTGAAATCGTTGTTGCGGAAACGCTTTGCATAGTGTATGTGCTTCTCAGTCTCCTCAACTATCTCGGCCATCGTGCGAACGGTCTCGACGGGGTATTTGCCCGCCGCCGATTCACCTGAGAGCATAACCGCGCTCGTGCCGTCATAGACCGCATTGGCGACATCCGAGATCTCCGCCCTGGTCGGGCGCGGATTGGTTATCATAGATTCGAGCATCTCCGTTGCAGTGATAACGCGCTTGCCGAGCAGACGGCATTTAGTGATTATATATTTTTGAAGTGCGGGGAGCTCGGTGAAGGGGACTTCAACGCCGAGATCGCCGCGGCCTATCATTATTCCGTCACACTCTTCGCAGATTTCCTCTATGTTATCTATGCCCGTGCGGTTCTCTATTTTGGCGATTATGTCTATGCCGTCGCCGCCGTTCTCGCGGAGAAATGCCTTGAGATCAACGAGATCCTGTCTGCGCGAAACAAAAGACGCCGCGATATAGTCGACGTTATTCTGAATACCGAACAGCAGATCCTCCTTGTCCTGCTCACTGAGGTATACCTGATTGAGCACCTTATTTGGAAAGCTCATACTCTTTCTGTTTGAAAGCTCGCCGCCGGTGATGACCCTGCACTTTACATCTGTGTCGGTTTTACCGATGACTTCAAAAATTACAAGCCCGTTATTTACCAAAATGCGGTCGCCTATAGAGATATCGTTGACGAGTCCCGCATAGGTCACGCTGACGCGGCTTTGATTGCCCACAATATCCTCGGTGGTGAACGAAAACTCGTCGCCGTCTTGAAGAAATATCTTTCCATGTTCAAAGGTTTTGATTCTGTACTCGGGACCCTTTGTGTCGAGCATTATCGCAATCGGGAGATTGAGTTCTTCGCGCACTTTCTTTATCATATTGAGCTTTTCGAGATGCTCCGGATGAGTGCCGTGGGAGAAGTTGAGCCTCGCAACGTTGAGACCCGCCTTGCACATTTCGGTGAATATTTTCGGGTCGCTGCTGGCAGGACCTATTGTGCATACTATCTTTGTCTTTCTCATTATATCCCTTCATTCCCTTTATATAATCATATTTATTATATTATATCTTGTCTCCGGGTGCAATACAGCAAAGTAAAAAAACAGGCAACTTTTGAAATATACATTATATTGATTTCACTCAAAAACCCGTATATTCCGAGTGCCGAGAAATTGCAGATAAAAAGTTCGGGATTTTTAAAAAAAGACTTGATTTTTTAAGCGCAGTCATATATAATAGACGAGCATTTGATTGCAGACACGGAGAGTTGTCCGAGCTGGTCGAAGGAGCACGATTGGAAATCGTGTAAACGTCAAAAGCGTTTCGAGGGTTCGAATCCCTTGCTCTCCGCCATAAGTCCACCGTAATTTTGATAGAATTACGGTGGGCTTTTTCTATACCCGAAAACCGCTTGAAATAAGGCTTTTCGGCTGTTCGGGCTCATAAACGAACCCCGCTGCAGGCAATTCTGCGGCGGGGTTTTGTGCTTTTTGCGCGGATTGAGGCGTTTTGTGACGTTGTAATCGTTAAACAGCTGGGGTAATCGTTAAACAGCTGGGGTAATCGTTAAACAGCCGAGGTAATCGTTAAACAGCCGAGTTCTGATAATACTCCTTATGAGAAAATCGGCGATGAAGTACGGTCGTTGGCGGATGAGGTACCGTTTGACATCCCTGATTCGTGGGAGTGGGTGCGGTTTGGAAATATCGTCGCGAACTACGACAGCAAACGCCGCCCCGTAACTAAAGAACAGCGAAAAAACGAGCATGGATACTACGATTATTATGGAGCAACAGGTGCAATCGATCGTGTTGACGATTACATATTTGAGGGCGAATATTTGATGATCGGAGAAGATGGCGGAAATTTCTTCACCGAACGAGATAACGCTTTTATTGCTTCTGGTCAGTTCTGGGCAAATAATCACGTCCATATAGTTCAGCCTATCCTGTGTGATATACATTTTCTGAAGCACTTTCTCGACTCCTGTAACCTGCCCAAAATGGGACTTATAAATGGCATTGCCGTGCCAAAGCTCAATCAAGAGCATTTGAATTCAATTTTGGTGCCGTTGCCTCCGTTAAGTGAACAAGAAGCGATTGTGGCCGAATTATCTAAGTACGCTCCGTTACTGGACGAATACCAGTTAGCGTACAGCGAAATTAAGCTGCTGAATGACTCGTTTCCAGAGCGCCTCAAAAAGTCGATACTGCAAGAGGCAGTCCAGGGCAAGCTGGTACCACAAGACCCATCTGACGAGCCTGCAGAGGCTTTGCTGGAGCGTATCCGGGCAGAGAAACAGCGGCTCATCAAGGAAGGCAAAATCAAAAAGGACAAGCACGAATCCGTCATTTTCAGACGGGATAATTCTCATTATGAAAAGCATGGCTCAGAAGAGGTCTGTATTGACGATGAGATCCCGTTTGAAATACCCGAAAACTGGGCTTGGGCGCGGCTTTCGTCATTTGGCGTTTTCAGTAGTGGCAAGACCCCATCAATGTCAAACCCGCAGTTTTGGAATGGTAACATACCGTGGGTGACTTCAAAGGATATGAAGCGCCCGGTGATCACAGACTCTGAAATGCATATCTCTGAGTTGGCGGCGTCAAGTATGCAATTGTACCCGGCTGGGACGCTCCTTCTTGTTGCTCGAAGCGGCATTCTGAAAAGATTGCTCCCCCTGTGCAAGCTGGGCATCGACAGCACCATAAACCAGGATATAAAAGCCTTCTCGCTTTATGATATCGAGCTGTCCGAGTGGCTGTTCTACGGGATTAAAGCCTTTGAGCCGTACATCCTCAAAGAGCTGGTGAAATCAGTCACAACGGTAGAGAGCCTCAAATTTGATGAGTTTTCAGCCATGCTCATTCCTGTACCGCCACTGTCAGAACAGAGACGAATTATAGCCGCAATTAAAACAGCAATGAACCTACTGACACCCTTATCCAGCAACCCGTTATTCTCATTATGAGAAGTTGGACGGTGGGGAGTACTGTATCGACGATGAACTGCCCTTTGAGATACCGGAGTCGTGGGTATGGGTGCGATTTTCTGACATAGCTATTTTTGAAAACGGAGATCGAAGCAGCAGATACCCTGTTGAATCAGACTATGTGCCAGACGGCATACCCTTCTTCGGTGCCAAGGACATGGGAGAAAGGTTTATGGAGTATTCGGCAGTAAGGTTTATTACTCCACAAAAATATGAGGAACTTGGTAATGGAAAACTTAAAGACGGCGATTTCGTATGCCTGTTGCGCGGAAATGTTGGTAAAACTCGCATTTACAAGGAAAACGAAAAATACCATACTGGTTTCATTTGCGCCCAAATGCTAATTATTCGTTGCATTGAAAGCAACATCCAGGAATTCGTATACACAGTCATTAATTCCCCGTATTATTGCAGATCGATTGAATCAAAAATCACCGGTACCGCAGTCAGACAGCTACCCGCTAAAGAGATGGCAAATACTCTTATTCCTTTGCCGCCACTCGCTGAGCAGCATCGTATCGTCCAGCGGGTTGATGAATTGCTCCCGCTGGTCAAAGGGCTGTAAAAGGAACACGGTATAATATCATAGTGAAA
>OFMM01001552.1_pt1 | contig 10602 bp, 9 predicted proteins | sample 1541811 | NCBI WGS metagenome assembly OFMM01 (sample SAMN04209246, study PRJEB22552) | human gut metagenome | biome: gut; material: feces | host: Homo sapiens | place: USA: Oklahoma
ACAAGGTCAAGCCGCTCGACCGCATCCAGATCGTGATGCCCTACCCGCGGCGCGAAGTGGAGATCATCCCCGAAGATATCCCGCTCGAAATTCCCTACGAGGACGACGACCTGCTGCTGGTCAACAAGCCTGCGGGCATGGTCGTCCATCCCGGTCACGGCAACTACTCCGCAACGCTCGTGAACGCCCTTACATACTATTTGCAGAATCTGCCCCTGTTCCAGGAGGGCGATATGCGGGCCGGACTGGTGCACCGCATCGACAAGAACACCTCGGGGCTGCTGGTGATCGCCAAAAACGAGCGGGCGCACGCTCGGCTCGCCAAACAGTTCTTCGACCATACGATCACGCGGCGGTATGTGGCGCTGGTGTGGGGAAATTTCGAGGAGGACGAAGGCACCATTACCGGCAACATCGGCCGCAGCCCCAAAGACCGGCAGAAGATGTGGGTCTTCGAAGACGGCTCGGACGGCAAGCACGCCGTGACCCACTACCGGGTGCTGAAGCGCTACGGTTACGTAACCCTCATTGAATGTCGCCTCGAAACGGGCCGCACACACCAGATCCGCGTCCACATGCAGTGGAAGGGACACCCCCTGTTCGGCGACGAACGGTACGGCGGCGACCGTATCCTCAAAGGTACGACCTTCAACAAATACAAACAGTTTATCGAAAATTGTTTCGCCGCGATGCCCCGGCAGGCACTCCATGCCAAAAGCCTCGGCTTCCAGCATCCTACTACGGGCGAACAGGTCTATTTCGAAAGCGAACTGCCGGAAGATTTCCGTACCGTGTTGGCTAAGTGGGACGCCTATGCCGCTGCGGGGCTTGCGGAAGAATAAAAATCGAGATTGAAATGTTTCTGCCCACTACCCTCAAGGAAGTCCGCGCACGCGGCTGGGATCAACTCGACGTGATCCTCTTCACGGGCGATGCCTACATCGACCACCCGTCGTTCGGCGCGGCCGTCGTGGGCCGTCTGCTCGAAGCCGAAGGGTATCGTGTGGCGATTGTGCCCCAGCCCAACTGGCGGGACGACCTGCGGGATTTCACCAAGCTCGGCACTCCGCGCCTCTTCTTCGGCGTGACGGCCGGGGCGATGGATTCGATGGTGAACCACTATACCGCCAACATCCGGTTGCGCAGCAACGATGCCTACACGCCCGGCGGGAAAGCAGGATTCCGCCCCGACTATGCGGTCAAAACCTATACGCAGATTCTCAAGCGGCTCTTTCCGCGTACGCCGGTGGTCATCGGCGGTATCGAGGCTTCATTGCGCCGCCTGACCCACTACGACTACTGGAGCGATTCGCTCCATCCCTCGATCCTCGCCGACAGCGGGGCCGACCTTTTGATCTACGGCATGGGCGAGCGGGTGATTCAACAGGTGGCGCGGGCGATGAACAACGGATTCAACGCCAAGTTGTTGCGAAATATCCGACAGGTGGGATTCATGGCCGACCGCAGCTATGTGGAGCGGCTCGATCCCACCCGAACGATCCGCCTGCACTCCTACGAGGAGTGCGTGGCCGACAAGCGGGCCTTTGGGAAGAACTTCACCCGCATCGAAACCTTGAGCAACCTGATGGAACCGGACGAAACGCTCGTCGAAGGTGTCGGCGACCGCTATGCGGTCATCACGCCGCCCAACGCGACGCTTACGACCGAGGAGCTGGATCATTCGTTCGATCTGCCGTACGAGCGGGCGCCGCACCCCCGCTACCGGGGTCGTGGCGACATTCCGGCCTGGGAGATGATCAAGCACTCGGTCAATATCCATCGGGGTTGTTTCGGCGGCTGCTCCTTCTGCACCATATCGGCCCACCAGGGCAAGTTCATCACTTCGCGCAGCGAAAAATCCATCCTTCGCGAAGTAGAGCGGGTGACCCGCATGCCCGATTTCCGGGGTTACCTTTCGGACATCGGAGCGCCTTCGGCCAACATGTACCGCATGGGCGGCCGTGACCGGGAGCTGTGCAGCAAATGCCGCCGTGCGTCGTGTCTGCATCCGAAGATGTGCCCCAACCTCGATAACGACCATCGTCCGTTGCTCGATCTCTATGCCAAAGTGCGGGCGGTCAAGGGGGTCAAGAAGGCTTTTATCGGCAGCGGTATCCGCTACGACCTGTTCGACGGCAGCGATTACCTCGATACGGTCATCCGTCATCATACGTCGGGCCGCCTCAAAGTGGCGCCGGAACATACCGAGGATGCCGTGCTGAAACTGATGCGCAAGCCGCCGTTCGTGATGTTCGAACGGCTCAACGCCGATTTCAACCGGATCTGCCGCCGCGAAGGGCTGCCGTACCAGCTGATTCCCTATTTCATCTCCTCGCACCCGGGATGCACGGAGCGCGACATGCGCTCGCTGGCGGACAAGGTGTTGGGCAAACTCCACTTCGACCTGGAGCAGGTGCAGGATCTGACCCCTACACCGATGACCTTTTCGTCGGTGATGTTCTACACGGGCGAAAACCCCTATACGGGCGAAAAGGTCTATGTCGCCCGCTCGCAGGAGGAGAAACGCAGGCAGAAAAGCTACTTCTTCCGCCGCAAACGATAGCCCGGCAACGAAATCGGCACTCCCAAAAGAGTGCCGATTGCTGTACCTTTCGGATTCCCCGATCCTAATTCAGATAGGGTTTCAGTACGCCGAACAGCAGGTAGGCCACGATCAGCGTGACTACGATGTTGAACATCTGGGCCGTCATGAAAGCCCAGAACGTGCGGCGGTTTTCCTTCGAGAAAATATCCCGGAAACGGGTTTCGAGGCCGATGCAGACGAACGCGATGTTGAAGAGCGTATTGCTGAACATCTTGGCCGAAGTGCGGGCCGACGCGGCTTCGCTGCCGGCGAAGAAGAGGCTGAAGAGGAGCGATACCGCGACGAAACCCACCACGAATTTCGGGAAGCGCTCCCAGATCACCCGCACGCTGGGGCGCTGACGTTTCTTCTGTCCCTTGTAAGACCAATACAGCGAAATGACGAACGCCGCGATACCCAGCAGGACGTTCTGCGACGACTTGACGATGATGGCCGTCTGTTCGGCCGTTTCACCCAGCAGAGCACCCGACGCTACGACCGCACCCGTCGTATCGATCGTTCCGCCCATCCAGGCGCCTGCGACTTCCTGCACGGTTTCGGGGTTCGCCACCACAGTCGGCAGCAGCAGACCGGCCAGCCAGGGCATCACGTACATCATCGGCACGGCGCAGACCAGCACCAGCGAAATGATGTAGGAGAGTTTCTTGTTGTCGCCCCGGATTACGCCGCAGGTGGCGATGGCGGCCGAAACGCCGCAGATGCTGACCGAGCTGGCGAGCATCGTCGAGGTTTCCTCGTCCACACGCATCCGCCGGGCCAGCCAGAAGGCGAAGTACCACACCGTAAAGACGACGATGAAAGCCTGGATCAGCGCGTAAACGCCCGATTGGAGCACTTCGCCGAAGAGGATCGTCGCACCCAGGCAGACGATACCGATCTTGATGTAAAACTCGCTCTGGATCGCCGGTTTCAACCACTCGGGCACCCGGAAAAAGTTACTGATGACCAGGCCGAAGATCACCGAAAAGAAAACCGCCTCGAAGCCCAGTCGTTTAATTGCGGGGATCGAAGCCACGGCTTGCGACAGCAGAGCCACGCCGAAAATGGCGAGCAGCGAAACGGCGAAACGACGCAGCGGACGGCCCAATATCCGCTGACAGACACCCGTCAAAACCAGCAGGAAGAGGAACATCGCTCCGGCGCTCATCCAATTTCCGGCGGAGGAGAGGTCTTTGGGCATCGCAGGCATCCAGCGGGGAAACAGCAGGGCGAGCAGGAGAATCGCTGCGCCGGCCCCGACGATCACCCAGTCTTCGCTTTTAAGTTGTCGAATCAAACTTTTCTTCATAAACTACACATTAACAAGTGTGCAAAGAAGCGATTTTTTTGCCGGAATCCGTTACGCATAAATACCCAAATTTGCGGATGCGGGAGTTGGAAACGAAAATTTCCCGGAGCAGATTCGCTCCGGGAAACGGAATGTCGGTTTGAAAATCGGTACGGTCGTCCTCGATGACCAGCCGCACAACGCAAGATCGGGGTCGTTACCGTGGTACGGGAAACGAGAGGGTCCGGGCGTCGAGATGCCCGTCCGGATAGGGACTCCAGTTCTGGGCCTGGCCGTTGGAAATCGAGAACCAGCCGCTGCGCACTTTATAGGGAACGATATCTATGCGGCGCAACGCGTATTTGGTCCGGATCTCCATGAGCGAACTCATCGAAATCACCGGCGTCATGGTGGTCGAAGGGCTGAAATAGTCCGCCGGATAGAGGGAGGGTGCTTTGAGCTGCATCGAATCCGGAAGCATCTTCGACAGATAATACTCCTCGATCCGTTCGGCCGCTTTCCGGTCCGGAGTTTTGATTTCGGGCGGATTCTGACTTGCAGCCGTCCATACGGTGCCTGCGAAAAGCAGGCTGTAGAAAATTCGTTTCATAACATTGAACTGTTTTCTTTCGTTTTTCAGTACCCGGCAAAACTTCCGGTTCGCCTTTGCTTCCGCACCCGGTACACCGGAGAAGCGCTCTGCGTCGTCGCCTGCCGGAAAAGTCCGTTGTCCTCTGATGTCGGTTTCCCGGTCAGAACACCTCTTGCAGAATACGGACCGACTGCACGGCGTGGATCGCGTCCAGGTGGTAACCGTAGTAGGCCAGCAAAGCCTCCAGAAAAGCGCTCCGCTGTGTACGGTTGAGTCCTATTTCGGCCAGGCAACGTACGTCGCACTCCACGAAGTCGTTCATTAGACGAGCGTTCTCCGGGGTCATTACCGTCGCATGCGGCGGCTTTTGCACGGTGTACGATCCTTCGCAGGCATCGAACCAGGCGCCGGGCATATATTCGTTTCCCGGATAAAATCCCAGGAAACGGCTCAGATTCACCAGAAACCAGAGGTGGAAATTGGCCACGCCCTCTTCCATACTGTCCAGCGCCCCGATACTCTCCCACACGAAATCGAACAACTGGCTGTCAGGCTCGCTCTCCTTGACAAGACGGTACAAAACCTCTGCCATGAACAGGGCGATCGTCGAGCGCCTCACGTCGAAAGGCATTCGTTGCAGGACGATTCCGCTCTGCACCTCCCGAAAACGGTGCATCTGCTGCCGCGAAGAGGTCAGCCCTTCGAATTCGAGGGCGAACATCGGCTGGAACAACGCCAGTTTCGAACCCCGTCCCCGACTGCTGCGGACACCCTGCACCATGTAACTCTGACGCCCCAACGCGTCGGTCAGCAGGTGCACGACCATCGCGCTGTCGCCGTACTTGAGCGAATTGAGCACGATTCCCCGCGCCTTGTATGTCTTGAGCGTTCCCGGCACCTCACGCTTTCTTTACGTGCACCATCGCCCAGCCATCGCGCATACGCACTTCGATCGGATCCAGGCCGCAGGCCCGAGCCCGTGCTTCGATGACCGGTACATCCTCCTCCAGGAATCCGCTCATCAGCAGATCACCGCCCGTATCGAGCGCCTCGGCATAGGCCGGCATGTCCATCGTGAGGATATTGCGGTTGATGTTGGCCGCGATGAAATCGTATTTCCGGCCCGCGATGCGGCCTGCGTCGCCCAGCATCGGGACGATCCGCTCCGCCAACCCATTCGCCGCCGCGTTTTCGCGGCAGTTGGCCTCGGCCCACTCGTCGATATCGACGGCATCGACCGTCGCGGCACCCCGTTTGGCCGCTACGATGGCCAGCACGCCCGTACCGCAGCCCATGTCGAGTCCGCGTTTTCCTGTCAGCGAAAGATCGCAGAGCGCCGACGCGACCAGGCAGGTCGTTGCGTGGTGTCCCGAGCCGAAAGCCATGCGGGGCATTACCACCACCTCCAGTTCGTAGCCCTGCTGCGGCGCGTGGAACGGTGCCCGGATCAGGATGCGTCCATCGACATCGACCGGCGTGAAATTCTGTTCCCACAAGGCGTTCCAGTTCTGGGACTCGATGGCGATATAACGCCGGTCGGCGATGCCGTAGCGAGCCAGCAGGTCGTCGGTTTGCTGCATGCAGTCCGCCAGCCGCTCGCGGGGGATGTAGGCTTTCAGCACCTCGCCCTCCGTCTGGAAGCTCTCATAGGGCAGCTCGGCTAATTCGGCCGTCAGAATTTCGGCCAACTCGGGATCCGTGACCCGGACGTTCAACTCCACATAATCCATATCGGTATATCGTTTTTCGGTCGAAAGAACCGGCAAAAAGTCTTTCGAAATAATATTATGTAAAATTTTTTTGTATCTTCGCCTCTGAGAAGACAATCGGGCCGGGCGCAGTGCCGAATTTATGCGGACTTTGCCGGGGCGAAGTTTATCTTCTGCAAAGATAATGATAGGCAAGCGGCAAGCCAAACTTAACTTTCTGTTTTCCTCCTCCTTGCAGGCAGAGTTCACAAGTGTCCTCTGCGTATGCTTCGAGCGTCGGTCGTTCGAGCTTGTCCGAGCCGCGTCTTATCTTTGAAAGCCGAGAAGAAAACGGGAGCTTGCTCGCAGTTTTCCGAGGCGTATCCTATCTTCTACAAAGTTAAATAAAAATGGCAGAAACTCTCAAAAAATGGGAAGAAATCGGCCGCAGTTACCGCGTTTATATCAAACTGGAAAAACGGCTTTCGGAGAATACCGTCGAATCCTACATGCGCGATCTGCGTCAGTTCGCCCACTTCATCCTCCGGTTCTACGACGTGCCGCCCCGCAAGGTCGAAGCTCCGATGATCGAGCGCTACCTGGCCCTTTTGTACGATCAAGGACGGGAGAAAACCTCGCAGGCACGGGCTTTGAGCGGTATCCGTAGCTTTTACAACTACCTGATGCTGACCGACGTGGTCGATTCTACCCCGACCCAGTTCATCGATACGCCCAAATTCGGCCGTCACCTCCCGGACATTCTTACGGTCGAAGAGATCGATCGCATCATTGCCGCCGTAGATACCTCTACGGTCAAGGGGCGGCGGGACAGCGCGATGCTTGAAGTCCTCTATTCGTGCGGGCTGCGCGTTTCGGAGCTCACCTCGCTGCGGTTGGGCGACCTTTTTTTCGGAGAAGGTTATATCCGCGTGACGGGCAAGGGCGACAAACAGCGCCTCGTACCGGTCAGCGGGGCGGCTCGTGAAAAGATTCAGCGTTACCTCGACGACCGGGCGACTAAAATGTCCGCATCGGACGTCGTGTTCCTCAACAATCGCGGGACGCAGCTTACCCGTGTGATGGTCTTTACGATCCTGCGCGAAGCCGTTCACCGGGCCGGAATCGACAAGCACATCAGCCCTCACACCTTCCGTCATTCGTTCGCCACGCATCTGCTCGAAGGGGGCGCTTCGATCCGTCAGGTGCAGGAGATGCTGGGACACGAGAGTATCCTGACCACCGAAATCTATACCCATCTCGAAGGCGATCACCTGCGCGATACGGTCGAAAAGTACTTGCCGTTGTAATCGATGGGCAGCAATAACGACAAAGGACGGAATTCCGTCCTTTGTCGTTATTGTCTTTTTTCGGGAACCGCTCTCTTTCCCGGTCTGGTCCGGAGCGTTTGCCGACGGAAATAGCGGCCTGCATTCACCCGATCAGAGAATCCGTGCGATGCACGATGCGGGCGTGAGCGTCATCGAGTCGTAATCCAATCCGGACAGCACCGCCAGTCCTGGCCGTTTGCCCGCAGCGACCTCGCCCAAATCGGAAAAACCCAGTGCACGCGCTCCGTTCGGTGCGGCCCAGGTCAGGAGTTCCGCAAGAGGTATCTTCCCGAGATGCTGCATCTCGCCGAGCAGCGAAAGCGCTGTATTGGACGCCAGCGAATCGGTTCCGAGGCAGATATTCAGCCCGTTGCGGCGAAACAGTTCCACCGGGGGAACCAGCCGCGAAATGTAACGGTTCGATCCGGGACACAGGCACCACCAGACCGGAGCCGTGAAATGATTCATTATCAAATCGATATCTTGCTGATTCACGCAGCAGTTGTGAACCAGAATAACGCTCCGGTCGGCCGGAACGCTCTCTACGATCCGCCTTGCCGGAGAGCCGTAATGCAGGAAATCGCACGTAAAACCCGCCTTTCGGTACCACTCCCACAACTCGCCGCGCTGTTCGAAGAGTTCGGCTTCAGCCGGCGTTTCCATGAAATGGATCGAAAGCGGTTCGTCGCCCTCCGCGCAAATCTCCCGGAAAAGGGCATCCTGCACGGAGTAGATCGAGTGAGGGGTCAGCGAGGTTTCGGGATAGCGGAGCAGACGCCGCTGTTCGTCCGTCGAGTCAGTATGCAGCCCGAAGACTTCGGCGAAAGTACGGTACGACAGGCGGCTGCGGGCTTTTACGGCAAAAGCCGAATCTCCGTTGGCTACATCGCCTACGGCCTGCATCCCCTCCGCCCACATCCGGGCGTCGGCCGCAGCGATGGCCGCAGTCCGCTCCTGTTCGCTGAACTGTCCCCGCACCCGGCCTATCGACCGGGCGAAAGCGGCGAAGCCGCCGCCCTGGGCAATAGCGCCCCGCAGGTAGGAGAGTTCCAGGTGGCAATGGACATTGATAAGTCCCGGGACCAAGACTCCCGCGTAAAACTCGACACCGGGTCTGCCGTCCGGCGCGGCGCACGTTTCGACGGATTCGATGCGTCCGTCGGCCCGAACCGTCACCAGCGGGTGTTTAACGAGATGCCTCCCCGTGAAGAGGTAGTTGGAGGCTATCCGGCGAAAAGACGGAGAAGAATTCATCGGCGAAGATTTTAAGACCCAACTGGTCGATGTAGAGGCTGTCCACGGCCTCTGCGGTTTCGGGCGTATAGGATACTTTCAGGTCGTATATCGTCACGTCGGGACGCCTGAACTTTTCGCGGGTCCCGTACAGGGAGAGTACGAGCGAACGGGCCGAACTGTCCGCCTGGAGTATCCGGGAAACACGCTCCCGGCTCGACTTCCGCAGGATCGAGGAGGATTCGCCCTTGCGGGAACTGTCGGCCTCCACCAGCCATACCCGCATACGGGGCGCGAGGTTCTCATCGAGCGAGTCGATCAGGTAGTCGAACGACACACGGTATTCGCCGGGACGTGTGTCGGGAATCCGAACCCGAAGCCGTGCGGTGTCCTTGATCCGGGTGACCCGGATCAGCGAGTCGGAATAGACCGTGCGGGTGAAACGGCGACGGGCCACGTTGTCGATCGTATCGAGTACGCCGACTTCGTACTTGTAGTAGGCGCTCTCCTCTTCGAGCAGCCGGATGGATTGTTCGACCACGTCGCTCAGCTTGGCGCTTTTGCGCCGTGAGAAGTTGCCGATAGTATAGCGGACATCTTCGGCCGTGTAACCGTAACGGCTGAAAACCGGTTCGTAAAGTTCGAGCGAGTCGAGCTTCACTCCCCGGTCCGAAACGTAGGCGTTGATGAGGTAGGCATCCCGGAAAATCCGGGCCAGCTCCTCGTCGGGGATCACCTTGTCCCGGGCGCAGGAACCGAGGGCGGTTGCCGCCGCGATCAGACAAAACAGACGGATCAATCGTTTCATATCATAGTTTGTTGTTTTTCATCACACTCCGCACGGTCAGCTCCGAAATCGCCAGAATTACCGCCCCGAAAGCCGCCGCAACGATCAGCAAATCGCTCCAGCGCATCTCTACGGGATAGCTGTATAACAACAACGTATCGACCGGGATGCGAATCATTCCGAAATGTTGCTGTGCCAGGCAGAAGCCTACGCCCAGCACGGCTCCTATCGACGCCCCCAGACCGCCGATCAGGAGTCCTTCGCCGACGAAGATCGAACGAATGAGCTTCGTATCGGCGCCCAGGGCACGCAGCGTGGCCACATCGTCCCGTTTCTCGATCATCAGCATCACGAGGGTCCCGACTACCGAGAACGAGGCGAGCACCAGGACCAGCAGCGAAATGAAGAAAACGCCCCATTTCTCGTAGGCAACCAGTCGGAAGAAGAGGGCGTTCATCTCGTCGCGGGTGCGCACCGTGAAATCGTCGCCGACGATTCCGGCGATTTCACGCCGGACCTTTTCCGCGTCCGCACCGTCGGCTACGCGCACCGAGATCGCCGATATGCGTCCCGGACGATCGAAAAGTTCCTGGGCTGCACGCAGGGAGGTAAGTGCGTATTCATTCTCGCTTTCCAAATCGAGAAAGAAGAGTCCTCCGACGTCGAGCCGCCGCACCGAATATCCATCGACGGGAAGCAACGACGAGAAACTGCCGCGCCGCAGGGCATAGATGCGCTTTTCCGCTGCTTCCAGGATCTCCTGCGCCGAGCCGACGCCCTCGTAGACCGTCTCGACGATGCCGGAGGCCGCCTCGGACAGATTGCGCAGCAGCGCCTTGTCCATCTCTCCGTCCTCCCTTCTCATTCCGCGTCGGCCCAGCCGTTCGCGGCAATTTTGGCAAAATAGGTCATGGCCTCGACCGGATACTCGCCCACGGCGGTCTCGCCGGTGAGGAGCAGATAGTCCGCGCCGCTCCTCGCCGCCTGATAGACGTCCGTGACCTCGGCGCGCGTGGGCACGGCGGCGTGGTGCATCGAGTGGAGCATCTGCGTGGAGACCATAAAGGGACGCTTCGCCGCGCGGCATTTGCGCGCGATGAGA
>OFMM01001553.1_pt1 | contig 10600 bp, 7 predicted proteins | sample 1541811 | NCBI WGS metagenome assembly OFMM01 (sample SAMN04209246, study PRJEB22552) | human gut metagenome | biome: gut; material: feces | host: Homo sapiens | place: USA: Oklahoma
CGCCCAAACGCAGGTAGCAGATGCCGGCATAGTGCTTGGCCAGGTTGCCCGCACGCGTGGAACCGTACTGGTCGATGACATCGAGGAAGCCGGGGCCGTTGGCATCGCCTTCGAGAGCCAGCTGGTATTCGGGCGTGGTCGATTCGAACCGGTACTGGGCCTGAGCGATCATCTCGGCCGCCTTACGCTCGCGGGGCTGCGAGATCAACTGTCGATAGCCGAAGATGGCTGCGGCGAGTACGAAGAGGGCCAGCAGCGCGATGATCATCGATTTGCTGTTTTTCTCGAAAAACATCTCGGTTTTATTCATCGCTGTGCCGAGTGCTTCCTGCTCGTTTTGCTTTGTCATAGAAATATGCAGTTTTAGTTTGAATTTTCGCTTCTAACGTGCAAAAATACATTTTTTCTTTGAATAATGCCAATATCTGCCGAGAATTGTAGAGCCGCCACGAAGAAAAAAGATGAATTTCACCGGATGATGACCGCATTGACCAGTCGGATTTTCGAGCGGCGGTTGATTTCGGCGCCCAAGGCTTCGCGCTGGTAGAAAAGTTCGTTGCGCAGAATGCTCGAGCGGATGCGGACGTGCAGAATGTGATTTTCGAGCCGCAGCTCGGTGGTTTCGGCGTCGGCTGCCGGACCGACGATCTCGCGCCAGGTGTCGCGCAGCCGTCCTTCGGCGACTTTGGCGGCGACGTAAGGACGCTGGAAAAATTCGTCGAGCAGTTCGCCGACGGTGACCGTCTTGCTTCGTTTCATCGCACGATTCCTCCGTTTTCGACCGTGAAGAGCGAGTAGTCGTCGCCTGTTTTGTCCAGAATGGTGCGCAGACGCGTCGGGTTGCAGTCGGTGATGAAGATCTGTCCGAAACCGTCGTCCCCGACCAGCCGGATGAGCTGTTCGACCCGCCCGGCGTCGAGTTTGTCGAAGAGGTCGTCCAGCAGCAGGATCGGTTTTTCACCTTTGGCTTGGGCGACCAGGGCATATTGGGCGAGTTTGAGAGCGATCAGAAACGATTTTTGCTGTCCCTGCGAACCGTATTTGCGCAGGGGATAGCCGCCGATGCGGAGTACCAGGTCGTCGCGGTGGATGCCCGCAGTGGTGAATCCGTTGACGAAATCCTTTTCCCGGGACTTGAGCAGCAACTCTTCAAAGGGGGTGTCGTTCAGCTCCGAGCGGTATTCGAGCGTCACCTGTTCGCGGTCGCTGGAGAGGTGGCGGTAGTATCGGGCGACTTCGGGTTCGAGCAGAGCTGCGATTTCGCTGCGTTTGCGGTGGATGATGCCTCCCTGTTCGACCAGCTGACGGTCGTATATGCAGAGCATCTGTTCGTCCCGCGAGATTTTGAGCAGGCGGTTGCGTTCGCCCAATACGGCGTTGTAGCGTACCAGAGCCTGCAGATAAGCACGGTCCAACTGGGAGATAAAACCGTTCAGGTAGCGGCGGCGTTCGTCGGCGGCGTCGCTGATGAGCATCGTGTCGGCCGGGGAGACGATCACCACCGGGATCAATCCCACGTGGTCCGAGAGTCGTTCGTACTCCTTGCCGCAACGCCGCTCGTGGCATAGCCACCGGCCAAATATCCGGACTGCACGCCCTGCTGACGCATCTCCTGCCCCATCTGCATCAGCCGCGCAATGCGATCCGAGGTCGGCGGGTGCGTAGAAAACAGCTTGGAGAAGCCCTCCGCGGAGAACGGACTGGCGATCATCATCGCAGCCACCGACTGCGTTCCCGCGGTCTTCTCCATCGGCATCGCGGCTGCGCCGCCGGAAATCTTGCTCAACGCGGAAGCGAGCGCTTCCGGATCCTCCGTCAACTTGGAACCGTCTTCGTCGGCGTCGTATTCGCGTGTGCGGGAGATTGCCATCTGTATCAGCGACGCTGCGATCGGCGCCAGAATCGTGCTCAGCAGCACACCCAGCAATCCCAAGCCGCCGGACGCCGAATCGTCGCGGTCGTCACGCGAACGGCCGCCGCCGAAATACATGAGCGAGTAGCCGAGGTACGAGATGACGGTGGCCATGGCGGAGGCGATTGCGGACGTCAGAATGTCGTGGTTGTAGACGTGCATGAGTTCGTGTCCGAGCACGCCGCGAATCTCACGTTCGTTAAGCGTCTGTAGGATGCCTTGCGTGCAGCAGACCGCCGCGTGTCGTTCGTTGCGCCCCGTCGCGAACGCGTTGGGGCTCATGGTGGGGGCGATGTAGATGCGCGGCATCGGCTTACCTGCCTTCGCCGATAGCTCGCGGACGATCTTGTATAGTACGGGGGCTTCCTGCTCGCTCACCTGTCGAGCGTGCATGCTGGCGATCGCCAGTTTGTCGGAAAACCAGTAGGAGACGAACGTGGAGCCCAGGCCGATGAGAATGTAGTAGCCGAGCGTGCTTTGACTGGCGCCGGTCGCCCACCAGATGAGCATGATGACGCCCCACATCAACGCGAACAAAAGCGTTGTTTTCAAGCCATTGCAATGGCCGTGCACCTGCAATTTGCCGTTCATGGCCACCAGCCTAGGAATTCAGGCTGGGATTTTGCTGTATACAAGCTGAAGGGTGGATTTGCAACATCTAGAAACATGCCACGCAACGACGCTACAGCATCGGCCATAGACCTATCTGCGGCACGGCGAGAGTCACCCCAACTTGAAACGTATTACCCCCGCATATCCCCTGAATGCACTGCGTCGAGCGTGCCGATCAGGCTGGTCAGCAAATCGTTGCGGCCGCACGCGTTCGTCAGCACCGCCAGCACGTACGTGCCCGACTGCGACATCACCAGTCCGGCATCGTTCAGCGCGTACAAACCGCCTTCGCCGTTGATCCATCCGGCCTTCGTGTACACGGTGTCCGCATCGCCAAGGGCCGCGTGGATGCAGGAGTTCAGCGAATTCGTCATGTCTCCGGACAGCCATTGCAGCGATTCGGGCGTGATGTTCTGCACCCCCGCCGTTTGCCCGGCGAACAGGAAACCGTATCCGGCGGTCCACAGTTTGGCCATGTCGCGCGCGGAGGTGAACAGGTACCCGCCGCGATCACCCATTCTGGAAGCCGCGCCCGCCTGTTCGGCCCACGTGTTGAAGCAGTCGAGGCCATACGTTTTGTACAGCCAGTCGTAAGACGCGTTGTCGGAATTGCGCAGGACGGCGTCGACCTTCTGGTGGACGGTGGCGGACTGCGCGTCAGCGGATTGGGCCACGCTGTTCAGGTCGACGGTGCCCGTTGAGAACAGCGATATCAGGTATGGCGCCTTCGCCGACGAGGCCGAATAGATCTGTGCATCGGCGTTGTATGCGATCGTGCGGCCGGTCGTGATGTCGGCGAGCACGAATGATGCGGTATATCCGTCGGCTTCGAAAGTGGCGATTTGAGACTGCACGGCGGCCTGCGAATCGGCGCTTAGCGTGAAGCCCTGCGTTGTGATCGTGGCGCTGCCCTCGACTGCGGAAATGCCGTCCAGCGCGACCTGCGTCGGCGACGAGACGGCTTGTGTCTGCGATTGCGGCGCGCTGTTTTTCTTAAGCGCGCCCGACGTGGAGGACGTTTCCGAAGACGTTCCCGAGGACGCCGCTGCGTGGGCTTCCTCTTCGAGATGCACATCGACAAGACCCACGCCCATGGCGAAGCCGATCAGGCAGGCGATCAGCAGGTCCACGACGGACACGGAACAGCAGCACAGTGCCTTGCGCTTGACGTGTTTTCCAAAGTTCATGCCGACTTCACAACCTTAGATTTCAATGCCCGCATCCGTTTGCGATGATATTGCGCACCGCGTTTCACTGGGGTCAGCCTAGCGCATGGACCCGAACTTCGGGGGTAATAGGTCAAAACGACCGCGTATGTCCGATTCTGGAGAAACGGGCGGTTGTGCGATCGAAAACGCACGCTACGCGACCAGTCCGCCGAAAATCGACCACTAAAGCGGCAAAAACTAACGCCCTGCACGTCCGATTCAGAGGAATCGGACGTGCAGGGCGTTACTAGATTGCGTTAAAAGGCTTGGAGTTAGGGTGTCAGGAAGTCAGCACTCCCACCCTAATTCCAGCCGGCCCGATTCAGGCATGCGCCAGCGCGCGCATCTGCTCCGGGTCGATGACCTTCTTGTGCTCGCGGCCTTCCTTCGCGCCTTCGGCACGTTCGAACGCGTCGACCTTCTTCCAGCCGGCGAAGTCGATCGGCTTGACACCGCGGGAAGCCAGCAGACGGTCGATGGATTCCGGATCGCGGTCAGCGGCCACGCGACCGCCTTCGGCGGCCTTGGACAGGTCCTCAAGCATGTTGGTGACGATGAGCAGTGCGTCGGACTTGGTGGAGCCGATCAGTCCGACCGGACCACGCTTGGCCCAACCGGTGGCGTACAGACGCTCACGCACCTGCGCGCCCTCGCCGGAGGCCTCCGTGGTGATGCGGCCGTCGCCGTTCGCGTTGGCCAGGTGCGCGCGACGCTCGTCGTACGCGATGCCCGGCGCGGTGGCCGGCTTGTAGCCGATTGCGTGATACACGGCCTGCACCGGGTACTCTTCGAATTCGCCGGTGCGAGTCATCTTGCCGTCCGCGGAAGTCGTCGTCTTCTCCACGCGAATCGCCTTGACCTTGCCGTCCTCGCCCAGCACTTCGACCGGAGCGAAATTGAAGTGGATGTAGTACTTGCGATCCGCCGGGTTGCCTTCGAAATCGGTGTCGCCGTCGTCTTCCATGTCCTCGGCCATCTCGCGGATGGTGAACAGCTCCTCGACCATCTGACGGGTCAGCTTGTCCTTGCCGGCCTCCTCGATAGTGTCGTCGTCCAGATCGAAGTCGTCTTCGTTGATGATCAGCTGCACGCCCGGCAGCTTCTCCATTTCGCGCAGCTCCTGCACGGAGAACTTGGCCTGAGCCACGCCACGGCGGATGAACAGATGCAGAGTCTTGGCCTTGTTGGCCTTGATGCCTTCGTACACGTTGTCCGGAATGTCGGTGCGTTCCTTCAGGTCGTCGGCGTTGCGCATCAGCTCGCGCGCCACGTCCATGGCCACGTTGCCGCCGCCGATCACAGCGACTTCCTCGGCATCGAGCGGCCATTCGCGGGCGCCGGTCGGGTAACCGTCGTACCATTCCACGAACTTGGCGGCACCGTACACGCCGTCCAAGTCGGCGCCCGGCAGGCCGAGCGGCTTGTCTTCGACGGCACCAGTGGCGAACAGCACCGCGTCGTAACGTTCCAGCAGCTCGTCAAGCGTCACGTCCTTGCCGAATTCCACGTCGCAGTACAGGTGGATGTCCGGGTTGTCGAGCGTCTTCTCGAGAGCGGATGCGATGAATTTGATGGAAGGGTGGTCGGGGGCCACGCCGTAGCGCACCAGGCCGAACGGCACCGGCAGCTTTTCGAACAGGTCGATGCGGGCCTTGGTGCCCAGTCCCAGCTCTTCGCCGAGCTTGCCCAGCTGGCGCAGGAAAATATCGGAAGAGTAGACGCCTGCGGGGCCGGCGCCGATTACAGCAATACGAAGTTCGTTGGTTTCGCTCATATGTTCCAGCCTAATATATTCCCTGCATTTCCAACAGGGGGCATACGGCACTTTCTTGCGATTCCCTTACTTGCCTCGCAACGCGCAGCCCGGCCCATGTGCCGGCGCAGGAGAACGTACAATCGCAGAAGATCACAATCGGTCCCTCACTAAAGAAGGTCCTTATCGTAAGAGGGTGGGCATATGCGCATTCACATCACGTATACCGGCGGCACCATCGGTATGGTCGAGTCACCGAACGGTCTGGTTCCGGGCGCCGATATGCGCGGCTGGCTGCGCCGGCTGATTGAGGACGCGCATCTGGACCCGAGCTTGTTCTCGTTCACCGAGCTGGACCCGCTGATCGATTCGTCGAACGCGACGCCCGACAATTGGCAGACGATGGCGGACGACCTGCGCGCGCACCGCGATGACGCCGATGCATTCGTGGTGTTGCACGGCACCGATACGATGAGCTATTCGAGCGCCGCGCTGTCTTACGCGCTGACCGGTTTCGGCAAGCCTGTGATTTTCACGGGGTCGCAGCATCCGCTCGGCAAAATCGAATCGGACGCCACCGCGAACGTCACGGGTGCGCTGAACGCCGCGATGAGCGGACGTTTTCATGGCGTCGGCCTGTTCTTCGGCCATCATCTGTTCGCCGGCAACCGTGTGAGCAAATCGTCAAGCTGGGCGTTCGAAGGGTTTTCGGCGCCGTCCACCGGCCCGCTGGCACGTACCGGCACGCCGTGGCATTGGTATGCGGGCGATTCGGCCGGCTCCGGTTGCGGTTGGGCGTCGCCGCTGCCCTACTCCCGTCACGATGTGGCCGTGATCGACATGGCTCCCGGCATTTCCGCCGCGCGATTGGCCGCGATGCTCGACCCTCGTCCGGAAGCGGTGCTGTTGCGCGCGTACGGCGTTGGCAATGTGCCGAGCGACGAGCCAGGACTGACCGACGTGATCGCCGACGTGCTGCATGACGGCGTGCCTGTCGTCATCGCATCGCAATGCCAGCAGGCGGAAGTGCTGCTCGGCCATTACGAGACGGGCGACGCGATCGCCCGCGCCGGCGCGATCGGATCGGGCGACATGACGCTGGAAGCCGCATACGCGAAGATCATGTTCCTGCTGTCGCAGGGCGTGGATGCGGCCGATTTCGGCACGTGGATGCGCCGGAACATCGCTGGCGAAATCTCGCCCAGCTCGATGTAGCACGGCGCAACGCGGTTCAGCCTCCGCACGGCTCGTCGCCGCAACCGGCGCTACTCGCGGTCGAGCAGAGCGGTGAGCGCCCACAGGATGCTGACCACGTCGATCGCTTCCTGCATGAACGCGCCGACGACCACCGGAATGAGGTTGAACGCGGCCGCGACCATGCCGATAATCGCCAATCCAAGGCCGACCAGCACCGCCTGCAGCATCACTTTCTTCGTGCGGCGGGCGATGGCGATGGCGCGCGGCACGGAGGCGATGTCGTCGTTCATGATGACCACCTGCGCCGATTCGGACGCGGCGGTGGACGTGCCGTCGGTCATGGCCATGCCGATGTCCGCAACCGCCAGCACGGGGGCGTCGTTCACGCCGTCGCCGACCATCATCGTCACCTGTCGGGTCATGGATTCGCCGACCACGCGCTGTACGACCTTGTCCCACGCCGGCTGGTTTTGGTGCGCGTCTTCCGTGGCGTTCTTGACGGCCGCGACCTTGCCTTCGGGGAAGAGTTCGGATTGCACGTCGTCGATGCCGACCTCGCCCGCGATGATGCGTGCGGAAGCCTCCTTGTCGCCGGTGAGCATGGACAGTTTCTTCACGCCGAGCCGGTGCAGTTTTTCAAGGGACGATTTCGCGTTTTCGCGAGGCACGTCACGCAGCACGATGCGTGCGGCGAGCTTGCCGTCGATCGCCACGTACGCGGCCATTTCGTCCGGTTCGAGAGGTGCGAACAGCGAATTCACCTCCGGCTTCTTGGAAGCGCCGGCAGCGGTACCGGTCGCCGCACCTGCGCCCAGCACATGCGTGAAGCCGGCCTCGTCGGCCGTCACGTACGCGAAACGACCCACGCGCACGGCATGCCCGTTCACCTCGCCGGACACACCCTTGCCCGACTGTTCCTCGATGTTCTTCACCACGGGGTAATCGCGTCCATGCCCCGGCAGATCGCGTTCGGCGCACAGCCGCTGCCCGTTCTCATAGCGCGCGTACAGCTCCTGCATGGCCTTCTGCCCGGCCGCCGCGATGCCCTTCGACAGAATGTGCACCGAGTAGCCTTCCACCACGCCGGCCATCATCAGAATGTGGTTCTCGTCGTACGGCGAGCTGTTTTCGAACGGCTTCTCGACGCGCACGACCTGCGGCTGCTTGACGGTAAGCGTGCCGGTTTTGTCGAAGAAGATATGCGATACGCGGCCCAAGTTTTCCAGCACGTCCTGCGCTTTGATAAGAATGCCCGCCTTGGCAAGGCGACCGGTGCCGGCCACGTACGCGACGGGAGCGGCGATCAGCAGCGGGCAGGGCGTGGCCAAAACCAGCACCTGCGCGAATCGCAATGGCGTGCCTGCGACGGCCCACGCGATGCCGGCGATCGCCAGCGAAAGAATGGTGAACGGCACCGCCAGCACATCGGCGGTTTTGACGACGGTCGGGCGCGATTGCTGCGCCGAAGACACCAGTTCGAGGATCTTCTGATACTGCGAATCCTGCGCCAATTGCGTGGCACGCATCGTCAGCGCGGTCGATCCGTTGACCGCACCCGACAGCACGCGCGCGCCCGCATACACTTCGCGCGGCACCGGCTCGCCGTTGATATTGCTCAGATCCAACGTGGCGACGCCCGACAGCAGTTCGCCGTCGACCGGCACCGTTTCGCCCGGCAGCACGAGGATCACGTCGCCAAGCTTGACCTGGTCGACCGGAACGGTTTCGAAATGCTCGCCGGCCGCGTCGTAAGGCTTGGTTTGGGTGGTGGACTTATTCGTTTCCGCAGCGTTAGGCACATCCACACTGGCGACCTTGCGAAAGCCGTCCGCCGTCATGTCGCCCTCAGCATCACCGGCAGTACCGTCGGCCCCGGCAGCCGCCGCACGTGCACCCACGCCCGGCAACGTCACCACGTGCGCGGTCCGCGGCGCCGCATCAACCAGCGCCGTCAGGTTGCCTTCCGCCTTCGACTGTGCGAATTCCTCAATCGCCTCGCCGGAGGAAATCATCAGCACCACGGCCCACGCAGCCCAGTATTCCTGCACCGCCACCGTCGACGCGATCGCAATAACCGCAAGCAAATCCACACCGACGTGACCGTGCCGCAAATCGTCAATCATGCCGATCACAGTCACCACAATCGTGTACACGACCAGCGCGATCACGATCCACTGCCCGACACCCGGATTGAACGGTCCGAAAGTCAGCGAGACGCCCGCAGCCTCCCACGGACGCCACGAACCCAGCAATGCCAACGGAATCGCGGCAATGATGGCGATCGGCAGCAGCGGAACTTCTTTGCAAATGGAAATGATTCTACGCATGAGAATCTCCTTACGCTCGTATCGGACGCCTTGTTAACCCATCAGCGCCCCGCCTGCGCGGACCATCGATACACGGCGTAAAAAGATATTTCCAGCATAACAGAGCATTGCGATTGCCGCGGTCGTTTGCGTGTGCTTCCGTTCGTCGCACGCGTTCCGCGCATACGAAAAGGGCCGTGCGATTGCTCGCACAGCCCTTGTTTTCCGCCGTTTTTCGGCTTGTTCAGCGTTTTCCGCGATTACGCGGATTGCGGTTGCGGCTTCGCCGTCAGCCTATCGGGTGGCAGCCACCCGTATCGCTGTCGGCATGAACGCCGCACACCGTACGTTGCCGTACGATGCCGCGCATCCGGCTTTACCACAGACCGAACGGATCGAACAGGCCACCGCCGTCGCCGTTGTTGCCGTTACCGCCATTCTGGCCGTTCTGGCTGCCGCCATTCTGGCCGTTGCCGTTATCGTCGTTGCCGTTGTTCTGCTGACGCTGTTCCTGCTTGTTAGAGGAGTTCGTCTTGGTCTCTTCCTGGTCGAGCGTCACTTCGAGATCCATGGTGTTGCCGCCGCGCACAACGGTCAGCTTCACCTTGTCTCCCATGGCGGAGGCGCGCACGTAACCGAGCAGCGAGTAGTTGTTGTTCACTGCCTTTCCGTTGAACGCCACGATGGAGTCGCCGGCCTTCACGCCGGCCTTGGACGCCGGGCCACCGTCGGTCACGGCCTGCACCTGGGCGCAGCCGCGGGTCACACCGTCCGCTTCCACCGAGGAGCTCTTGATGGTGATGCCAAGCACCACATGCCTCACGGAACCATTGTCGATGATTTCGTTGGCCACGCGCTTGACAAGGTTCGACGGGATGGCGAAGCCAATACCAATCGAACCGGCAGTACCGGACGAGCTTGCGGTGGAGGCGATGGACGAATTGATGCCGATCACCTGACCGAAGCGGTTCACCAGCGCGCCGCCGGAATTGCCGGGGTTAATGGCTGCATCTGTCTGAATGAATTTTACATTTGTCGTAATACTGCTCTGTCTGTCAACTGCAGATACAATACCCTGAGTGATTGAGTTGTTATACTTAACTCCGCCGGGATTACCTATAGCTATTACACTTTCACCAAGTGAAACATCTTTGGAGTTACCGAAGTTTGCGACCTTAAGTCCGCTTGCATCGTCCATTTTCAAAAGAGCAAGGTCTGTGCGTGTATCGTAACCAACAACACCTGCTTTGAACTGCTTGCCGTCGGAAGTAACGACCTGTATAAGGTAGAGAGTTTTGCTGTTGCCAACTACATGAGCATTTGTAACCACATAACCGTCTGATGTAATTATAATTCCGCTGCCCTGCGAAGTGCACTGTGAATCATCTGTGATTTCGTCTGAATAGCAAAGAACGCCGACAATAGAATCTGTTACTTCGTTGCTTGCATATTCGGTGTTGTATTTGGAATCTTTGGCATCACTCGGTTTAGCTTTTAAGTCAATTCCCTCATAAGAAGAATTTGTCTTGTTGCTGTAATCGGATTCATTATGCTCTTGAGTGCTTGAACTGTCATTGTTAAAGTACGGACTGTCACTCGGTAATGTAAATGT
>OFMM01001561.1_pt1 | contig 10552 bp, 15 predicted proteins | sample 1541811 | NCBI WGS metagenome assembly OFMM01 (sample SAMN04209246, study PRJEB22552) | human gut metagenome | biome: gut; material: feces | host: Homo sapiens | place: USA: Oklahoma
GCGTACGCGGGAAGGGATCGAGACGGCGCGTTTGAATGGAAAGCAGATCGGTCAGGTTAAGGGAACGAAGCTGACGACAAAGAAATCGATCAGGTGCAAAGAGATCATCAAGAGGCGGTCGAAAGACTTCAGTGGTGATCTGTCTGACGCTGAGGTTATGAAGCTGACTGGACTTGCGCGCGGGACATATTATAAGTACAAGAGAGAGCTCAGGAACGAAGGCTGATGGCAAGGCTCAGGGGAGCAATCCTCTGAGCCGTTTATTTTTGCTTGACAAATTAAGAATTGACCTGTATACTGTAGTCATGAATTCTTGAATTCAGAAAACAGGAATACAGAATACTTGAAATCAGATCGGAAGGAGTGTGCGCATGGTAACGGTTGTGTTCTCGAATCAAAAAGGCGGCGTCGGAAAAACGACGTCAGCGGCAGCGCTTGCGGCAGGATTGACAAGCCGTGGGTACAAGGTCGTCGCGGTTGATCTTGATCCTCAATGCAATCTCTGTTTGTCATCTGACGTCAATATGCTGAAGACTGAAAAAACTCTGTATGACGTGTTCAAGGGCGTGGCGGCGATCGACGACGTGATCGTGCCTGGGTTGGGCTATGACATCATTCCGGGCGGCTTGACGCTTGCGGCTGCTGATATGGACTTCACTCAGGCCGGACGCGAATACATGCTTTCTGAGGCGTTAGAGGGCATTTCTGAGCGTTACGATTACGCGGTCGTGGATACGCCACCAACGTTAGGAATCCTCACGACAAACGCTCTGACGGCTGCTGACGGGGTGATCGTCCCGTTGACGGCTGACGTGTACGCGCTGCAAGGCTTGACGCAGTTAAACGGGCTGATACATAACGTCAGAAAGTATTGTAATAGGGGATTGAAGATATTCGGTCTGCTACTGACGAAGTACAACGATCGTCAGAACGTCAGCAAAGCATTGAGGGATCAGATCAGCGCGGCGGCGGCTCAGCTCGAAACGAAGGTATTCAGGACGACGATCCGTGAAAGCGTGGCGGTGCGTGAGGCTCAGTTGCTGCATAACGATTTTCTAAAAGAAGCGCCAAACGCTAATGCAGCGGTTGACTATGAAGCGTTCATTTCTGAATTTTTAGAGGGGTGATAGCATGGCGAAAAAGAATTTGACTGAAGCGGCTCAGGCTGCAACGGCTGCACTGTTCAGCAATGCGTCAGATGACGCTCAGACGGCTCAGGAACGGCGTTCAGCGGCGCGGACGGGTAAATCATCGGGTAACGCGAAAGACGCTCAGAAGGGCGTTGAAACGGCTCAGACGCGGCGAGAAACGAGCAAGGGCAAGAAGGGCGACGACGTGAAAGTGTTCTCGTTCAGATCGTGGATCGATGAGGTCGAATCGTGGCGGCTGTACGCTGCTGCAAAGGGTATGCAGATTGATGAGCTGGGCGCGGCTGCTATGCGTGAATATATCAAGCGTCATCCGGTCACGGACGAAGAACGGCAATATCAAGAGGCTGCGTTGCTGCTGAAAGCGAGAAAGCAGAATACATGAATTCTGTATTCAGGAATTTAGAATACAGATATTCAGAAGTCACGAATTCAGAAAGCGGGTGAGCGCGTGGAGATCATCTTTAAGGGTGTGCCGGATGAGATCGAAAAATTTATGAATGAAGTGTTCTATCCGGTGATCTACCAACGGCAGCATGAGACAGAAGGTCATTACTTCCGGATCACTGAGGATAAAGGTGATTATTGGTCACGTAGGCCGGAATCAGGGATCAAGGTCAGAAGGATACGCGGGTATTTTCCGGGGTTTTACTATCCTGAAGATTGGTATAAAGACAAGTACAAACCAACGGTCACGCGGGATGACGTATTGAGGCAGCAAGAAGAATCAAAGCCGGATTTTGATGATTCAACGTGGTATTGAGCGATACGGGATTGACAATGATCGTCGATCCCGTTATAATGGGCAGCGAATAGGGAAAAACTGTATTGATAATATAACGCCCTTAAGGGGGTTAGGCCCGCGCCAAAGGGCGTCAGCCCTTATGAGCGCCCTCACGGGCAACGATAGGTGATAGCATGGAAAACGTGTTGACTGAGTATCTGCGGGATCAGTTCGATGAGGTCGATCCGCGTGAGTTTTACCGGACGATCTTTCCTGCGGGTGAGCTTGAACAAAAAGACGAATACGTCAAAGGGAAGTATACCGGGATCATCGTTGCTGTCACTGGGCGTAAAGCATGGGTGAACGGTCATTACAAGTCGATCATCAAGCGATACACGATCACGGACGATCTGAAAGCGGTGGACGTGGCGACGGCTTCAGACGACTTCTGTTTGTGTTCGCCCTTGAGCTATGCCGGGAAGAATCGCACTGCTGAACATGCGCGTTTCATGTATGCGATAGCGGTTGACGTGGATCAGCTTCACGTCAGCGTGAGGGGACGACCTTTCGGGCTTGAAAGTTTGTGGGAACGTCATATCTGTTTGCTGTCGCGTATTCCTCGGCCGACGTTCATCGTGTCCAGCGGATCAGGAATTCACCTGTATTATGTGTTTGATCGTCCCGTGTCGCTGTATCTGCGTGATACGATTTATGAGCTTCAGGAATACAAAAGAGAGCTGACGCGGCTGATATGGCACGATACGATCGTCAATATCCGGTCTGTTCACGATATTCAGCAAGAGGGAATCTATCAGGGGTTTCGTATGCCGGGGACGGTCACGAAGAAGGGCGGTCGAGCTGTCGCGTTCCGGACGGGCGACAAGGTGACGATCGAGTACATGAATCAGTTCGTCGAGGATCGTTACAAGGTTAAGACGTTCACGTACAAGAGCAAACTGACACGGGCTGAAGCTGCTGCGAAGTATCCTGAATGGTACGATCGGCGCGTCAAGCGTGATGAACCGCGTGGATCGTGGGCGGTCAATCGTGCTGTCTATGATTGGTGGTTACGGCAGATCAAAGCCGGGGCGACGGTCGGTCATCGTTACTATTGCATGATGACACTTGCGATCTATGCGCGGAAGTGCGGTCAGTATAACGCGAAACAGAATCCTGATCCGGTCACGCGGGATGAGCTGGAACGAGACTGTTTCGGATTGGTCGAGCAATTCGACGCGATGACGACAGAGGACGACAATCATTTTGATAACGGCGACGTGATCGACGCTCTTGAGGCGTATGACGACAAGTGGCTGAGGTATCCGCGTAAAGCTGTCGAGTATCGGTCCGGAATAGCGATCCCGGCGAATCGTCGTAACGGGCGCGATCAGCTCACGCACTTGAAGATTGCGAGAGCGACGCAAGCGATCGTCGATCCTGACGGTGAATGGCGGCGGCGGGGCGGCAGGAAGTCGAAGCGCGATCAGGTGATCGAATGGCGGTTGTATCATCCTGACGGCAGCAAAGCCGACTGCGTGCGTGATACAGGAATGGATCGGAAAACGGTATCAAAACATTGGGAACCGTGACGTGACGGGTGGTGTGTGTGCGCTGGATATTGAATCTGACGACCGATAGAATAAGCACTGTTTGAGATAGAAGAAAAAGACCTGAAATCATGCAGTTTTGATACTGCGTGAAGTTAGGTCTTTTTTGATATTGTTTCAAATAGTGCTCAGACGTGGTTATGCTGACGGTGTTCGAGATAATTCCAAACGATTGAATCAGCAAAGTCCTTGCGCTGGGTTTTAAGTAAAAGATATTTGGGAATATTGTTGAACTGAGGGGTTTTAATACATTTATGCGCATTGCGTGATACATTTACGCTTTATGAGAGCTTTAATGCGATATATGCAAATATTGTAAGTTTCGGTTTTCTTGTTTGTTTACAACGCTGATTATTCCCTAATCATAAAAGTTTGAGCATGTAGCGCTTGACTTTGAACGCGTAATAAGAGTATACTCAGAGTGGACGGACGGATAATAATTGGGGAAGATTGTGTATAAAGGCACTTTCTCAAAATTCGAAGCACGTTTTGAAACAAAAGTAAGCAAGAAGCGAGGGATTTTTATGCTTGAGAATGTGGGAGTTCGGATGCTGGTTGCTGAATCACGGTTGAAATATAAGGATATAGCAAAATATATCGGAGTTACGCCAGAACATCTGTCGAAGTGTATGCGGTATAAGCTTAAGCCAAAAATGTATATGAGGATCATGACGGCTATCCATGACTTGCGAGGTGATCGAGTTGACGATGTTTGACGCGATCAAAGGTCAGGTGACAGCGCGTGACGCGGCTGAAATGTACGGGCTGAAATTCGGGCAAAACAAACGCGCTTGCTGTCCATGGCATGACGACACTCATCCTGATTTGAGCTTTTATGACAGTGGTTTATGTTATTGTCATGCGTGTCATCAGGGCGGCGATTCAATCGCGCTGACGGCTCAGATATTCGGCTTGAGCATGGTTGACGCAGCGCGTAAGCTCAACGATGACTTTAATCTGGGCGTGAACACTCATGGTCGCATATCGTCAGCGGTGCGGAATCAGATTGAGCAACGACGGATCGGGAAAGAAAAGAAGTTAGCGGCTGAGCGTCAGGAATGGGATTTTCTGTGCAAGGTTCGGCAAGAGGCCGAGAATCGGCTTGAAACGATTGTAAACGCTGCTGATCCTGAGCATTGGGATCGGTGCTGGGATGATCCCGAATTCGTCAAGGCGTTATCATATCGGGTGCGTGCTGATATGGCTTTTGATTGGGTATGGGAGACAAGGACGGTGATCCGCTCGTGAGTGACGAATCACTGTTTCGAAGGTTCGACCAGTACATTGAGAACGGCGGCGTTATGGCTGAAAATCTGAATTCAGAAAGCACGAATTCAGAAATCAGAAATCTCGATCGATTTCATCTGATTGACGATCGAGGCCGTGTAAAAGGCGTATTCGATTATGGGATTTTTCAATATCTGACGACAGAGCGCGATTTGTTCGTGCTGGGCGGCATTCCGTATGTGTATGAAAATGGCTGCTATCACGCGGACGAAAACGGCTCAAGGCTCAAGACGATGATCCGAGCGTGCTGCTATCCTGAGTTTATCAAATCGACGACGATTAAGCGCGTGTATGATTTGTTTATTATGGCGGATGAACTGCAAGTGACATATCACGACTTGAACCAATATCCGGCACACTGGATCAACTTCCTGAATGGCTTCTATGATCCCGTTAAACGCAAGCTGATCCCGCATGATCCCGTATATAAAGCGGTGAATCAGATCCCGCATGAGTACGATCCAAACGGCAGCACTGACGGCGCGATCGTCGAGGAATGGCTGAGCTTCATTGTCCCTGACCAAGCTGATCGTGAAATGCTGCTGGGCTATGCGGGATACTGTTTAACACGGGATACGCGTCAGCAAAAATTTCTGATCCTCAATGGTGAGGGCGGGACAGGCAAAAGTACGGTCATCCGTATGATCGAAGCGATGATCGGCAGCGAGAACATAAGCAATATCAGCCTGAGTGAGTTGACGCAACGTTTCGCTTCATACGGGCTGTTGGGAAAGCTACTGAATTCGTGCGCTGATCTTGAGTTGCAAGCCCTTGAGGATACCAGCACTCTTAAGAAAACGCTGGGTGAGGATACATTGCGCGGTGAAGCGAAAGGACATGACGCTTTCAGTTTCAAATCGTATGCAAAACTGATCTTCAGTACGAACGAGCTTCCTGTGGTCAAAGCTGAGCGGACGAACGGGTTTTACAGACGGCTTCTGATCCTGCCTATGAACCGCGTGCCGGAAGTGAAACGGGCTGACTTGTTTGATCGGCTCAGCCAAGAAATCGGATATTTCATCCGGCTCAGCGTCGGGGCATTGGAACGGATGTATACGCGCGGCGCGCTGCTGGAATCGACGAATTCGATCGATGCAGTCAATCGGCTGCGTATGGATAGCGACACGGTCGAAGCGTTTCTGAACGACGAAGTCTATAAGGTGCGCAGTGCGAGGATCGAGCGCGGACGGCTTTACCAGCGGTATTCGGATTATTGCTATTCGTCGGATCGGCAATCACTGACGCGAAACAATTTCTATCGGTCGATGAGGGTGAAGGGTTTCACGGAAGTCAAGAGCGGCGGTGACAGGTATTTTGAGGGCATTTCTTTCGAAAAACCTGCCCTCAAATCTGCCCTTTCTGACGGTTGCGCCGAGGTCGATGAGCCGTTGCCCTTTTGCATTCGTTCAAAAAGGGCAGTTTGAGGGCAGATGAATTTGAAAAACTGCCCTGCGAAAAGCCTTATATATCAAGGCAAAGGGCAGTTAGGGCAGAAAGGGCAGTATTTTCAGATGAAAAACAAAAGCGTTGTTTATAACGTTATGCTGCTGAATTTGACAAATAAAAAATGAGTTCTGAAAAATCTGCCCTTTTTGCCCTTTCTGCCCTGAGAAGTGATAAAGGATATGCGATCAGTTTTTTATCAACAATGATCGGGAAAGGGGATTGAAAAATGTTGAATAATCAGTATTATCGGGCGGCATACGAGTTTCATCAAAAGTGGTCACCATATCCCGTAACGCTGGATGATTGGTCGAAAGCTGCTGGAGATATGTGCAAAATTAGCAATGAAGGTGACAATGATATGCTGCTTATGGATTTATTGGTATCAGTATACAGCGATCTTGAACGAGAATGGAGATCAGCAAGGGAAAGAGGTGAGATAGGTGATGAAGGAATATAACGAGAAGCTGATCGAAGCATTTTTGACGGAATACAAGGTAATCGACATTGTCAGGATCACGGGCTTGAGCAAGACGACGATCTACAAATACAAGAACGATCCTGCGTTTCAAGCCGTACTGACAGAGCGCCGGTCGGCTATGGTATCGTCGGCAGTGGATCGAATGACGCAATACATGAACGAAAATGTCGAAGCACTGCAATCGGTGATCCGCGATCCTGAGACGTCGGCTCAGACGAAAGTCAATGCCATTCAAGTCATGCTGAATCAGCTTCAGAGCTGGACGACGACAACAGATATTTTGAGACGTTTGCAAGCCCTTGAGGGCGCAGAATTTGACGATTTCGGGCGTTTTAAGGGGGGAGACGATGAAAATATCGGATAACGTGATTGAGCGGCGTATACAGGCTGTTGAGGCCGTTAGGCAGCAATCTAAAGAGCGTCAGCGCGTGATTGATGATCTGGACGTTAAACCGCATATTGCTCGGGTGTATCACGAACTGCATGATGATATGGCGCGCGGTAATCATGAGTTTATTAACTTGCCGGGTGGTCGTGGAAGCGGGAAAAGTAGTTTTTGCGCCCTTGAGATAATCCATGGCATTATGAAGGACACCACGGGCCACAGTAACGCTATTGTATTCAGACTGTACGGGAACACCCTGCGAGAGAGCGTCTTTTCTCAAATCTCCTGGGCCATTGATACCCTGGGCGTGGCGCACCTGTGGCGTGGCAGCGTGTCCCCGATGGTTTACACCTACATTCCCACAGGGCAGCAGATATTTTTCCGGGGGCTGGATTGTGCGTCAAAATTGAAATCTATCAAGCCCCGGCAAGGTTATTTCAAATACATTTGGTTTGAAGAATTTTCCGAACTGCCCGGCCCAAACTTTACCCGGAATGTGCTGCAATCCGTAATGCGCGGCGGCGACACCTTTACCGTGTTCCGTAGCTTCAATCCGCCGATCAGCGCGAACAACTGGGCCAATGTGTTTATCCGGGAGCCAAACGAGCGGGCCACCACCTTACAGACCGATTACACTATGATATCGCCCGAATGGTTGGGCGAGGCTTTTCTGTATGAGGCCCAGCGGCTGAAAGAGGTAAACCCCAAAGCCTTTGAACACGAGTACATGGGCATACCCACGGGAACCGGCGGCGAGGTGTTCCCAAATCTGGAGATCAGGGAGATCACCGACGCTGAGATCAGCAACATGGGGTATATCTATCAGGGACTTGATTTTGGCTTTGCACAAGACCCGGCGGCGTTCCTGCGCGTGTCCTATGATCGTAAGCACGACACCATCTATTTTCTTGATGAAATCTATAAAAGGGGGCTTTCTAATGCTCAGCTTGCGGAGGAAATCAAGGCAAAGGGATATCACAAGGACAGGCGCGGCGGCTATGTGTCCCCCGTGTTCGGGGTAATGAGCGCGGAAGGACAGCAGATTATAATTGCAGATTGCGCGGAGCCTAAGAGCATTCAAGACCTTCGGGACAACGGCTTAAAGGTGATAGGTTGCCACAAAGAGCCTGGATGTGTCGAATATCGTGTGAAATGGCTGCAACACCGGCGCATTGTGATAGACCCGGCTCGGACGCCCAACGCTTACCGGGAATTTGTGAATTACGAGTACATGACCGACAAGGACGGAAATTTTCTTTCCAGGCTACCGGACAAGGAAAATCATCAGGTAGATAGCCTTGCTTATGCCCTGGACAAGTTAATTTACCACCAGCGCGGCTTATCCGCGTAAAGAAGGGAGGGAAACCATCATGGGATTTTTGAAAGTAAAGTGCTATCACTGCAAGGGAACCTATCGCCTGTATGGGGATATGATACACCACCCGAGCGCGAATATCTGCCCGTTTTGCAGGGCGGAGATCCGGCGCAGCGTGTGGGAGAAGTGTGTAATTCCCGCATGGGCCGGAATGGAGGACACCAACCGGGATTTGCAGCAGGAATACACCGGCTACCCCGACGCTCAGCTTTTTCAGATTGAGTACCAAATCAACAAGCCGAGAGTACACAAATAAGGTAATCTAAGCCTATGCAATGATTTTAAATAAACGACCGTAAAATGGCCAGAAAGCGAGGTAAAAGCAATATGAGAATACCACCGACACCAGCACCAGAGCCGGGCGAGTGGCAAACGGACAAATACGGCAAGAGATACCGCAAAGTAGGTAATTGTATTGAGTACGAGCCAGAAATAAACGGCATACCGCAAAGCGTATTTTTCCGCAGCCAGAAAGCGCAGAAAGAACAGCGCGAAAAGCAGCTAAAAGAGGAACAGGCCAGAGCCGCAGAAAAAGCAGCAAGGCGGCGTAATTGCCCTTTTATTGACAGCAACAGCCGCAATACTGATTGTACCCTTGAGGCTTGCGCCCTTTATATGGACGGCTGCACCCTTGCCAGATTGACACCGGCAAAAGATACAGAGGGCTTGCAATGCCCTTTTAGCCGATACCGCCACAAATGCCGCAAAGATTGCGCATTATATAAAGGCGGCTGCACCCTTACAGGCATTACCACGACAACAGAAAGCGAGGATAAATAACCATGAGTAAATTTAACAGCTATGCAAAGAAACTGGACGAACAGGCAAGGGCGGCTTTTAAGGCCTACCGCGACGCAGAGGCAGCCTATAAAAAGGCAGAGCAGAAAGCGAGAGAGTACCCGCAGCGTAACGGCATGGTAAATGCCGACTATGCAGCAAAGAGCGCACGCGCACAGGCCGACTTTTTAGAGGCTAAACAGGCCTACGAAACCGCAAGGCGCACTTTCAGAGAGAGCGACACGCAGTTTAACGCTATGCGCAGAGAGCTTGCGGCAGCCATTGACGACGCTTACAGCGCAGACCCGGCGCAGCTTGACACGGCCACGCTTGAGCTTTTGAAAAGCGGAATTTTGACCGGCGCAGAGTATGTAAAGCTCTTGAGAGGTGCGCAGGACGCGAACAACCCTACAATGGTAAGGCTGATCGGCCACTATGCGGGCGAGGCTGCACAGGCTAGAGCGGAAAGCCACGGCATGCACGACCCGGACGTATCTGCAATGCGCATTGCACAGAATGAGAGCCGTACATACACCGGGGGCGACCGTTTACAGGCTTTCGATAACATGGTAGAGCTTTACCACCGCTGCACGAATAACCCGGCCATGATCGACCATTGGGACAGATTTACAGCGGAAACCATAGAGAAGTTTTGATTGATGGTTGAGTACTAAAACTAACGTAAAAGAATATAGTATCAAAACTGTTGACAAGCCTGCCATTTTGGGGTATACTTAAAATATCAAAACTGACGAACGTCAAAAATGACACTTGAAAGGGCGGGGCGGTCAATGAGGCGGTACGGATATTGTAGGGTGAGCACGATGAAGCAATCTATTGAGAGACAGATCAGGAATATAAAAGCTGAGTATCCTGACGCGGTGATTGTGACGGATGAATACACGGGTACGAAGCTGGACCGTCCCGGCTGGACGAAGGTATGCAAGGCAGCGAAAGCGGGTGACGTGATCGTGTTCGACAGCGTGTCCCGCATGAGCCGTGACGCTGAGGAAGGTTTTCAGGTTTACGAAGAATTGTTCCGGCGCGGTGTCGAGCTGATCTTCCTGAAGGAACGTCATATCGATACGGCAACGTACAAGAAAGCGATCGACGGTCAAGTTCAGCTTGCGATCAATTCGGGCAACGTGGCAGCGGATGAGCTGATCGGCAGCATTACAGATGCAATCAATCGTTATTTGCTCGCGTTGGCGAAAGAGCAAATCCGGCTTGCGTTCGATCAGGCCGAGAAAGAGGTTGAGGATTTACACCAGCGTACGCGGGAAGGGATCGAGACGGCGCGTTTGAATGGAAAGCAGATCGGTCAG
>OFMM01001563.1_pt1 | contig 10552 bp, 10 predicted proteins | sample 1541811 | NCBI WGS metagenome assembly OFMM01 (sample SAMN04209246, study PRJEB22552) | human gut metagenome | biome: gut; material: feces | host: Homo sapiens | place: USA: Oklahoma
CAGATAATTCTTCTTGTTGTGGTACGGAATGTGTACAAATTATGTTATCCGAAGGCTTCAAGACTTTTGGTTAATAATATGTGTATGCTTATGATTATCGGGTTTATTATTCTGACCCGCCTGAATTTTGGACATGCTATCAAGCAGTTTGCGATTGCAGCGGTATCCTGTGTGATTTCCCTTGTGATTCCGGTGATGATACGGAGGATGGGATTTTTCCGGAATCTTACCTGGATTTATGCGGCAATCGGTATTGTGGGACTTGGTATTGTATGTATCGCAGGAAGCACCAGCTATGGAGCAAAGATTTCCTTTACCATAGCGGGAATTACGGTACAGCCGTCTGAATTTATTAAGATTCTTTTTGTGTTTTTTGTGGCTGCCATGTATCATAAATCAACGGAATTCCGTCAGGTGGTAATTACCACTTTGATTGCAGCACTGCATGTATTGATTCTGGTATTATCCCGGGATTTAGGTGGCGCATTGATTTTCTTTGTGGCTTATATGGCAATGCTTTATGTGGCAACGAGAAAACCACTCTATTTTGCCGGTGGACTGCTGGCGGGAAGTGTAGCGGCAGTAATTGCCTATAAATTATTTAATCATGTCAGAGTCCGTGTGGTGGCATGGAAAACACCACTAAAAGTAATTGACAAAGAGGGCTATCAGATCTGCCAGTCGCTTTTTGCAATCGGGACCGGAGGCTTTTTCGGTCTGGGGTTATATCAGGGCATGCCAAATAAAATTCCGGTAGTAGAGCAGGATTTTATTTTTGCAGCAATTTCAGAAGAACTGGGTGGAATGTTTGCTCTGTGTCTGATTCTGGTCTGTGTAAGCTGTTTCCTGATGTTTTTAAATATTGCCATGCAGTTAAAGGATTCCTTTTATAAGCTGGTGGCACTTGGACTTGGAACGATTTACGGATTTCAGGTATTCTTAACCATTGGCGGAGTAACAAAATTTATTCCATCCACCGGAGTAACCCTTCCGTTAGTCAGCTATGGAGGAAGCTCCATGTTAAGTACATTGATTATATTTGGCATTATTCAGGGATTATATATTTTGCGGGAAGACGAAGGAGTGTCACATAATGAAAAAGGAGAATATAAATCAGCAAAAAAGAAAGCAAAATCGGGATTCGAAACAGAAGTCAGGGACCTCAGTTAGTAAGAATAAAGAATTTGCAGTGATTACTTATCTTTTCCTTGCTATCTTTATCTGCCTGATGGGATATATGGTATATTTTCAGACGGTAAAAAGCGAAGATTTTATCAATAGTCCATATAATAGCAGACAGGATACTTTTGCAGACCGTGTGGTCAGAGGAAAGATTATGTCAGCAGATGGCAAAGTTTTGGCCGAGACCGTAGTGGATGCTGCCGGTAATGAAACCCGGAAATATCCTTATGGTAATATGTATGCGCATGTGGTCGGTTTTTCCACCAATGGAAAGTCAGGTATTGAATCCAATATGAACTTTAATCTTTTACGTTCCCATTCTTTTGTATTAGAGCGTATGTTTAACGAGATTAAAGATGAAAAAAGCATGGGAGACAATGTGGTTACCACGTTGGATTCCACTTTGCAGGAAACTGCATATCAGGCATTGGGTAATTATGATGGTGCAGTTGTTGTGATGGAGCCTTCCACCGGAAAAGTGCTTGCCATGGTGTCCAAACCGGATTTTGACCCGAATACTATTGCGGCAGACTGGGATTCCATTATTTCAGAAGATAATAATAACTCGGTTCTTTTAAACCGGGCGACTCAGGGATTATATCCGCCTGGCTCTACTTTTAAAATAATTACAACTTTAGAATATATCCGCGAAAATCCGGATTATGAGAATTACAGCTATAGCTGTAACGGAAGTATTACAGAGAATGATTTTACAATACACTGTTATAATAATGCCGTGCATGGAACGCAGGATTTGAAGCAGTCCTTTGCAAATTCCTGTAATTCATCTTATGCCAATATCGGATTATCTTTGAACATAGATTCTCTTTCGGACCTTTGTTCAGATCTGATGTTTGATAAGACACTGCCGGGAAACTTTGAAACAAGTAAAAGTCAGTTTAAATTAACAGATGAATCCCCGGAAAGTATGAAAATGCAGACGGCAATCGGACAGGGAGAGACGCTGGTAACACCACTCCATATGTTATTGATTACCAGTGCAATTGCCAACGATGGAATTCTGATGAAACCTTATGTGGTAGACCATACGGAAAATGAAAATGGTATAGAAGTAAAGAAATATGAGCCGGCTGCAAGCAAGCAGCTTCTTTCGGAAAAAGAAGCAAAGACCATGCAGGAATTTATGGCAGGTGTAGTTGCAGATGGTACTGCATCCAAGTTAAATGGGCAGAGTTATACTGCATACGGCAAGACCGGCTCCGCAGAGTTTAATAACAATAAGGGAGAAAGCCATTCCTGGTTTGTTGGATATGCACACCGGGAGGATAAGGAAGATATTGCAGTTGTTGTAATTGCAGAAGGTGCAGGTGCAGGCAGTACCGTTGCAGTTCCAGCAGCAAAACAGGTTTTTGATGTATATTACAGATAAATGAAAACAGATAGGATGACATGCTGCGTCAGGAATCATCCGGGACTTCTGAAATGGATTGTTGCATCCTTATGAAAAAAGGGGTATACTGTTTGTTAAACAAAAGGTAGTGACCACATCAGGAGGTATTGCAATGATTGAAGCAACAAGTTGTGGTGGTGTGGTAATATTTCGGGGTAAGGTGCTTGTCCTTTATAAGAATTATAAGAATAAGTACGAAGGCTGGGTGCTTCCAAAGGGAACAGTAGAACCCGGGGAAGAATTCAAAGATACCGCAGCAAGAGAGGTATTGGAGGAAACGGGCGTAGATGCATCCATAATCAAATATGTCGGGAAGAGCCAGTATAGCTTTACTGTGCCAGAAGATACGGTGGAGAAACAGGTACATTGGTATCTGATGATGGCAGACAGTTATTACAGTAAGCCACAACGTGAAGAGTTCTTTGTAGATTCCGGATATTATAAATATCATGAAGCCTATCATCTTTTAAAATTTGCCAATGAGAAGCAGATTTTGGAAAAAGCTTATAATGAATATCTGGATTTGAAAAAGTGCAATCTGTGGGGAACCCACAAATATTATTAGAGCAGCCATCTGACTGCTTTTTTAAATCAGATATGAGGTGTAGCATGCATTGGTATTCTAATTTATATCTGGGAGAAAGGCTGAAAAATCAGGAAGCAAAGGTAAAAAGCAGAGTGGAGCGGAATGTGCCACAGCCGTCGCTTTATCTTCTGACCCTTCCGTCAAATGAAGAGAATCTTCTGGATATTATACCGGCAACAGATTTATTACAAAAGGCATATCCGAAGAAAGAACTTTTTATTATCGGTCTGGAAAAAGGATATGACGCAGCATTAGAGATGTCAGCAGCAATTGTGAATGATATTTATCATAAAACAGGAACATTTGAAGTGCGTAAATTTGTACTGAAACAGCAGACTCGTAAAAATACTGAAATGGAGACATGAGGATGACAGTGCTGTTATCTATTTTGAAAATCCTGGGCATAATATTATTATGCATATTAGGTTTACTGGTTTTACTTATTATGCTTTTGCTGTTTGCTCCGGTATCTTACCGGATTCGTGGAGAGACAAGGCAGGGACAGACTACGTTAAAAGTGCATGGAGCATGGTGTCTTATGGCTTTGCGTTTTTCCTTTCTGATGAAGCAGGGAAAGCAGCTTGCAGTTTTAAAGATTTTTGGCATAAAAGCATGGAAGTATCCATCGGATGAAAAATCCAAAAAGAAATTAGAGAAAAAGAAAGTAAAGAAAAAGCTAAAAAAGAAATCCGGGGAAAAATCCCATAAGGAACCGGAAAAAGACTTAGTGCAGAAACGTCAGAAGCCGGAAGAAAAAACAGCTTCGGCGATTGAAAAAAAGATAGATGTAACGGGGCTGGAAGAACAGAATCCACCGGCTGCAGTGCAAGAAGAACAGACGGAAAAACGGTATGAACAGAAACGCCATAAGAAGACATATAAGAAAAAGTTTGTTTCCGTATTTGGTAAAATCAGCAAGACAATACGCTCGATAGTAGAAAAGATAAAAGCAATTCCGCAGAAATTAAAAAATATCGGCGGTAAAATAAAAAAAGTGAATCAGTGGATACAGGATGAGCAGAATAGAAGTGCCGTCCGGTTTGTCCTGGGTGATGTAATAGGGCTGTTAAAAAAATACGGACCAAAGCATATGAAGGCAGATGTTGCTTATGGTATGGAAGATCCGGCAGCCACAGGACAGGTTTTAGCAGTGCTCAGCGTATTACCATTTTTATATTATGATAAGGTATCTATTATGCCGGATTTTGAGGCAGAACGTTTTTATATCGAAGGCAGCTGGGATATAAAGGGACGGATACAGGTGATTCATTTATTAAAGGCTGCAATTCAAATCTGGAGAAATCCGGATGTGAAACACTTTATAAAGCAATTTTAACAGAATCAATATGAAGTAGAATCAGGAGGAATTATTATGTCAGACAGTAATAACACATTTCGCAATACGGTAGAATCTTTATTCAAAGGAATGGACAGTTTCATTACAACCAAGACGGTTGTAGGAGATGCCATTCATATCGGAGATACCATCATTCTTCCATTAGTGGATGTATCCTTTGGTGTAGGCGCAGGTGCATTTTCACAGGAGAAGAAGAACAACGGAGCAGGAGGAATGGGTGGAAAGATTACACCGAGTGCGGTTCTTGTCATTCAGAATGGCACCACCAAGCTTGTAAATATTAAGAATCAGGATGGTGTGACCAAAATTCTTGATATGGTACCAGATTTCGTAAATAAGTTTGCATCCAGGGGAAAGAAGGATGAGGCAGCAACTGCAAAGTTAGATGAAGAATCCAAGAAAGCAGCAGAGTCTGAGATGAATGAAATTTTATCTGATGCAGTAAATAAGGATGAAGAATAAGAACAGTATAGAATAGTAACAGAAGAACGTACAGCGTGCTAAGTGAAAAAGAAGGGCATATACTATAATGGTATATGTCTTTTTGATTGGAGAAAAAACATGAAACGCTTGATGGGGTATTCCTTTTTCATGGTGGGATTTGGCATGTTTTTTATGTTTATTATTCCAAGTGACGTGATTGGGATTATTATTATATTGATATTGCTGTTGATAGGGTATAATCTTTTCTGCTGTAAGTAATAGGAAAGCAATTTCTTGAATTTCCTGTAAAGTAAAAAAAGGACTGTCCAAAAGGACAGTCCAGATAGAAAATGCTAATTAAGCTCTTTCAACGGATCCGGATCTTAAACAGGAAGTACATACGTACATTCTTTTTGGAGTTCCGTTTACTTTACATTTTACAGATTTGATGTTTGATTTCCACATTCTATTAGATCTTCTATGAGAATGGCTCACATTGTTACCGAAATGAGCGCCTTTTCCACAAACTGCACATTTTGCCATGATAGCACCTCCTTTAAATTCTTCACTAAGCCTGTTATGACACAAGCTCACAACAAAGCTATCTTAACAGAAATACAGACAGAATGCAAGAAAAAAATTGCATTTTTTGAAAATAAAGAAAAATACTGTTTCTTTTTTCAGAAAAAGAGGTTATAATATAGTTCATGTTATGTATATACTGGCGGAAATGCGAGAAGATTAATTTTAATTGGAGGTTATAGAATGACAGGTAAAATGGAAAACGAATTAGGTAAAGTCGTAATTGATAATGAAGTAATTGCAACCTATGCCGGTTCTGTTGCAGTTGAGTGCTTTGGCATTGTGGGAATGGCTGCAGTTAATATGAAAGATGGCCTGGTTAAATTATTAAAGAGAGATTATCTGACACATGGTATAAATGTGGATGTGGATGAAAATAATAAAATTACAATTGATTTCCATGTAATTGTTGCCTATGGCGTAAGTATTGAGACAGTAGCAGACAATCTGATTCATACGGTAAAATATAAAGTGGAAGAGTTTACCGGAATGCAGATTAAGAAAGTCAACATTTTAGTTGAAGGCGTCAGAGTGATTGATTAAGGAGGAACTGTTGAAGTGGAAGTAAGTACAATAAACGCTGCGGTATTTGCTAAAATGTTTTTGGCCGGAGCAAAGAATCTCGAAGCAAAAAAAGAGTGGATTAACGAACTGAATGTTTTCCCTGTACCGGATGGAGATACAGGAACCAATATGTCTATGACAATTATGTCAGCAGCAAAGGCAGTAAGCGAGCTTGAAAATCCGACCATGAAGGAACTTGCAAAGGCAATTTCCTCGGGTTCATTAAGAGGAGCAAGAGGAAACTCAGGAGTTATCCTTTCCCAGTTATTCCGTGGATTTACCAAGGTGATTGCAGAATATGATGAGCTTGATGTAGTGATTCTGACAGAAGCTATGCAGAAGGCTGTTGAGACTGCATATAAGGCAGTTATGAAACCAAAGGAAGGAACGATTCTTACTGTTGCCAAGGGGGCAGCCAACAAAGCATTAGAACTTTGTGATGATACCGATGATATTGTATTCTTTGTAGATGAAGTTATTAAAGAAGCAGACCATGTGTTAAGCAAGACACCGGATATGCTTCCTGTATTAAAACAGGCTGGCGTAGTAGATTCCGGCGGACAGGGACTGGTTCAGGTATTAAAGGGCGGTTATGATTCCCTGATTGGCAAAGAAATTGATTACAGCATTGAAGGTTCTGCAGCATCTGCAGGTGTTATGAAGATTACTGCTGAGACAGAAGCTGATATTAAGTTTGGTTATTGTACCGAATTTATCATTGTATTAAATCAGCCATTAACAGAGAAGCAGGAGCATGAATATAAAAACTTCTTAGAGTCCATTGGTGATTCTATCGTTGTTGTGGCAGATGATGAGATTGTGAAAACCCATGTACATACCAATGACCCTGGTCTTGCCATCCAGGAAGCATTGAAACATGGTTCATTAAGCAAAATCAAGATTGATAATATGCGTGAAGAGCATCAGGAAAAACTAATCAAGGATGCTGAGAAACTCGCAAAAGAGCAGAAAGAGGAAGAAACCAAAGAAGAAAAGACAGAGGAACCAAGAAAAGAAATGGGCTTCATTTCCGTATCCATTGGTGCAGGTGTCAATGAAATCTTCAACGGACTTGGCGTGGATTATATCATCGAAGGTGGTCAGACCATGAACCCAAGTACCGAGGATATGTTAAATGCCATCGACCATGTGAATGCAGATAACATCTTTATTCTTCCAAATAATAAGAATATTGTACTGGCTGCAAATCAGGCAGCATCTTTAGTAGAAGATAAGAAGATTATTGTTATTCCAACCAAGACAATTCCACAGGGAATTACAGCACTGATTAACTTTATTCCGGATCAGTCGGCAGAGGAAAATGCAGAACGTATGACCGAGGAATTAGAAAATGTAAAGACCGGTCAGGTAACTTATGCAGTCCGTGATACCGTAATCGATGACAAAGAGATTAAACAGGGCGATTATATGGGAATTGGAGACAAGAGCATCCTTGCTGTTGGTAAGGATATCAAGAGCACTACAGAAGATATGGTTGCTGAGATGGTAGATGAAGAATCTGCGATTATCTGTATCTATTATGGTGAAGAAGTAACAGAAGAAGATGCCAATGCATTAGGTGCTGCTTTAGAAGAGAAGTATCCGGAGGTAGAAGTGGAGATTCACTTTGGCGGACAGCCAATTTACTATTATGTAATATCAGTAGAGTAACAGGAGTGTTTATGGACAGAAATGCACCCATTCAGGAATTGAATGGAGTTGGACCAAAAACTGAAAAAATATTGCAAAAACTTGGAGTATATACCGTTGGGGATATACTCCTTGCTTTTCCAAGGGATTATAAGCGGATGCCGGAGCCAGAGCATATCAGTGTGACCGAGCCGGAGAAAGTCTATGCTTTTCATGTACGGCTTTGTTCTTCGCCGGTAACGAGAAATACCAGAGCCATGCAGATATCTACTGCACAGTTTAGCGATGGAACAGGAAAAGTAGAGGCGGTCTGGTTTCGGATGCCCTATATCTGTAATCAGCTGAACCGGGAACCGGAAGTAATATTATATGGAAAGCTGACCTTAAAAAATAAGAAATATGTCATGGAACAGCCGGCAGTGTGGAAGCCGGATGAATACAGGAAAATGCAGATATCCCTGCAACCGGTATATCCTCTGACTAAGGGAATATCCAGCAAGCAGTTTGGTAAACTTGTACGTACAGCCCTTGACAGTGTAAAAGAAGATGGTGAATATATTCCGGAAGAAATCTTAGCCCGCCATCAGTTTATGGGATTGAGAGAGGCATTGGAAAAAGTGCATTTTCCAACAGATTTAGAAGAACTGACCGGAGCAAGAAAACGTCTTGCTTTTGACGAATTTTTCTTATTTCTGCTACAGATACAGCGGTTTAAGGAACATCATGAGCAGACGCCAAATGGATTTCCGGTAGTAAGGGATGAATTTATTGAAGTGGTGGCAGAACAGCTTCCGTTTCCACTGACAAATGCCCAGAAGAAAACACTGGAAGATCTGGAAAAAGATATATACAGTCCTTATGCCATGCAGCGGTTGATACAGGGGGATGTAGGCTCCGGTAAGACCATTCTTGCATTCCTTATTATGGCAAAATTTGCTCATGAAGGTTATCAGACTGCTATTATGGCACCAACTGAGGTTCTGGCAAGACAACATTATGACACTTTTCAGAAATGGATTGCCATGTTTGAACTGGACTTTCCTGTTATTCTGCTTACCGGTTCGTTGACCACAAAGGAAAAACGTGAAGCATATGCGAGAATGGAAACAGAACAGAATGCCATGATAATTGGAACCCATGCATTGATACAGGAAAAGGCACTTTATCAGAAGCTGGCGTTGGTAGTAACGGATGAACAGCATCGTTTCGGGGTAAGACAGAGGGAGACACTGGCAGATAAGAGCTGCCGGCTGCCACATGTACTGGTTATGAGTGCGACTCCGATTCCGCGAACCCTTGCAATAATTCTTTACGGAGATCTGGACATCTCGGTAGTAGATGAGCTTCCGGCAGAACGTCTTCCGGTCAAAAATTGTGTCGTTGGACCAAAAATGCGGGAGAAATCCTGGAATTTTATTTTAGATGAAGTTCAAAAAGGACATCAGGCATATATTATCTGTCCTCTGGTAGAAGCCAATGAGGAATTGGAATTGCAGGATGTTACTTCATATGTAAAGAAATTAGAACAATATTATGGAGACAGAATCAGCGTAGGATTACTTCATGGAAAAATGCGCCCGGCAGAGAAGAATAAAGTAATGGAAGCCTTTGTCACTGGTGAAATCCAGGTTCTGGTTTCTACAACGGTAGTGGAAGTAGGTGTGAATGTGCCGAATGCCACTGTTATGATGATTGAGGATGCACAGCGTTTCGGGCTGGCACAGCTCCATCAGCTGCGGGGACGTGTCGGAAGAGGAAATGCACAATCCTATTGTATTCTTATGAATTCATCCAATGGAAAGAATGCCAAAGAGAGATTGAATATTCTGGCGGGCTCTAATGATGGATTCTATATTGCCAGTGAAGATTTGAAGATGCGTGGACCAGGAGATTTCTTCGGGGTACGTCAGAGTGGTTTGATGGAATTTAAAATTGCAGATGTCTTTTCGGATGCCGATATGCTTTCTATTGCATCCGAAGAAGCAAAAGAATATGTCGAAAAGTGCAACTTAAACGATTGCGAAAAAGACATGAGACTCGAAACAACACTGAAAAATGCGTACAAAATGACAGAATACAACATAAATATTTAGATAGTTTCGAAAAATTAAGGAACGATTTGTGAAAAGTTCACGAAAATGTTAAGTGAAATGCTTCCATTGAGGCCGCCCGGGCAGGAGAAAAGGGAAAGGGATTTGCAGTTGTTGGAGAAGTGTCTGAAATGTCTTCCCAGCAGGAAAAGATTGCCGGAGAATTAAAAGAGGTTGTCGGAAAATTCGTATTGTAATAAGTGTTACTGCATGTGTCATGATAGAAAAATGATATAGAAAGAAAAGGGAGAACCTGAGAAAGGGGCTGTTCACCGATTCCGGTGGACAGCCTCTTTTGACATCTAAGCGGGCAATGAAAAAGATGCGTTAACGTTCAGCCATCTGCTTTTCCTGCGCCTCAATCATTTTCTTTACCATATAACCGCCTACGGAACCATTCTGACGGGAAGTTAAATCCCCATTATATCCCTCAGACAGTGGTACACCTAACTCACTTGCAACTTCGAATTTGAAACGGTTTAATGCACTTTGTGCTTCTGGAACAGAAGATTTTTTCGAACGATTAGACATAGTAAATTTCCTCCTTAGCATTTGTATATAACCGAATGGTTACAATACTATTATCTACCGATAAAAAATGATAATACTAATAAATATTCACTTTTTTGGAATAATCTTGAAAAAGCTCTTGACACATACAAGTATAATTGTATACAATTATTCAAGAATATTTGTGAATCAAAAGG
>OFMM01001564.1_pt1 | contig 10551 bp, 8 predicted proteins | sample 1541811 | NCBI WGS metagenome assembly OFMM01 (sample SAMN04209246, study PRJEB22552) | human gut metagenome | biome: gut; material: feces | host: Homo sapiens | place: USA: Oklahoma
GCCGCGGCCACGGCCGGGCCGACGCGCGGGTCAAAGGCCTTGGGGATGATATAATCGGCGCACAGCTCCTCGGGCGTGATAAGCGCCGAGAGCGCGTGCGCGGCGGCGAGCTTCATGGGTTCGTTGATATCGGACGCGCGCACGTCGAACGCGCCGCGAAAGATACCCGGGAAGGCCAGCACGTTGTTGATCTGGTTCGGATAGTCGCTGCGGCCGGTGCTGACGACGGCCGCGCCCGCGGCCCTGGCCTCGTCGGGGAAGATCTCCGGCGTGGGGTTGGCGCAGGCAAAAACGATGGCGTCGCGGTGCATGGTGCGCACCATGTCGCCGGTCAGCAGGCCGGGCTGCGACACGCCGATGAACACGTCCGCGCCGCGGACGACATCGGCCAGCGTGCCGGCCTGGCGGCGGAGGTTCGTGACCTCGGCCATCTCGGTTTTGATCCAGTTCATGTTCTCCGGCCGGCCGGCATAGATCGCGCCCACGCGATCACAGAGCGTCACGTCGCGCGCGCCCGCGCTCAGCAGCAGCTTGCTGATGGAAATGGCGGCCGCGCCCGCGCCGGACAGGACGATCTTCACATCCTCGAGGCGCTTGCCGACCACGCGCAGCGCGTTTGTGAGGCCCGCGAGCGTGATGATGGCCGTGCCGTGCTGGTCGTCGTGAAAGACCGGAATGTCGCACAGCTGCTTGAGCTTGCGCTCGATCTCAAAGCAGCGCGGCGCGGAGATGTCCTCCAGATTGATGCCGCCGAAGCTGCCGGAGAGCAGGTACACCGTGCGCACGAACTCGTCCACATCCTTCGTGCGGATGCACAGCGGAAAGGCGTCCACGTCCGCAAACGCCTTGAACAGCACGCACTTGCCCTCCATGACGGGCATACCCGCCTCTGGCCCGATGTCGCCAAGGCCGAGCACGGCCGAACCGTCCGTGATGACGGCGCAGAGATTGTGCCGGCGCGTGAGCGTGTAGCTCTTGTCCGGGTCGCGCTGGATCTCCAGACACGGCTGGGCCACGCCGGGCGTATATGCGAGCGACAGGTCGTCCTTTGTGGAGACCGGCACGCGGGTGTTGACTTCGATCTTGCCGCCCCACTGCTCGTGCAGACGGAGCGATTCTTTTGCGTAATCCATGCTTATGCCTCCTCCTGTTTCGGGTGCACCATATCCTCGGGCCGCACCCAGGCGTCAAACTCCTCGGCCGTGAGCAGGCCGAGCTCCACCGCCGCGGCTTTGAGCGTCTGGCCGGTGGCGTGGGCGTGCTTTGCGATCTTTGCCGCGTTTTCGTAGCCGATGTGCGGGTTGAGCGCCGTGACAAGCATGAGCGATGCGTCCAGATGCGCCTGAATGACGGCGTAATTTGGCCGGATGCCGCGCACGCAGTTGGCCTCGAACGAATCCATGGCGTCAGAAAGCAGACGCGCCGACTGCAGGAAGTTATAGATCGTCACCGGCAGGAACACATTGAGCTGGAAGTTGCCCTGCGACGCCGCGATGCCGATGGCCGTGTCATTGCCCATGACCTGCACGGCCACCATCGTGACGGCCTCGCACTGCGTGGGATTGACCTTGCCGGGCATGATGGACGAGCCGGGCTCGTTGGCCGGGATGATGAGCTCGCCGATGCCGCAGCGCGGGCCGGAAGCGAGCCAGCGCACGTCGTTGGCGATCTTCATGAGATCGGCCGCCAGCGCCTTGAGCGCGCCGTGGGCAAACACCATCTGGTCCTTGCTCGTGAGCGCGTGGAACTTGTTCGGCGCCGACAGGAAGGCGTAGCCCAGCAGCTCGGAGATCTCCTCCGCCGCCAGATCGCCGAACGCCGCCGGGGCGTTGAGCCCCGTGCCGACGGCCGTGCCGCCGAGGGCAAGCTCGCTCAGCGCACGGCAGGCCTGCACGATCATGTCGCGGTCGTGGCCGAGCATGGCACTCCAGCCGCTGATCTCCTGCCCGAGCGTGAGCGGCACGGCGTCCTGCAGGTGCGTGCGGCCGATCTTGACCACATCGCGGTACTCCGCGCTCAGGCGGTCGAGCGTCGCCGTCAGGCGGCCGATGGCGGGCAGAACCTGCTCCTCGAGCGCGACGCGCGCGGCCACGTGCATAGCCGTCGGAAACGTGTCGTTCGAGCTCTGCGAGCAGTTGACGTGGTCATTCGGGTGCACAAGATCTTCACCCAGCAGCTCATTGGCGCGGTGGGCAATGACCTCGTTGACATTCATATTCGTCTGCGTGCCGCTGCCGGTCTGCCAGACGGCGAGCGGGAAGTTGCCGTCGAGCGAGCCGTCGAGGATCTCATGGCAGGCGGTCTCGATCGCGCCGGCGCGGCGGGCGTCGAGCACGCCGAGCTGCGCGTTCGCGCGCGCGGCCGCGAGCTTCACGACCGCGAACGCGCGGATGACCTCCGGCGGGATCTTCTCGGTGCCGATGCGGAAGTTTTCAAAGCTGCGCTGCGTCTGCGCGCCCCAGTAACGGTCAGCAGGCACACGCACCTCGCCCATGGTATCATGCTCCAGACGGTATTCCATCCTGTAACCTCTTTTCGCAAAAATCTCAGATGCCGCTATTATACGCCCATCTGCCCGCGCACCGCAACCCCGGAAACGCGCAAAAAGCAGCGCCGTCCGAAGACGGCGCTGCTGAAAACTGTCGGAAAACCCAAGCGGTTTTCCGACAAAGGGCTTGCAGTCTGCTGCGCGCAGAATTTGTGTGCCGCCGGCGCACAAATTTCACACTTGCAGCCTGAGAAGTATTTTTTCCGCCGCACATATCGCCGGAAAAGATGACGGGATTTCCTTTCGCCGCTCCGGCGGCGAAACTCTGCGAGGCTTCTCCTTATCCGGCGCTTAGCCCGCGCGGCGCAGCACCCAGAGGCTCTGGATCTGCCCGGCGAGGGTGTCATAGTCCCAGCTCTTTTGGGAGTTCGTGGGGCTGTTCGGATCGTTGAGCGTGATCTTGTCGCCGTCGCGCCCGGTCAGGACGAGGAAGTGCCCGTCGGTCGTGAAATCGCCTGGGCCGACGACCACGATGATCGGATTGCCAACGTCGAGATTGCGGTAGATGCGGTCCTTGTCCAGCGGGATCTGCGTCACGTCCAGGCCGAGCATCCGCCCGCCCTCGGAGATGAGCGCCCACTTGCTGCCGCTGCCGGGCACGTTGAACTGGTGCGCTTGCGCGAACTGGCACATCCAAAGCGGGTCCTTCGTCGTGTCGCCGGTGAGGTAGATCGTGACCATAGACAGGCACGTCGGCCCGCAGCCGGCCAGACCGATGATGCTCTCGTTGTATTCGCGGTAGCCCCAGCGCTCGTCCCACTGCAGCAGCAGCGGCACGGTCTCCGACCCGGCAAGGCCGCTGAGGTCGATCGTCGGGGTCAGATCTTTTTTCTTCGGGTAGTCGCGCACGAAATCGCGCGCGTCGGGATTGCGGGCATAGAGCTTCACGAGCGCGTCCGGATAATCATCGAGCGAGGCATCATTTTTCTCGGCATAGCTGTCCAGCTCGCGCTGCGCGCGCTCGGCCGTCGTCTTGCCGCTCGTGAGCAGACCGCGCGCAAACACGCCGAAGACGATCAGCGCCAGCAGCACCACAATGACCAGCAGCCGCCGGCGGCCGCGTTTTCTTGTCTTTCGGGACATGGCAGAGTTCCTTTCCGAATGGATGCTCCTGATTATACACGATTCTGGGCCGAAAATCTCGAAAAATTTCTGAAATCTTTTTTAAACACAAAACGGCCGGACGCTCTGAGCGTCCGTCCGGGAGGATCCGGGTGATTCAGTTGGCCGTCTCGCCGGACGTGCTCTGCGTCTGGCGGAACACATCGGTGAAGGCCTGATACGCGCCGTTGTTGCTCATCGGCGTGAGGTACATGAGCCCGTTTTCCAGCGTGCAGCGGAACATCTGCACCGTGCCGTTTTCGAGCGCGAGCGTCAGGTTGTCGCCGTTGAGTGCAAACTCGAAAGCCAGCGGCGTGCCATTGGCATCCGTGTAAGTACCCGTGCCGTTGGTGCGGAACGACAGCTCGCGGATCGTGCCGGGCTCCTTGACGTCCGTGGTCTCCTTGGCGCCGGTGTCCGTGCTGGGCAGGATCTGGCTGGCGCTGCCTTCATCCGTCTTCTTGTCGGCGTCCGTGCGCTCAAAAGTCCACGTGCCGGCCAGGATCTTGTTGACGGCGCTGTCGCCGGTCTGGATGCCGGACATAATATCTGCAGTGGCCGTCGGCGTCGCCTCCGGGGCGGCGGTCGCCTGCGCCTCGACGCCGCGGCCGGTGCAGCCGGCGATCAGAAGCGTGCAGAACAGAAAAATTGCGGTCGTAAGAAGCTGAAAACGTTTCATCAGAACAATCTCCTTTCCGGTGCACTGGCGATGCCGGCCTTGACCGGCGCCGCAGCGGTATCGGGCTGCCGCTCCACGACCACAAACATGGCCACCATGAGCAGCGCATTCGGCATCGGGCAGAACATACCCGGGTTCGTCATGGAAATGAGCAGCATGGCAAAGTAGGACAGCGCAAACGCCAGCGTCATGCGGCTGCGCTTGCGCCAGAGCAGGCGCACGCGGTCATAAAACAGCCAGCCATAGCCGACCGCGCCGACAAGCCCCATACTGCCGAGGATCTGCGCGATGAGGTTGTGGTACCAGACGATGCTGCCCTCCACGCCGAGGAAGATCGGCGCATTGTGCATCGAGCCAAGACCGCAGCCAAAGAGCGGATTCTTCACAAAGTCCAGCAGGCCCTGGATGAAAAACGTGTACCGGCTGTCATCCGGGGAGATGAGCGCACCGTCGACCATGCGCGAGGCGAACAGCCGCGGCACGAGCGCGATGAGCAGCGCGACCGCCGGGACCAGGCTGATGAGCCCGACGCGGCGATAGACCGCGCGGCGCTCGGGATTGCAGTAATACACATAGGCAAGGCACAGCAGCAGCATTGCCGTACCGAAGATCAGGCCGCTGCGCGAGCCGGTCATGAGCATCATGAAGTACAAAAACGCGACCGCGAGGAAGTGCCGCCGGTCACGCGCGGCAAAGTACGACGCGGCGGGCAGCGAGATGAGCAGCATCGTCGCGCTGAAATTGCGGTACTTGAAATAGATCGTGGAAAAGTCCTGCACGAACTCCTGCATATGGCGCGCATAAAACAGCGCCACCACAAAGCCCGTGAACAGACCGCCGGCATAAAGGATCTGCAGCATCCGCTCGGCGACGTCATAGTCGCGCGTGCGGTCCGCCTCGCTGCGGCACAGCAGGTAGACCAGCAGCATCACAACGCCGAGGCCGAGAGAATAGTACAGCGCCGTGGGCGCGAAATACTCCTCGCGGGAGATGAAGCCCAGGCCGCCAAGCAGCGTTGCGACCGACACGGCCACCATGCCGTGCAGGCAGCCGCCGTTGCGCGGCGCGCGGGCGTAAGCCCCGATGTGCACGAGCAGCGCCGCCGCTGCCAGCAGGCCGATCCACCAGAAGCGCAGCAGGCTGTAGAGCTCATCGTAAAACTCCGTGCCCACCATGGCCAGCAGCACGACCGGGAACAGGACGCTCAGCAGATCGTCGCAAAACAGCAGCAGGAAGATCAGCGTAGACATGACCAGAACGCCGCCCACGACCGGCAGTCCGGCCGCCATGAACACCGCGAGCATCAGAAAGCAGACCGGGAAATACAGCTTGCTGTGCCAGAACCGGTCAGCCACGCTCTGACAGGCGGCGATCAGCGCCGACGCGCCGCCGACGCGCTCATCGAGAAACGCGCACACGCGGTCAAACATCCGCGCGAACCCATGGCCGCGCCCCGCCTGCTCCGTATTCGATTGGACAGGTTTATCAAAAGCATTCATAAGCATCAAAAATCGTCCGGAAAGCTTCGCCGGGACACCCCGGCGCGGGAAGAAAAAAGGATTTGTGTAACCGGCTGATACCAGCCTAAATCTTCCCATCTTTCATTCGCGGATGCATTATAGCGCGCCGCCTGCCAGAAGTCAATACTTAAAACAGATTTAACATTTCCGAAATCTTTTCGCGTGTGTTTTTGATGTATATTACTATATATTCTCCGCGCATTTTGTCGCATTTGCACAACAAAGCCGCAGTTTTCCAAAAACTGCGGCTTCCTACTTGCCGAACATTTTAAGAACTCGGGGCGCGAAAATGTTACAAAATCATGACGAAGTCATCTCACGCCTGCGGAAAATGCCCCGTTTTGCGCAGCGCACGCACGAGATACATGGCGGCCACGCCGGTGAACGCCCCGGTGATCACGCTCGCCGCGACGAGCGCGGGCGCATACACCAGAATGGACGGCGTGCCCGTGACCCAGACGGCGACCAGCAGCTGCCCGGCGTTGTGCCCGAAGGCCGCCAGCACGCTCACGACCCACAGCAGCCGCTCCGGCAGGCGGCGGATGGTCAGGCACATGACGAGATAGGCGAACACGCCGCCCGCAATGCTGAAGAGCATCGCCGACACGCCGCCGGTGAACACGCTGCCGAGCACGATGCGCACGAGCAGGATCTCCCCCGCCTGCCGTCGGCCGAGCAGGGCCATGGCAATGAGCGTGACGATGTTGGCAAGGCCGAGCTTCACACCCGGGATCGGCACGACGGGCGGGATCTGCGCCTCGGCGACGAAGATCGTCAGCGCGATGGCAGTGAACATAGCCAGAACGGCCAGACGCTTCGTCCCCTTCATGGCGACCCCTCGATCTGCACCGTCAGGTGGTGCGGCACGCAGGCGATCGGGATGGCCGACGTAGTGATCTTCCCCTGCTGGACGCACAGAAGATCCGGACAATCGGCCTGCGTGACAGACACGCCGTCGGACTCGACGTGCACGGTGTTCGTGCCCCAGTCGGTCTGCACTTCGATATCATATGGTATGGTCACGGCGCGCAGGTCGATGCGCTGATAGACCTCGCCGTCGATGCGGATGACGGCCGTCTGCCCCGTCTGCCCATGGCCGCGCAGCAGCAAAAATGCGCCGCCGCCCAAAATGGCGAGCGCGGCGAACAAAAGGACCCAAAATTTCGTCTGTTTCATCATAGGTTCATTGTAGGATGCCCGGCAGTGGTTGTCAATGGATTTTTGCCGTGGTATAATGGTTTGATTTTTCATCGCTGTATTATAAATGTACCGCTCCCCGCGCGGGAGCTTCGGAAAGGAGGCGGACGCCGTGTCTGCCGTAACTGCCTATGCCGCGCAGGCCGCGCACTTCATTCTGCCGGTCATCGCGCTCATCGTGCTCATCCGCTGTGTCGCGTCCATGTTCTACGGCCGCGCCGAGCCGGAGACCTGGGGCCATCTCGTCACGCCGGACGGCAAGGTCTATCCCCTGCTGCACTGGGAGTGCCTGATCGGCCGCGCCCGCAGCGCAGACATCACGCTGCCCTATCCCGACGTGGCCAACGTCCACGCCGTGCTCATGCGCAACGACGCCGGCGAGTGGACCGTCAGCGACCTGAGCCGCAGCGGCGGCGTGTACCTCAACGGCGAACAGATCACCGAGCCGACGCAGGTGTTCAGCGGCGACATTCTCCGCTGCTCGACGCACATGCTCAAGTTCGCCGACATGAGCGAAGAGCGCCGCGCCGTGCAGGAGCAGCGCCGCACGATCGCCGGACGGAAGGTCTCCGCCGGCGGCACGCTGTTTTTCCTGACGGTGTTTCAGCTGCTGCTGGCGCTGGAGTTCGTGTCCTCGGCCGACAGCGCGCACCTGCTGGGCATTCTGATGTCGTTTGCAGCCCTCGCGCTCACGCAGTGGTTCTGCTACGTGCTCATGCGCACGATGGACCGCTCGGGCTTCGAGGTCGAGACGATCGCGTTTTTCCTGTGCACGCTCGGGCTCGAGATCTGCGCGACGAGCACGCCGGACGATCTGACCAAGGAGATCATCCTCATCATCGTGGGCATCGCGCTGTTTTTCCTGCTCGGCTGGTGGCTGCGCGACCTGAGCCATGTCAAGGCGCTGCGCTGGCCGGCGGCCATCATCTCGCTGGCACTGCTGGCGCTGAACCTGTTCGCCGCGCGCGAGGTGTTCGGCGCGAAAAACTGGCTGACGATCGCGGGCTTTTCCCTGCAGCCGTCGGAGCTGATCAAGGTCGCGTTCATCTACGTCGGCGCAACGTCGATCAACCGGATGTTCCGCAGCAAGAGCATCCTGCTGTTCATCGCCTTTTCCGCCATCTGCGTGGGCGGGCTGGCGCTGATGGGCGACTTTGGCTCTGCGCTCATCTTCTTTGCGACTTTCCTCGTCATCGCCTTCATGCGCTCGGGCAGCATTGCGACCGTGCTGCTGGCCGTGGCGTCCGCCGCCATGGCGGGTACGCTGGTGCTGAGCATCAAGCCGCACGTGGCGCAGCGCTTCGCCACCTGGGGGCACGTGTGGGAGGACGTCTCTGGCGCGGGCTTCCAGCAAACGCGCGCGCTGAGCGCGGCCGCCTCCGGCGGTCTGTTCGGGCAGGGCGCAGGCTGCGGCTGGCTGAAAAATATCTTTGCTGCCAACACCGACATGGTGTTCGGCATGCTGTGCGAGGAGCTCGGCCTGATCGTGGCGCTGTGCGCGATGCTGGCCATCATCGCCCTCGCCATCTTCACCGTCAAGAATGCGGCCCAGGGCCGCTCGTCGTACTACGTCATCGCCGGCTGCGCCACCGTGACGCTCATGCTCGTGCAGATGTCGCTCAACGTGTTCGGCGTGCTCGATATCCTGCCGTTCACGGGCGTGACGTTCCCGTTCGTGTCCAAGGGCGGGTCGAGCATGCTCTCGTGCTGGATGCTGCTGGCCTATATCAAGGCGGCAGACACCCGACGCGGTGCGAGCTTCGTGGTGCGGCTGCCATCGCGCAATAAAAAGGAGGCGCAGGCATGAACAAAGTCAAACGCCGCGCCATGAGCGCGCTGCTCGTCGCCGTGCTGGTGCTCGGCGGCATCGGCGTGTACATCGTGCGCTACATCGAACACGGCGCCGAGTGGGCGACCTTCGCCGCCAACAGCAGCGTCTACACCAGCGGTGTGCTCAGCACCGGCACGCTCACCGACCGCAGCGGCGTCGTGCTCGCAACGGCCAACGGCGGCTCGCGCAGCTACGCCGATGACGCCGCCGTGCGCACGGCCTGCTATCAGGCCGTCGGCGACTACACCGGCAACGTCGGCACTGGCGCGCTCAAGGCATTTTCCAAGCAGCTGTCGGGCTACAACCCCATCACCGGCACCTACGCCACCGACGGGCACACCGTCGCGCTCACGCTCGATTCGAGCCTGTGCGTGACCGCCTATGAGGCGCTCGCCGGGCGCAAGGGTGCGGTGCTTGTGAGCAACTACAAGACCGGCGAGATCCTGTGCATGGCCTCCGGCCCGAGCATCGACCCCAGCAGCGACGGCGACGTGCCGGACGGCGCATACATCAACCGCTGCATCAACGGCTCGTTCACGCCGGGCTCCATCTTCAAACTCATCACCTCCGCCGCCGCGATCGAGAACATCAAGGACATCGACAGCCGCCGCTTTACGTGCGCGGGCAGCGTCGATGTGGCGGGCGTGACCGTCAAGTGCACGGGCGTGCACGGCAGCCAGACGTTTGAGGACGCGCTGGCAAACTCCTGCAACTGCGCGTTCGCGCAGATCTCGCTCGAGCTAGGGGCGGACACCATCGAGAGCTACGCCAAGAAGTTCGGCTTCCTCGATTCCCAGTCGCTGAGCGGCATCCCGACGATGGCCGGCAGCTTCACCAAGGGTGCGTCCGGCAGCGCAAATCTCGCCTGGTCGGGCATCGGCCAGTATGAGGACCTCATCTGCCCGTACTCCATGCTGCGCTATGTCTCGGCCATCGCCAACGGCGGCAAGCTTATGCACCCCACGCTGGTGGATCGCGTACGCGCCAATGATCTTTCCGTGCTGAGCGAAACCAAATCCTCGGTGATGAGCACCGCGTTCAGTTCCGATACCGCTAGCAAGCTCACCACCATGATGGAATCGGTGGTTACGAAGGATTCGCCGTCGTTGGCTCCCAGCGGCGTCAGCGTAGCCGCGAAAACCGGTACGGCGCAGATCGGTGTTGCGAACAATGCCATCGACGGCTGGGTGATGGGCTTCGCCCCGGCTGATGATCCGAAGATCGCCGTAGCCGTAGTGGTGCATAACACCACCGGGTATGGTGTTGACGCGGCCGGCCCGATTTTCCGTTCCATGATTCAGGAGGCGATGCAGCAATGAAACTCGTTGAAGGACGACTCATTCACGGCCGATACCGTCTCGACGCACGACTCGCGCAAGGCGGTATGGGCGAAGTATGGAAGGGCTGGGATATCCAGCTGAACCGCCCGGTGGCCATCAAGGCGTTACGTTCCGACATCACCAACGCCGAGGCCAAACTGCGCCGTCTGCGTGCAGAAGCGCATAATTCCGCCAATCTTGCGCATCCGAATATCGCCGCGCTGTTTGAATACTACGAGCATGACGGCATCGGATTCCTCATTATGGAGTATGTGCCCAGCAAGTCGTTGGCCGACCTGTTCCACGAGCAGAATGGTCCGATGGAGCCGACCCGCTTGCTGCCGATTCTCATCCAG
>OFMM01001569.1_pt1 | contig 10526 bp, 8 predicted proteins | sample 1541811 | NCBI WGS metagenome assembly OFMM01 (sample SAMN04209246, study PRJEB22552) | human gut metagenome | biome: gut; material: feces | host: Homo sapiens | place: USA: Oklahoma
TTTTAAGAAAATTCCCGGAAATCGAATCCGACTTCCGGGAAGAATCAAATGCCTGATATTCCTAAAAATTAAATTTCCCCAAGCGTAATATGCACCGCACCCCGGGCTTTCGCCGCCTCGTAATCGGCATTGGTGAAAGTATAAACCCAAACCAAAGCCAGACTACCGTTTTTCTCCTTATTTACCAAAGTATAGCGCTGCACGTCCTGCAAACCCTTTGGCACAGCGGAATTACCCGACCCCGACGGGTCGTAGTTTTCCATATATGCATACGTTTCGCCATCGACGACAAACTGCTCATACCACAGCCCCATCTTTCGGTCCTCAATATAGTCCGACAAACCTTCCGGTGAGCCGGACACCCGCACGGAAACATACTTTCCACGATTAATCCCGTCATGCCACCGATACCCTCCTTCTACATAAAAGAAATCGATTCGATAATCGCTCTCATTTTTCCATTCGATCCAATATTCATCGACCGGTTCGACCTGCTTCTCGTCGTCGCCACAACCGCTCGAAAAGATCAATGCCGAAAGCGCCGCAACGCAACAGATAAACTTTTTCATAGGCATTAAATTAAAATTCAAAAAAATACCCTTCACGAATATAACATCATTTATGAAAAATACAAAATATTCGGGAATAAATCCTCCCGAATCCTCTAAAAAAGATTTGCGTTGAAAAACAGATGTTTTTCAACGCAAATCAAAATCGATATAAAATCCACTCTATACCTATAAGAGTTCCCCTACTTAAATTCCACCAGCGAATGTCCTGTCATGGCTTCGGGCTTTTCGAGCCCCATCAGGTCGAGGACCGTAGGCGCTACGTCGGCCAGGATACCGTCGCGGACCGTTTTCACGCGGTCGGAAACCACGACGATCGGCACCGGATTGAGCGAATGGGCCGTATTGGGCGTGCCGTCGGCATTGACCGCATTGTCGGCGTTGCCGTGATCGGCGATCTGCACGACCTCGTACCCGTTGCGAAGGGCCGCCTCGACGACTTTGGCCACACACGCATCGACAGCCTTCACCGCTTTCTCGATCGCCTCATAAACTCCCGTATGCCCCACCATATCGCCGTTGGCGAAATTCAGGCAGATGAAATCGTATTTCTGCCTGTCGAGTGCCCCGACCAGCTTGTCGGCCACCTCGTAAGCGCTCATCTCGGGCTGAAGGTCGTAAGTCGCCACCTTCGGAGAAGCGACCAGAATGCGGTCCTCGCCCTCGAACTCCTCCTCGCGGCCTCCGTTCAGGAAGAAGGTCACATGAGCGTATTTCTCCGTTTCGGCGATACGGAGCTGCGAAAGCCCCTGCCGGGCGACATACTCGCCGATCGTGTCGGCCACGTTCTCCTTGTCGAACAGGATATGCAGCCCCTCGAACTTGGCGTCATAGGGCGTCATGCAGCAATAGTAGAGCGGCAGCGTGTGCATGCCCTGCTGCGGCATATCCTCCTGTGTGAGTACGATGGTCAGCTCCTTGGCCCGGTCGTTCCGGTAGTTGAAGAAGATCACCACGTCGTTCGGCCGGATCATACCGATCGGATTGCCGTCCTCGTCGATCCGCACGACGGGCTTCACGAACTCGTCGGTCACCCCTTCGTCGTACGACTTCTGCATCGCCAGCGTCATATCGGACGAATGTTCGCCCTTGCCCTCGACCAACAGGTCGTAGGCCACTTTCACACGTTCCCAACGCTTGTCGCGGTCCATCGCGTAATAACGGCCTACGATCGAGGCCACGACGCCCGTCGATCGTTCCCGCATGTGCTTTTCCAGCCGTTCGATGAATCCCTTGCCGCTGTACGGATCGGTATCGCGGCCGTCCATAAAGCAATGCACGTAGGTACGTTCGATGCCGTATTTATCGGCGATGTCCGTCAATTTGAGCAGATGATCCAGCGACGAGTGCACTCCGCCGTCCGAAACCAGTCCCATCAGGTGCACGCTCACCCCGTTCGATTTGGCGTATTCGAACGCCTTCACGATTTCGGGATTCTTCAGAATCGAATCGTCGCGGCAGGCCCGGTTGATCTTCACCAGATCCTGATAGACTACCCTGCCCGCACCGATATTGAGGTGCCCCACCTCCGAATTGCCCATCTGCCCATCGGGCAGGCCGACGTTTTCGCCGTCCGTACGCAACTGCGCATGAGGGTATTTACGGGTCATTTCCGAAATATAGGCAGGATGCACCTGTGCGATGACATCCCCCTTCTGTCCGTCGCCGATGCCCCAACCGTCGAGGATCATCAGCAATACTTTGCGATTACTCATCCGAAACATTACTTTACTTGTTCCACAATCAGTTCTACGGCCTTGTCGATAGCCGCCTGGATGCCATCGGGGTTCTTACCGCCCGCCGTCGCCAGGAAAGGCTGTCCGCCGCCGCCGCCGTTGATGGCTTTGGCCGCCTCGCGCACCACGACACCGGCATTGACTCCCTGCGCCACGATATCGTCGCCCAAAGCGACGGTGAGCGTCGGCTTGCCGTCATTGATCGATCCGATCACCAGTACGATATTCTTCGAACGCGAACGCACGGCGAAAGCGAGGTCCTTGATGAAATCCGGCCGGCGATCGGTCTGCGTAGCCATCAGCCGCATCCCGCCACGCTCGGGCGTAGAATCGACGATCTTCGCGGCCCACTCGGCCACCTGTTCGCGGCGGATGGCCTCCATCTCGTGCTTCAAAGCCTCGTTGCTTTCCATGATCTTCTTGATCGACTGAAGAATCTGCGGGTTATTGAGATAATCGGCCACGTTGCGCATCGTATCTTCGGCCGCATAGATCACCTCCTCGGCCTTCGCCCCCGTCGTGGCCTCGATACGTCGTACACCGGCGGAAATGGCGCTTTCGTTCAGGATCTTGAAGAACCCGATATTACCCGTAGCGCTCACGTGAGTACCGCCGCACAACTCGACCGAGGTGCCGAAGCGCACCATACGCACCCGGTCGCCGTATTTCTCGCCGAAGAGCATCATCGCACCGCACTTCTCGGCCTCCTCCTTCGTAGCCTCGCGGTTCTCCACGAGCGGATAGTTGGCGCGGATGGCCCGGTTGACGAGTTGCTCCACCTTGCGCAGCTCCTCGGGCGTCACCTTCTGGAAATGCGAGAAGTCGAAACGCAGGATTTCGGGCGTCACCAGCGAACCCTTCTGCTCGACATGCGCGCCGAGCACCTTGCGCAGCGCCTCGTGCATGAGGTGCGTGGCGGTGTGGTTGTTGGCTGCGGCCTGCCGTTTTTCAGGGTCCACCCGGGCCGTAAATTCGGCCGCGGGGTTCTCCGGGAGCTGGTTCACGATATGGATGATCAGGCCGTTCTCCTTCTCGGTGGCCACGACCGGAATGCGCTCGTTGGCGCTCTCGATCATACCGATGTCGCCGACCTGGCCGCCCGAGTTGCCGTAGAACGGCGTGCGGTCGAAAACCAGCTGGTACGACGTCTTGCCCTTCGACGTGACGCGGCGGTAGCGTGCGATGCGGACCTTCTCGGTCAGCGTGTCGTAGCCCGTGAAGATGCTCTCGCGGATGGGGAACAGCTCCACCCAGTCGTCGGTGTCGACGGCGGCGGCGTTGCGCGAACGCTCCTTCTGGGCCTGCAACTCCTTCTCGAAGGCGGCGAGGTCCACGCCGACGCCCTGTTCGCGGGCGATCAGCTCCGTGAGGTCGATCGGGAAACCGAACGTATCGTAGAGTTCGAAGGCGTCCTTGCCCGAAATAAGCTCCTTGCCTTCGCCTTTGGTTCTGGAGATCACGCCGTCCAGCAGGTTGATGCCCGTGGCGAGCGTGCGCAGGAACGAGGACTCCTCCTCCTCGATCACTTTTTCGATCAGTCCCTGCTGGGCCTTCAGCTCTGGGAACTGGCCGCCCATCTGCCCGACCAGTCCGGGAACCAGGCGGCAGAGCGTCGGCTCGGTAAAGCCGAGGTAGGTGTAGCCGTAGCGCACGGCGCGGCGCAGGATGCGGCGGATGACATAGCCCGCCTTGACGTTCGACGGCAGCTGGCCGTCGGCGATCGAGAAGGCGATGGCGCGCAGGTGGTCGGCGATCACGCGCATGGCCACGTCGGCCTTCCGGTCCTCGCCGTATTTCTTGCCCGACATCTCCGCGATGCGGCCGATCGTGGGCTGGAAAACGTCGGTGTCGTAGTTCGACTTCTTGCCCTGGAGGATCATGCAGAGGCGCTCGAAGCCCATGCCCGTGTCGACGTTGCGCGCGGGAAGTTCCTCCAGCGAGCCGTTTGCCTTGCGGTTGAACTGCATGAAGACGAGGTTCCAGATCTCGATCACCTGCGGATGGCTCGCGTTGACCATCTCGCGGCCCGGTTTGGCGGCGATCTCCGCCTCGTCGCGCAGGTCGAAGTGGATTTCCGAGCAGGGTCCGCAGGGTCCCGTCTCGCCCATCTCCCAGAAATTATCGTGCTTGTTGCCGCGGATGATATGGTCCGCGGGCAGGTACCGGAGCCAGTAGTCGTAAGCCTCCTGATCGAACGGCACGCCGTCCTCCTCCGAACCTTCGAACACCGTGGCGTACATCCGCTCGGCGGGCAGTCCGTAGACGCCGTGGAGCAGTTCCCAGGCCCACTCGATCGCCTCCTTCTTGAAGTAATCGCCGTAGGACCAGTTGCCCAGCATCTCGAACATCGTATGGTGGTAGGTGTCGTGGCCGACCTCCTCCAGGTCGTTGTGCTTGCCCGAAACGCGCAGACATTTCTGCGTATCGGCCGCACGCGGATACTTGCGGGGGGCGTTGCCCAGGAAGATGTCCTTGAACTGGTTCATGCCCGCGTTGGTGAACATCAGCGTGGGGTCGCCCTTGACGACCATCGGGGCCGAAGGCACGATAGCATGCCCTTTCGACTCGAAGAAGTCGAGAAAGGCCTGACGAATTTTATTTGACTCCATGATATATTGATTTATCCTATTTTCACGTTCTTGATTTCGGGTTGCAAAATTACACATTTTAAACTAAATTTGCATCCTATTAAAGGAGATTTTTCCGCGATGGGCGAAAAAGGACACAGATTCGGAACCGAAACGCTTCGGACAGGCGCAGAGGAGCTGACACACGAGGCGCAGGTTCTCACGCACGGCGTGATGACGGCCCCGTTCCGGCTCCGCACCTACCGTCTGATCCGCAAGATCCTGATCGGATTCATCCTCGTGTCGATCGCCAACGTCCTCTTCTCCTACTTCTTCTACACGCCCAAGATGTACCGCATCCTGCGCGACAACCGCGAGACGGTGATCAAATACCGCATTCTCCAGGACCGCATCCGCACCGCCCAGCAGCGCGTCGACGAAATACGCCACCGCGACAACTATGTCTACCGCTCGCTCTTCTCGACCGACACGCTCTCGATCCCGGGCGTGTGGCAACCCTACCCCGATTCGAAATACGCCCCGCTCGCCGACGACGACTACGCCCCGCTGATGGTCGGGACATGGCGGCAGCTGGACGCGCTGGCCCGGACGATCTACCTCGAATCGGTGTCGTTCGACGAATTGCAGCAGTTCTCGAAGAACAAGGAGCAGCTCTCGGCAGCCGTCCCGGCCATCTGGCCCATCGACCGCTCGGCGCTGCACAACAACCACATCGGCGCCTTCAGCGCGCGCCGCATGCACCCCGTGCTGGGCTACATCCGCCCCCACACGGGCATCGACTTCGGCTGCGACCGCGGCACTCCGGTCTATGCCACGGGCGACGCCGTGGTCGAAACAGCCTCGGCCAGCGGCTTCAACGGCGGCTACGGCAAGCAGGTGCTGCTCAACCACGAATTCGGTTACAAGACGCGCTACGCCCACCTGAACGAGGTGCTCGTGAAACCCGGCGAGCGCGTCACGCGCGGCCAGATCATCGCCCGGACGGGCAACACGGGGCGTTCGACGGGTCCCCACCTCCACTACGAGGTGATCCACAAGGGCGTGCCCGTCAACCCGATCAACTATTTCAACCGCAACATGACCCCCGAGGAGTACGAACGCCTGATGGAGAACATGCGCGAGACCAACTTCGAAAAGCTCTGACATGGCAGGTAAAAAGGATTTAGAGCGTCTGCGCAGGCGCAGGCGGCGCAAGCAGCGGATCATCCGCGCCACGGTCCACCTTTTCGTGTGGCTGGGGATGGCGGTGCTCTACTACGTGGGCTTCTCGGTCTTCTTCGACACGCCGTTCGAATACCAGATGAAGCACTCGACCGACCGCCTGCGCCGCGAATACGAGGCGCTGTCCGCCCGGTACGACTCGCTCTCGACCGTTCTGGGAAACCTTTCGGAACGCGACCGCAACGTTTTCCGCATCCTCTTCGAGTCGGAGCCGTACGATTTCGACTCGGAGCACGAACAGCGGCAGAGTTCGACCTACGAAAAGATCGTGGGCCGCTCGACGCGCCAGCTCAAACGCGAACTGCGCGAGAGGGTGAACGAGATGGAACGACAGCTCGAAACGCTCAACGCCTCGTACCTCGAACTGCAGGCGCGCATCGACACGGCGGGCCGCAGGTGCGACAACATCCCCTCGATCCAGCCCGTGATCAACAAGCAGCTGACGCTGCTCACAGCCTCCTACGGCATGCGCATCCACCCCTTCTACAAGACGCTGCAATCGCATCAGGGCGTGGATTACACCATCCCCGAGGGTTCGCGCGTCTTCGCCACGGCCGACGGCGTGGTGCGCGACGCGGCGCAGCGCAACTCGACGCAGGGCCAGACCGTGGTGATCGACCACGGCAACGGCTACAAAACGCTGTACGCCCACATGTCGGCCCAGGCGGTGCACGTAGGCGATGTGGTGGAGCAGGGGCAGGTCATAGGCTATGTGGGCAATACCGGCAACTCCTTCGGGAACCACTGCCATTTTGAGATGTATTATAACGAGCGGTTGTTCAGTGCAAGGGATGTGTTCCCGGATATGCCGGAGTGGAACCGCTAAAAGCCTCCCTCTGGGAGGGAGCCAGGCGCGCGTTGCAAACAATAAAAAAGCCCTCTCCCCTATGCCGGGGAAAGGGCGTGTATATCTATCTGTTACAAACTCGAATATCCAAAGCTGTTCACCAGGGCGTCGATCTTTTTGCCCTCCTTGCACCAGGGGCAGCTGTGGGAATCGTACGTCTCATAGTCGGGCAAGTCGTGGGTGTTGAAGATGCTGGCCACCGGGTAGCCTGCGCACTCATTCACCGAGGCGAAGATTGCCGCAATGCCGACCGCCTCGCCGCCGTAGTAGCGGATGGCCTCGATCGCGCCTTGTACAGTGTAGCCGGTGGTGACGGACGCCGCCAGCACCAGGATATGCTTGCCGGAGATCATGGGGGCCGTGTTCTCGCGGAACAACAGCTGGCTGCCGGTGGTATGCTCCGGCGTGACAACGTAGATGGTTTGGTGGGCGTTCATGTTGACGTAGCCAGACTTGGTCAGTTCACTGGCCATGCAGGCACCGATGACTTCAGTGCCGTCCAGACAGAGGATGGTGTCCACGATGGTCGTCGCCTTGTAGGCGCGGATCAGTTCTGCGGCGGCGGCACGGGCCTCAGACAGGCGGAACTTGGTCAGCGTGACGTCGATGTAATAGTTGATATGGCTATGGCTGGTAGCATAGTGCCCCTTGCTGACGCGCAGCTGCAGGTTCGGTTTGCCGGTGGGCAGTTTAACAAGATTCATCGCCATGGTGGAGTCCTCCCTTTAACTCTTTATAGGTATATTGTACAAATTTTCACAGTGAAAAACAAGGAACGCTTTACCCAAAATCCAAGGGCGATTTTTGGGCAGTTTTGCGGGGAAAACTGGACACGGCGGCTGAAAAATGGTATACTGGATATAAGTTTAAAGTGGGGAGGTTTGCGGACATGGGTTACAAGCTGGTGCCGTACAACGGCGATACGGTGGCGGTGCCGCAGCTGGTGTTCACCCACCTTACCCAGGCCGACGGCGACACGGTTCGCGCGGCGCTGTACATTTTGCAGACCGGCGACACCGACCCCCGCACGATGGCTCGGGCGCTGGGGCTGCCCAGTATAGAAGCCGCCAAGCGTGCCCTGCAATACTGGGCTGGTGCCGGATTGCTGGAAAACGAGCGCGGCGGCTCCCCTGCCCCGGCGGCAGAGCCGCGTCACGCCGATTTGGCCAGCATGGCAAACGACCCCTATGTGGCGGTGCTCAGCCAGGAATCCCAGACCATCTTTGGCAAGGGCATCAGCCGCAATGAGTTACAGCGGCTGGTGGACCTGTACCAGATCGACGGCTGGAAACCCGACGTAATTTTGCTCTGCTGCGCCGAGGTTGCCCGCCTGGGACGGCGCACCGTGGGCGCGGTAGCCCACCTGCTGACCCGCTGGCGGGAGGACGGCGTTGAGACCGGAGAGGACGCCGAGCATTGGCTGAAACGCGCCAAACAGCGGGAGGACTGGTGCAGTGACGCCGCCGCCCAGTTTGGCATTGCGCCGCGCGATTTGACGAACTGGGAGCGCCGCGCCATCGCCCGCTGGCACGAGGAAATGGGCGTTGGGCATGAGATGATTGACGAGGCGTTGCTGCGTGCCAACGGAAAAAACACCGTGCGGTATGTGGACGGCATCCTGCGGGCCTGGCGTGCCCAAGGCATCACCACCGTGGAGGCTGCCCGCAAGCAGGGCCAGCTGGAAGGCAGCAACATTGTGATGACCGAGCGCCCCGGCACCCAGCAGCCGGCCGCCAGTGCCCAGAAAGACCTGTTCAACCGCAACTGGGCCGCTATGTTTGACGAGGAGGGCTAACCCATGCGCACAAAAGATGAACTGTTCCGCGCCGCCCAGCGGGAGGTTGCCGGGTACCGCCAGCAGGCTGTAATGCAGGCCGAGACGACCCGCCGCGCCGCCTACGCCGCGCACCCCGCCCTGGCCGAAGCGGACGCTGCCCACATGCGGGCGGGCCTGGGCCTGGCAAAGGCCGCCGCACTGGGCAGTAGCATGGACGCCGCCCGTGCAGCGCTGGCCCGCGCCGATGAAACGCTGGCCGCCGCTGTGAAAGAGGCCGGATACGACGAGCGCGCCTTTAAACCCGCTTACCGCTGCCCCCTGTGCGAGGACACCGGGATGCGGGGCGGCATCCCCTGCCGCTGTGTGGCCGATGTGGCCCGCCGCCTGCGCCGGGAGGAGATCAACGCCGCCAGTCCGCTGGGGCTATGCCAGTTTTCTAGCTTTGAGGTGGAGCGGTACGGCACCAATGTGGAGCCGGAGTTGGGCATTTCCCCGCGGGAATACATGGGCAAGCTGCTGAATTACTGTAAGAACTACGCGGCCCGGTTCAGCGCCAACAGCCCGAATCTGCTGTTCATGGGCCACAGCGGCCTGGGCAAGACACATTTGGCGCTGGCGATTGCAGATGCCGTGCTGGAAGGCGGGCATGATGTGCTGTACACCAGTGCTGCCGCACTGGCCGCCCAGCTGGGCAAGGAGCACTTTGACTACACCAACAATGAGGAATGGCTGGCCGCCTGCCAGGAGGCTGACCTGCTGATTCTGGACGACCTGGGCACCGAGTACATCACGCCGCTGACCATCAGTGTGCTGTATGAGCTGATCAACACCCGGATGCTGACCCACCGCCCAACAATCTATACCACAAATATTATTGACCAGAATATTTTTGTAGCCCGCTACACCGAGAAAGTTGCCAGCCGTATGCTGGGCGGCTGCAAGATGTTCAAGTTCTTTGGAGAAGATCAGAGATTAAAATAAAAATGGGATAGGAACCGCACAGGTTCTTATCCCACTTTTTTATTACCGCTATTGTAGAGGCCTGGTATGCCCGGCCTGCGCGTACAAGGCAGATGCACAATTATGGCGAGGCTGCGGGCCGCACATATGCAGCCCCTCAGCCATCAGGTCAATAGCGTGCGTAGAGGAAGCTGCCGCCGCCAAGGAACCGCCCCATAAAGAGGAATGCGAAGATGCAGACCTCGTATACAGCCCAGCGGGCCGGGGTGGGCAGAGCGGCAATTTTTCCGCGCAGGCTGACACCGCGCTCGTGGGCGGCATCCACGCCCAGCAGAATGGCAATGCCCGCAAATAGCATAAGTTGCTCCAGCCTGCTGGTCAGGCCCAGCTCCCAATAATTGCTGAACACCGCATGGCCGCCATTGAATAGGATGCCTTTGAAGACAGCTGCTGCATTGCCCAGACTGCTGGCCCGGAATATCATAAACAGTCCAGCCAGAATGCAAAACGTGCCCAGCACCCGCAGTGCGTGACGCAGTTTGCCGCTGCGGCGGTGCGGCAGGTGGTTTTCCACCGCCTGGCAGACGCCATGCAGGCCGCCCCAGACGAGGTACGTCAGCCCTGCGCCGTGCCACAAGCCGCTGACAAGGAAGGTCAGAATCAGGTTGCGGTCCTTTTTTGCGGCGCTGCACCGGCTGCCCCCCAGCGGGATATAGACGTAATCCCGCAGCCATTGGGACAGGCTGATATGCCACCGCGCCCAGATATCCTTGACGGAATCCGCAAAGAAGGGCTGGCGGAAGTTTTCGGGCAGCTCCAGCCCCAGCA
>OFMM01001578.1_pt1 | contig 10486 bp, 8 predicted proteins | sample 1541811 | NCBI WGS metagenome assembly OFMM01 (sample SAMN04209246, study PRJEB22552) | human gut metagenome | biome: gut; material: feces | host: Homo sapiens | place: USA: Oklahoma
TGTAGTCGGGGGGAACGACGATATCATAGACGGCACCGCCGGTTTTCAGCTTGGCGTACATCGATTCATTGGTATCGTAATTGGAATAGATGACCCGGATGCCGGTGACCTCCTCAAAGGCCTTGTTGACATCCAGCCCGCCATCGGCACCGTCGGAGATATACTCGCCGCAATTGTAGACGCTGATGGAATAGCCCTTATCCCTGTAGCGGCCGTAGTACTCCATATCTAGAGCTGAGGTATCAATGCCGGTTTCCGCTGCCAAAGCGGTAACGGGAAGCAGAAGGACAACCATCATCAGTGCCAAAAGGAGGGAAAGGATACGCTTTTTCATACCGCAGGTCCCTCCTTTCGCATCATCTGCTTTTCCTTGCGGGCGGAATAGTAGTTGCTGAACAGCAGCAGCACCAGTACCACCACAAAGATGATCGCAGTCAGGGCGTTGACCTCCGGGCTGACGCGCTTGCGCACCATCGAGAAGATGGTAACGGGGAGGGTCTGCGAGGAGGCGCTGGATACAAAGTAGCTGATGACGAAGTCATCGAGCGAGAGCGTGAAGGCCATGATCATGCCGGTGATGATGCCGGGCAGGATCTCCGGCACTTCCACGCGGAAAAACGCACGCACCGGCGTGCAGCCGAGATCCATCGCGGCCTCGGGCAGCGAGCGGTCCATCTGCTGCAGCTTCGGCAGCACTTGCATGATGACATACGGCAGGCAGAACGTGATGTGCGCCGCGAGCATCGACCAGAAGCCGAGACTCGTGGACGTGCCGAGCAGCCGGCCGAAGAACACGAACATGAGCATCAGCGAAATGCCGGTGATGATGTCCGGATTCATCATGGGGATGTCGGTTGCCGTGTCGAGCGCGGCGCGCAGATATTTGTTGCGCATCCGGTTCATGCCCACGGCGGCAGCCGTGCCCATCGCGGTCGACACGAGCGATGCGACCACGGCGAGGATGAGCGTGTTTTTGAGCGCGTTGAGCGTTTCCCCGTCGCGGAACAGCTCCTGATACCATTTGAATGAGAAGCCGGAGAACACCGACAGGCTCTTGGCCTCGTTGAACGAGAATACCAGCAGGATCACGATCGGCGCGAACAGGAACACGAAGATGAGGGCGGTATAGATCTTAGCAGCTCGTTTCATGTCACACACCTCCGTAGACGCGCTTGTTCGTGCCGCGCTTCATCAGAGCCATGGCGGCCAGCAGGATCAGCATGAGGATGAAGGCGATGGCGGCGGCAAAGTGCAGGTTATTGGCCACGTACTGCCCCTCGATCGCGTCGCCGATGAGGAAGAACTTGCCGTTGCCGAGTTTCTGCGAGATATAAAAGGTGCTGATCGACGGGATGAGCACCATCGTGATGCCGGACATGACGCCCGGCAGGCTCAGCGGGAAGATGACCCGCCGCAGCACGCCGAGACTGTTGCAGCCGAGGTCGCGCGCGGCCTCGATCAGGCGCGTGTCCATCTTGGCCATGACCGAGTAGATCGGCAGGATCATATACGGGAAGTAGTCGTACACCATGCCGACGACGACGGCACCCTCGGTGCCGATGATGTGCGCCTGGCCGAGGTGCAGCGCGGAAAAGAGCATGTTGAGCAGGCCAGAGTCCTGCAGGATGGTCATCCACGCGTAGGTGCGGATGAGGAAGTTCATCCACATCGGGATCATGATGAGCGTGATGATCGTCTTCTGCGTGCGCGGGGCGGCGCGGGCGATGATATATGCAATGGGGTAGCCCATGAGCAGGCAGATGGCCGTGGAGATGACGGCCAGCTTCACCGAGCGCCAGAAGATGAGCAGGTACGTGTGCACCTCGCGCGTGGCGCCGCTGTCGTCGGTGATCGTACTCACGGCGGTGAAAAACTTCGTCAGGTTTTCGGTCGTGAACCGGAAGCTCTCGTCCGTGAACGCATAGTAGGCCACGAACACGAGCGGCACGGCCACGAAGATGACCGCCCACACGGAATACGGTGCGAGCGCCAGACGATGTGCCAGCGAGGCGCGGCGGTTTTCGGAATGGATGCGGCTGCTCATTCGTCCGGCTCGCTTTCCGCGTCCGAGAGCTCGTCCAGCTCGTTGCTGAACGAGGAGTAGTCGCCGTACATGCCCGAATACTCGGACTTTTTCATGATGTGGATGGCGTCCGGCTCGATATACAGGCCGACCTCCGCGCCCTCGTCGACGTAGTCCGTCGTCTGGATCATCCACTTGAAGCCGTTGATGTCGATGATGATCTCATAGTGCACGCCCATGAACGTGACGGACGTGACCGTGCCGCGCAGCATGCCCTTTTCGATGGGCACGATGTCCACATCCTCGGGGCGGATGACGACGTCCACGTTCTCGTTTTTGGCAAAGCCCTTGTCCACGCATGTGAACGTGTGGCCCGAGAACGTCACGCGGAAGTCCTGCCGCATGATGCCGTCGACAATGTTGCTCTCACCGATGAAATCCGCCACGAAAGCATTCTGCGGCTCATTATAAATATCGAGCGGCGTGCCGATCTGCTGGATCTTGCCCTCGGACATGACGACGATCGTGTCGGACATGCTCAGCGCTTCTTCCTGATCGTGCGTGACGAACACGAACGTGATGCCGGTGGCCTTCTGGATGTTCTTGAGCTCCTGCTGCATGTCCTTGCGCAGCTTCAGGTCGAGCGCGGCGAGCGGCTCGTCGAGCAGCAGCACGCGCGGCCGGCTCACGAGCGCGCGCGCAATGGCGACGCGCTGCTGCTGTCCGCCGGACAGGCGCGTGACGTTGCGGCGCTCGAAGCCCGTGAGCTTGACGAGCGCGAGCATCTCGTTGACCTTCTGCTCGATCTCGTTGCGCGGCAGCTTCTGCTCGCGCAGCGGAAACGCCACGTTTTCAAACACGTTCAGGTGGGGGAAGAGGGCGTAGCGCTGGAAAACGGTGTTGATGTTGCGCTTGTGCGGCGGAATGTCGTTGATGCGCTCACCGAGAAAGAGGATGTCGCCCTGATCCGGCGTTTCAAAGCCGCCGATCATGCGCAGGGTCGTGGTCTTGCCGCAGCCGGACGGGCCGAGCAGCGTCAGAAATTCGTTGTCGTAAATGTCGAGGTTGATGCTGTCGAGAACGGTCTCGCCGTCAAACTGTTTGCTGACGTTGCGGAGTTCAATGACTTTTTTCATGGCTGTGTTTCCCCCTTGTGCACAAAAAACGCCGCTGCAGATCAGCAGCGGCGCTTGTGAACAAACATATGCCATTGGGCGCGCAGCGGCCGTCCGCGGCCCGTGCGCACCGTTCCCAACAGGATGTTGTGTCTTGAGAGTCTATATAGCAAAGATTACTTTTACTACTCTTATTGACCATTTCACAAGTTTGGATGCTGAAAGCAGCCTGGTTTTAAGTGACCAACTTATAAAACTCGAGCTTTTAACTCAATCAATAAGGCAACAGAAGTTGCCACCGCACGCGGTGCGGTTTGCGGCATTCGACCCGGCTGTCCGTATGGCCTTGGCCGGCGCGCGGGGCGCGGCGGCGGTCGCATCTTGCTTCGGAAAGACTCTAGGCATCATTCCAATTGAGACGACTCATTGTAGCAAGATTTGCACGTCCTGTCAATCACTTTTCGACAAGAATCGCACTTGCCGTCCGTACCTGCACTGAGGGCGGCAGAGCGACTTTGCAAGATGGTTTACATAATTATATTTTGCTGCAGGAAAAGATCGTCAAGCAAAAAACGCAGCCACATTTTCGCTGAAAAATCAGTGTCCGCACAGGTGAAACGTTTGTCTGTTCCTTACGGAAAATGATTTACATAATTCCAAGTTCTTCGACATTTTTGTGCGTACGTTATGAAAAGTTGACAAAAACGGATGTGGATATTTGTCATTAATTTCACTTGAAAGATTCCGGGTGGCGCGCTATCATAACATTAGCGGTATGTTTACACTTTGTTCTTAGTTTGTTCATGAAATTGGTGAAATCATACCATGAAAATTTTGCATCAAACAGGGAGGACGGCGTATGACCCGCGAGGAAGCGCTCGACAAACTGTGCCACAGTTATTCGGGATATTTTGATGTTGTGCGCCACGAGGAACCGAAGGGTTATCTCGTCGCAGAGGCCGGGCTGCACATCCACTCCGAGAAGTATGTGCTGGTCAAGGCCGCCAAGCTCTGGGAAGCGGACAACAACGAATATGTCTACATTTTCTCGGTCCCCGTGCTCACGAAAGAAATTTTCGAGCAGTGCCGCGAGCAGGCGCGCGTCGACGGTCTGCGGCAGATCGAGCCGGGCCCGAATCATATGTGCTCTTATATCACGGCGATCTTCTTGTGTGACACCTGTGAGCCGGATGCGCTGCGCGCCCTGCGCCGCACGCGTATTTATAAGAGCTTCAAACTGGCGTTCCACGGCTGGATGGATTACCACACCGGCGTCGTGGAGCTCAGCACCGGCAAAACGGCTGCCAATGGCAGCGGACGCAGTACAGCACAGTTGTTGAAGACAACACTGTTTAAGAATATGAAAGAAGGGAGTTAATTCAATGAATGCTGCTGTAATTCTGATTGTTGGCATTGTCATTCTCGCCCTGGGCTACGTTTTCTACGGCGGATGGCTGTCCAAACAGTGGGGCATCGACCCGTCCCGCCCGACCCCGGCTCACGAGCTGGAAGACGGCATGGACTACTGCCCTGCAAAGGCCCCTGTCCTGATGGGCCACCACTTCTCCTCCATCGCGGGCGCCGGCCCGATCAACGGCCCGATCCAGGCCGCTGTTTTCGGCTGGGTCCCGGTGCTGCTGTGGGTCCTCATCGGCGGCATCTTCTTCGGTGGTGTGCATGACTACGGCGCGCTGTTTGCCTCTGTCCGCAATGACGGCCAGTCCATCGGCACCGTTGTCGAGACCAGCATCAGCAAGAAGGCCAAGCGCCTGTTCCTCATCTTCTCTTACCTGACCCTGATCCTGGTCGTGGCCGCGTTCGCGTCCATCGTTGCCAACACGTTCAAGGCCACCTATGTGGACGGTGTTGTGGATATGGCGGCTTCCGCGGCCAACGCCACGACGGCGATCATCTCGCTGCTGTTCATCGTCCTGGCCATCTTCTTCGGTTTCTTCGTGTACCGCAGAAATGCGCCGATCGGCGTGTCCACGATCATCGGTGTTGTGGCCATTGCCTTGGTGATGTGGCTTGGCATCAAGTGGCATCCGATCTACCTGAGCTACCAGACCTGGATGATCATCTGCGGCATCTACATTCTGGTCGCTTCCGTCACGCCTGTGTGGATCCTGCTCCAGCCGCGTGACTACCTCAGCTCGTTCCTGCTGTATGCGATGATGATCCTCGCGATCATCGGTGTCATCGGCTGCCACCCGACGCTGGATATGCCTGCGTTCACCGGCTTCAAAGACACCATCGCCCCGACGGGCAGCTCCCTTGGCTATATGTTCCCGGCTCTGTTCGTCACCATTGCCTGCGGCGCCATCTCCGGCTTCCACTCCCTTGTTGGTTCCGGCACGACGGCCAAGCAGCTCAACAATGAGAAGGACGCACAGCCCATCGCCTACGGCGGCATGCTCATTGAGTGTGTGCTCGCGCTCGTCTCCCTGTGCGCTGTTGCGTACATCTGGCAGGATTACAAAGCCGGCACGACCGTCACCCCGACCGTCGTGTTTGCGACTGGCCTGTCTCAGATGCTCGGCAAGATTTTCGGCTCCGGCGCCGTGTCCGTCACCTACACGCTGATGGTCCTGGCCGTGTCCGTGTTCTGCCTGACCTCTCTGGATACCGCGACCCGTCTGGCTCGCTACATGTTCCAGGAATTCTGGCTCAAGCCCGGTGAGAAGGCCGGCGATCCGACCGTGACCGGCGCTCGCAAGGTCCTCTGCAATCCGTACGTCTCCACCGCGATCACCGTCGTGCTTGGCATTGCCCTTGGCATGACCGGTTACGCAAAGATCTGGCCCCTGTTCGGCGCTGCCAACCAGCTCCTGGCCGGCCTCGGCCTGCTGGCCGTCGCCGCATGGCTCGGCAAGATGGGCAGAAACAACAAGATGTTCTACTTCCCGATGATCTTCATGATCCTCGTGACGCTGACGTCTCTGGTCTTCACCATCAAGTCCCAGATCACTGCGATCATCGCCGGCGGCACCGGCCTTGCATGGTGCTACATCCGCGCGATCCTGGCCATCCTGCTGGTCATCCTTGCCATCGACCTCGTCGTCGAGGGCAGCAAGGCACTCGCAGCGCAGGCCAAGGCGAAGAAGGCTGCCTGATTCGGCGCCAACCAGCCAAAACGCAAACCATATAAAGAGCACGCTGCTTTGGCAGCGTGCTCTTTTTGCTGTCTATCGTCAAGATGCGGCAGGGAAACGGATAAAGCGCCGCGGGGGAGCTCGAGGGGGCAAGACCCGCCTCGAATGGGATCTGGTCTTTTTTTATGACCGGTGAAATCGGTCAAAATGGGTTTATCGCAGCCGTTCGAAAGATGCGGCAGGGAAACGGATAAAGCGTCGCGGGGGAGCTCGAGGGGGCAAGACCCGCCTCGAATGAGATCGGGCCTTTTTTATGACCGGTGAAATCGGTCAAAAAAAAGACCCCGACTTCCGTCGGGGCCAAGACATCCGCTCCGGCGGGGAGGAATCTCTCTGTCTGCCGTGAGCATACCACGCTGCGCCGCGCCGTGCAAGGCACAAATGTTTCCACCCGGCACATTTGCGGTTGCAAACGGCGTGAAAACATGGCATACTGTAAACAACTTTGCGCAGGGAGGTGCAGACCGTGAAACGCAGTGAGGAACGGGAACAGAACATCCGGCGTGTGATCCACACGGCGCAGACGCTGTTCATCGCGGACGGCATCGCCGCGACGCCCATCAGCCGCATCGCCGAGGCGGCCGGCCTGACGCCGACGTCGCTGTACCGCTATTTCCGCAACAAGGACGCGCTCGTGTTTGCCGCCTGGCGCGACGCATTGGCTACGTTTTTTACTGATTTTATGGAGCAGTACAAGCGAGAGTCCGCAGCGTGCACGACGGGGTATGAAAAGTTCGTCGTCTGCATGCACATTTACTTCCGCATTTATGATGACCAGCCGGAGTGGTACGACTACACGCGCGAGATGTTTTCGGCCTATTCCGAGAAGAACACCGGCAGCGACGTCAACAATGTGTTCTGGAAGTACTACGACAAGGAGATCCCCGTCCCGGCGCTCAAGGCCCTGCGCGAAGGCGTGGCCGACGGCTCGATCCGCCCGGATGTGAATATTTACGCGGTGTATCAGTGTCTGCTCAACGCTTATACCGGAACGACGATCTATGAGAACGTGTCCTTCGGCGTTTCTCCGGTCGATGTCGTCCAGTTTACCGGCGAGCTGCTCGTGAGCTATATCAAGAATGAACCAGACGCCTCCGTACTGGCAGGAAAACGTGAAAAGGCGTCAGATATGTAACAAATGATACGGTACGGACGTGTCAATTTGATAAGATGTGAGAAGAAGCAGCAAGTTTCTTTTTTTGCGCATATATGTTAGTGACGCTAACATATTATTCCAAAACGGCGGAGGTGTGCAGCACGGATAAAAACAAACGTTCCTATGACTTTACGGTGTGCCTGCCGTTCTGGGATTCGCTGACGGGCTCTCAGCAGCAGATGCTGCGCCTGAATACGATCGTCCGCTCGTACCGCGCGGGGGACGATGTGATCTTTTCCATGCCGGAAAAAAACGGTCTGTTTCTCGTGCTCTCGGGCGGAGTGCGTGTGTTTATTGCGACGGACACCGGCCGCGAGATCACGCTCATGTCGATCGTCAGCGGCGGCTGCTGCATGCTCAATACGCTCGACAGTGCAGCGCCGGGTGACACGGTCCCCATCCTGCAGGCGACCAGCGACGCCGTGTTTGCCTATATCAACATTGTTGCGCTGCGCCCGCTGTGCGCCGAGTCATCGGCTGTGCAGCAGTTTTTGCAGTGCACGCAGGCGCGCAATGTCCAGACGGTGCTCAATAACATAGAGTATTATTTTTTCCATCCTCTGCGCAGCTGCATCGCCCGCGTCGTGCTCGAAAAGGCCGATGCCCACCCCGAGGACGGCTTTGCGCGCATCACCCACGAGGAGATCTCCCACCACCTCGGCACCACGCGCGAGGTCATCAGCAGGGAGCTGGAGGGGATGCGTCAGATGGGCCTTCTGCGCACCGGCCGCGGCAAGATCTATGTGCTCGACCGCCCTGCGCTGGAGGGCATGGCCAACTTGTAGGGCACATTTGACGACCATATATGTCCAAACTGGAAGCTGTCAAAAAGCGAATTTCGCTTTTTGACAGCTTCCTTTTGTACCATTTGACGCATTTTGATTGGACATTCGGCGAAAAGCGGTCAAAATGCACAATCGCAAATCGTCAGTTTAGTGACATTCAACGAAATCGAATGGTTATGTTTAATTATCGCCATTTGCGTAACAAATGGTGCAGTAAAGATGGCGAAATGCGCTATATTGATAATTGTCAAACGAAGCTGCTTCTTTTTTTGGAGACAAGTGTTAGTGACCATAACAGAAGAAACTCGTGCAGCGGACTGCACAAAAAATACGGAAAACACATCATGAATGGGAGGTACACAGAATGTATTACAGCAGCGGTAACTACGAGGCGTTTGCAACGCCGAAAAAACCCGAAGGCATCGAGAACAAATCGGCTTACGTCGTCGGCACCGGTCTGGCCGGTCTGGCAGCGGCTTGCTTTTTGATCCGCGATGCACAGATGCCCGGCGAGCACATCACGCTCTTTGAGCACCTGCCCGTGGCCGGCGGCTCCTGCGACGGCATCTACGATGCGACCAAGGGCTTCATCATGCGCGGCGGCCGTGAGATGGATAACCACTTCGAGTGCATGTGGGATCTGTTCAAGTCCATCCCGTCGATCGTGAACCCGGGCGAGACGATCTTCTCCGAGTACTACTACCTCAACAAGGAAGACCCGAACTTCTCCCTGTGCCGCGTCACCGAGAAGCAGGGCCAGGACGCCCACACCGACCGCAAGTACGGTCTGACGCCGGGCGCCGCCACGCAGCTGCTGAAGCTGTTCATGGCGACCAACAAGTCCCTCGAGGACAAGAAGATCGACGACGTGTTCGATGATGAGTTCTACGCCACGAACTTCTGGACCTACTGGCAGACCATGTTCGCGTTCGAGAAATGGCACAGCGCCCTCGAGATGAAGCTCTACCTGCAGCGCTACATCCACCACATCGACGGCCTGCCCGACCTGAGCGCGCTGCGCTTCACCCGCTACAACCAGTATGAGTCCATGATCCTCCCGATGTGCAAATATATCACCGATCACGGCGGAAAGGTGCTCTTCGACACCACGGTCACGAACATCGTCTGCGACTGTACCGAGGATAAGAAGGTCGCCAAGAAGATCGAGTACACCCAGGGCGGCGTGGAAAAGGTCATCGAGCTGACCGAGAACGATCTCGTCATCTGCACCAACGGCTGCCAGGGCGACGCGTCCGCTTACGGCGACAACACCCACGCGCCGGTCGTGACGGTCAAGAACGGCGAAGGCCCGTCCGTCGAGATGTGGAAGAAGCTTGCCGCGCAGGATCCGGCCTTTGGCCATCCCGAGAAGTTCTTCAAGGACATCAAGGAGACCAGCTGGGAGTCCTGGACGGTCGACACGGCCAACAAACAGATCCTTGACGCCATCCAGAAGATCTGCAAGCGCGACCCGCTGTCCGGCAAGGTCGTCACCGGCGGCATCGTCACCTGCCGCGACTCGAGCTGGCTCATCAGCTGGACCATCAACCGTCAGGGTCAGTTCCAGGAGCAGCCGAAGGATCACTGCCTGATCTGGGTCTACGGCCTCAACTGCTGGGACGACAAGGGCGACTTCATCAAGAAGAACATGTGCGACTGCACCGGCATCGAGCTGGCGGCAGAGTGGCTGTACCACATCGGCATCCCCGAGGATCAGATCATGGATCTGGCCACGAACGAATGCAACACCACGCCGTGCATGATGCCTTACGTCACCACGTTCTTTGAGCCCAGAGCCGAAGGCGACCGCCCGAAGGTCGTGCCCGATGGTTCCGTCAACCTCGCGTTCGTCGGCCAGTTCGCCGATACCCCGCGCGACACCGTGTTCACCACCGAGTACTCCATCCGTACCGCGATGGAAGCGGTCTACACGCTCTGCAACGTCGACCGCGGCGTGCCGGAAGTCTGGGGCAGCGTGTATGATATCCGCGACCTGCTCTACGCCACCAGCAAGCTGCTCGACGGCAAGAAGCCGCTGGAGTTCCTGCTCCCGTCGGTTCTGCCGCTGCTCGACCTCGTCAAGGAGCCGCTGGTCAACAACGTCGTGGTGGATCTGCTCAAGAAGTATAACATCGTCTGACGTACCATCCCGTTAGATGTCGCATCCCCCCTTTGCCCCGGCAGCAAAAGCTGCCGGGGCATTTTGCGCGGCGGGGGAGCTCGAGGGGGAAAGGCATGGCAGAAAAAATCCGGCG
>OFMM01001587.1_pt1 | contig 10452 bp, 8 predicted proteins | sample 1541811 | NCBI WGS metagenome assembly OFMM01 (sample SAMN04209246, study PRJEB22552) | human gut metagenome | biome: gut; material: feces | host: Homo sapiens | place: USA: Oklahoma
CCGCCTGCACAGTTGCTTCATCTAAAATTGTATCTGTCACCTGCTCAGAAAAGACATGCTTTTGCGCACGCGCAAACAGGCTTTCTTCTAAATTAAAGATATCATAAACCTGCACAATACGTAAAATTTTTAAGGAGGTTAACTGCAAATTATGTGTTAGTTCTTTGACCAGTGACTCCGATTTAATGCTAAAGTTAGCTTTTTTCTCAACAAAAATACGTCTATCCATGTTCAATCCTTACTTAAGTTCTTGCAATTTTTCCCATACCACTTCGTAAACATCCGTTAATTCTCCTAACCCTCTTCGGAAGACATCTTTGTCCATGTGATGCCCTTGCGCATCCCAAAGACGACAGTTATCTGGTGAAAACTCATCTGCTAGGATAATTTTACCATCTTTATCAAAACCGAATTCCAATTTAAAATCAATTAATTTAAGTCCGATTTGATGGAACCAATCTGACAAGAGTTTGTTTATCCGACGTGTTTCAGCTTTAATATAGGCAATATCTTCATCGTTAGCAAGCTTTAAAAATTTCACATGTTCATCATTAATAAAAGGATCATCCAAATCATCATTTTTATAGTAAAATTCAACAATTGGCTTTTCCAACTGAATACCTTCCTTAACGCCAAAACGTTTGGAAAAAGAGCCTGCTGTCACATTACGCAAAACAACTTCAAGCGGAATAATCTTAACTTTTTTATTCAATTGTTCTGTTTCTGAAATCTTTTTAATAAAATGCGTTGCAACCCCAGCCGCATTTAATTTTTGAAAAATTAAAGACGAAATCTGATTATTAAGCTGCCCCTTACCTGCGATTTGTTCTTTTTTCACTCCGTTAAGAGCTGTCGCTTGGTCTTTATATTGTGCAATAATCACATTTTCGTCTTCTGTCGTCAAAATATCCTTAGCTTTACCCGAATAAATAAGTTCTTTTGCCATCAAATTGTTCGCCTTTCATAAAGTATTCAACTTATTTTAACATACCCTCATTTTAAATTCAACAATCTACAAACTTTATAATAAAACTAAAAAAGATTGTTCGTATTTAACGAACAATCTTTCAAAGAGTCATTATCAAAATGAGAAAGGACGATGATTTATTCTATCCTTAATTTTCTCTCCAGAGTCAATCTCAACAATTCGATCAGCATAATAAGAAACACTGCCTCGGTGAGCAATAAAAATAATCGTGCGATCCAATTTAGATAAATTGGCAATAACTTTTTCTTCGGTATCACGATCTAAACCACTAGTTGCCTCATCAAAAATCAACACAGGCTGTCTGGTTAAGAGAGCACGTGCAATAGCTAAACGCTGTTTTTGACCACCAGATAAACCGCCGTCTTCTGAAATCTGTGTTTGAAAACCTAAAGGCATTGCCTTGATATCGTCTAAAATTTCAGCAATTGAACAAACTTCCATTAAGCGATCATCCGTTACTTCCTCTTCAGCACCAAGAAGCAGATTATCTAAGATTGTTCCTGTAAAAACATAAGACTGCTGTGGCACATAAGTTACTAATTGGCGCAGCTGGGAATAATTTATCTTTTCTCCATCTAAGAAAGAGTCACCGCTACTAACAGTATAATAACCTGCAAGAATTTTTGCCAAAGTTGTCTTTCCAGAACCACTTTTCCCCATAACAGCGATCTTTTCACCACATCGAATAGATAAGTCTAAATTGCGCAGTGTTTCCTGCTGATAGCCAAAACGATGTCTAGATGTCTACTCCTTCAAGCTATGATATTATTATAAAAGTGGCAATGCAAAAAAAGTAGTGACAAAAATGTCACCTGAGAAATTTAAAAAAAGGATTTAGCTTTCATATAACTAAACCCTCCATTATTAACAATATTAGTATTATTTATCTAAGAACTCTTTAAACGCCTAGAAAGATAGTCGACTAATTCTCCCATGGTCTGAATATCTTCCACATCTTCATCAGGAATGTTCAAATTAAATTCATCTTCAAGCGTAATGATAAACTCCATAAGTGCAATGGAATCAATTCCTAAGTCCTCTTGAATATTGGTCTTCACAGTAACTTCTATTTTTTCATTGTGCAGCTGTTCTTTAATGAGATTAGAAATCCTGTCAAAAATCTCTTCATTAGTCATCTTAGTCCCCCCTGTTTGAAAATTCCTCTACTAATTGACCAACAACATCAGTTTCAAGCATGATTCGGATTTGCTTAATAGTGTAGTAAACAGATTTAGCATCACTTGAACCATGACATTTTACAACAGGAGCCTTAAGTCCAAAAAGTACAGCCCCGCCTGCACCTGAATAATCCAAAGAATCTTTCAAATCATAAAGACTATTTTTGAGTAAAAGGGCTCCTAATTTTGCTCTTAAACCAGCTTGCTTAATGGATGTTTTCAGCTGTTCCATAATGCCAAGCGCTGTTCCTTCAATGGATTTCAAAACAGCGTTTCCCGTGAAACCATCTGTTACAACAACATCTGCGACACCGTTCATCAAATCGCGTGCTTCAACATTTCCTATAAAATTGAGGGTTTCATCTGCTGCTAAAAGAGCAAAGGTTTCTTTACGCAGTGGATCTCCTTTAGTTGTTTCTGTACCATTATTAAGTAGACCAATCCGCGGATGAGCAACGCTTCTGACATTCTTAGCATAAAAAGAGCCAAGAATAGCATATTGATGCAAATGATGAGCTGTATTTTCAGCATTAGCTCCTAAATCAAGCATATTAAATCCTTTACCATCAATCGTAGGAAGTGATGACATCAAACCAGGACGGTCAATATTTTTGATACGTCCAACAACAAGAAGTCCAGCAGCTAGCAAAGCTCCTGTATTCCCAGCAGAAAGAACTGCATCAGCCTTACCATCTTTAACAGCCTGTGCTCCTAAAACCATTGAAGCCTGTTTTTTCTTTCGAATAGCCTTTACAGGTTCATCATCTGAATTAATTTTTTCATCCGTATGGATAATAGACACACGATCATTTGCTTTTAAATAAGTCTTTATTTTTGCTTCATCACCATAGAGTTGAATTTCAATATCTGAAAAATCTGCTAAAGCCTGATTAACTCCTTCGACAATAGCTTGAGGGGCATTGTCTCCACCCATAGCATCAACTGCAATTTTCTTCATAATCCAACTCCTCGTTATAGTTATTCTTAATTATACCATGAATAAAAGAATCTTAAACGTTACAAAAAAATAACAAATAAACAATTCAGCAAAATTAAGGCTACTTTTTACTAATAATCAATTATTTTAGCATATCATTTTTTTCATGACAAACTTAGTGATTTTAAATGCCTATCATCAAAAGTGTCTCTTTTTTGAAATTTTCCTTTATTTCATAACTTGTCCCCAGTGATCTAAATCATCAATAAATTTTTTACTTTTGAGACGAAGACCAATATAGTCCTCATAAACTTCATCAATAAATTTTCTCAGCTTTTGTTTCATGTCAGGTTTAACTGAAATGGTCTTTAAGCTATCAAAATGTAAAGTTTGAAATTGGTTCAAAAGGTAAGGGACATTAGGATCTAAGTGACTACGATAAAGATCTTTTTCATAATGTTCAGGACACAAAAGACCTGAATAGCGATGTGAAAAATCAAAAGCTAAACCGACACGATGGCAAAAAACACAGTCATGAAAATTAAGTTGAACGCCAAAGCGATCTAGAATTTGGATTTCAAAAATATTGGTCAAAATTTCATAATCAAGACCTTCATCCATCAATTCTAGGGTCTTAATTAAAAAAGCAAAAAGAGGGGCATCATAGACAGCATCTGAAATAGCAGCATCAGCCAAAGACACAAGGTAAGTAGCATAAGCTAATTTATAAATATCTGCATTAATTTCCTTAAAAAGAGAGACTCCCTTATAATCTTCAATATAAGAAAGTCCATGATTATTAATTTTTAAAATAAAATTAGCTAGAATCAATGGTTGAATGACAGAAGACAATTTTGAATTAGTAGCATGACGCACAAAAAACATGTGTTTGCCGGAAGTTTCCGTAAAAATTTTAACCAGCTTATCATCTTCTCTAAATTGCCGATTATAAAGCACTAAACCTCTTGTTTCTTTAGTCTGCATATTGCTCCATAAATTCTTTAAGGCGTTTCATCGCTTCTTTTATAGTCTCCATGCTTGCTGCATAAGAAATTCGTAAGTAACCTTCTCCATATTTTCCAAAAGCAACACCAGGAATAAAAGCTACTGCCTTCTCTTTAGCAAAATCTTGTAGGAACTTAAAGGAATCTTGTCCTTGCGCAACTGGTATTTTAGCAAAGATATAAAAAGCACCATCAGGTTTGATGATTTTAAACTTCATTGCTTCCATTTTTTCAATGATATAATCACGGCGCTTAATATATTCTTCTTTCATTGGCAGAGCATCATCTTTACCATTGGTCAAAGCTTCTATAGCAGCAAATTGTACACTGGTGGTCGCTGCAGTTACCAAATACTGATGACTCTTAATCAACTGTGCTGTCAAAACAGCCGGTGCAAAAATCAAGCCCAAACGCCAACCTGTCATAGCATGTGATTTCGATAAACCAGAAATCAAAATCGTTTGATCAGGCAAATACTCAGCAATAGAAACATGAGATTCTCCTGTATAAGTCAGTTCAGCATAAACTTCATCACTGATGACAAAAATATCATATTTTTGAAGAATATCAGCTAACTCTTTGATTTGCTGGCGCGAATAAGTTACTCCTGTTGGGTTGGTTGGATAGTTGAGAATAACAGCCTTAAGAGCCTCTCCTTCTTTTAAAATAGCCTCTTCAAGCATCTCTGGTGTTAAGACAAAATCATTAGATCTGGTATCAATCTCAACTACTTCAGCCCCAACCAAATTAACAACAGGCTCATAACCGGGATAAGCTGGTGCAGGCAAAAGCACTTTATCACCAGGTTCCAAAATAGCTGTTAAACTAGCTGATAAAGCTTCTGTAGCTCCAATTGTTACTAAAATTTCATTATCAGGATTATAGGTAAGATGATATTTTTCTTTTACAAAAGTACTAGCTGCCTGCCTCAATGCCAAAAGTCCTGCCATTCCTGTATAGTGACTTTCATCAGCATCAATTGCCCTTTTAGCAGCCTCCTTAATATGTTTTGGGGTTGCAAAATCTGGTTCACCCAAAGTCAATTTCAAAACATCTGGAATATCTGAAATAGATTGATCAAACTGACGAATCATAGAGACTTCAATCTTATTTAAATTTTTATTAAAACGTTTACTCAAATCCATAAAATACCCCTTACAAATAGATTAACACTATTATACAAAAAAAAAGCAGGTTTTTCATCCTATAAAAAAATCGCTATTTCAGCGATTCCTAGTTAAAAGTTGTAAATTCAAATAAAGGTGATAGCGGTCGTTTTTCATGAATACGAATAATAGCCTCAGAAATCAAATCAGTAATTGAAATTTGTTCAATTTTATCTATCAATTTTTCTTCAGGAAGGTCAATTGTATCCAAAACAACTAATTTTTCAATAGCCGAATTTTGAATATTATCTAAAGCAGAACCAGACAGAACTGGATGTGTACATGAAGCATAAACTGCAGTAGCACCTGCTTCAGCAAGGGCGTCAGCTGCATGAGCAATTGTTCCTGCAGTATCAATCATATCATCAATTAAAATACACGTTTTCCCAGAAACATTGCCAATGATATTCATGACTTCACTTGTATTCATTTTGTTAACATTTCGTCGTTTATCAATAATTGCTATCGGAGTTTGAAGAAATTGGGCTAATTTACGCGCACGTGTCACGCCTCCATGGTCAGGACTAACAACGACATAGTCGCTGCCACACATACCACGACGAACAAAATAATCCGCAATTAAAGGGGCTCCCATCAAATGATCAACAGGAATATCAAAAAAACCTTGAATTTGTGCTGCATGCAAGTCAACAGTCAAAAGACGATCAACTCCCGCCACAGCAAGCATATTAGCAACTAACTTGGAGGTGATGGGTTCACGCGAACGTGCTTTTCGATCTTGACGAGCATAACCATAATAAGGCATGACAACACTGACAGTCTCAGCACTAGCACGTTTAAGAGCATCAACCATTATCAAAATTTCCATTAAGTTATCATTTACAGGTGAACTTGTTGACTGTAAAATAAAAACATGGTTTCCGCGAATAGATTCTTCAATATTAACTTGAATTTCTCCATCAGAAAATTGACGAACAGTTGATTTTCCAAGACTAATACCAATAGTCTTAGCCACTTTCTCTGCTAATTCTTTGTTTGAAGATAAAGCAAACAATTTTAAATTAGAATAAGACATAAATCCTCCAAAGTTTTAATCCTCTTTCATTTTAACGTTTTTAGAATAATTTTTCAATCCAATTATGATGAATATAAGGAAAAATAAAAAGATAAGATAAATCTTACCTTTTTATAATATTAAATTAGTTTGGATAGATATAGCTTACACTACCTGGATTAAACCAACCACGGTAGTTACCAATAGATTGGTTACCTGCATAGTTAGCTTCTTGAACTTGAATTTGGCCACCTTGAACACCTGTAACATAAGCAACGTGTCCATAACCGCCATCATTCCATACAGCTACAGCTCCAGCTGAAGGTGTAGAACCAACTCTATATCCTGCCGCTGCTGCACTTGCTGCCCATTGTCCACCATTACCCCAGTAGTTTCCTACCCAAGGAGCTAATGATTTAACCCCCCAAGTACATTGACCAACAGGATAAGTATTGGCATTCGCATCATTCGTTTCAGTGGTTGCTTGCGTAGTGTCAGCTGGTGCTGCCGCCTGATTATCCGGTGCTGCCGAACCATTAACAGTTAAAGTCTGACCCGGCAAAATCAGACTGGTAATATCTTTTCCATTCATAGAAGCTAACTCATAAGCATCCATATGATATCGTTGAGCAACACTGAAAAAAGAATCTCCTTCTTGAAGAGTATAAGTGTCTGCATCAGCCATTTTATTTCCTAAAACAACTGTTGCTGCCGTAGCCGCAACAGTAAACACAGCTTTTTCCAAAAATTGTTTTTTCATAACGATTATTCTTAACTTCTCCTTTTAGTAATAGTAACATCATACCGAATTATTATTTCAACTTTTTTAAGAAAAAGAAGTTTTTCTATTACTAATTGATAACAAAGAAAAGCCTGAGACGAAAGTCCTGTCTCTTTTGTTCTACTCTCACTCTGTAACCATCATTCTGAGGTTTTGATCAATTTTCTCTGCTGTTTTGCGTCCTTCTCGAATTCCCCAAATAACAAGACTAGGACCACGGCGTGCATCACCTGCAACAAAAACCTTCTCATTTCGAGTTGAATAGTCATCATAGACACATTCTACTCGGAATTGGTCAAAGAGCGCTTTTTCAGCACCTGTGAAGCCCATAGCAAGAAGAACAAGATCTGCCTTAATTACCTCTTCAGTTCCTTCAATGGCTTTGAAACCAGGTCCAACCTTAATTGTCTTCACCGCAGTCACTTGGCCATTTTCACCAAGAAATTCCACTGTTGACGTGATATAGTCCGTCAAATCAGTCTGTTGAACAAAATCGGCTTCTTCCTGTCCATAGCCTGTACGATTAATCATAGGATATTGTGGCCATGGATTTGTTGGCAGACGCTTTTCAGGCAGTTGCGGCGTAATTTCTAATTGTCTAACACTAGCAGCTCCCAAACGAACAGCCGTACCGATACAGTCATTTCCAGTATCGCCACCGCCAATAACTAAGACATGTTTTCCTTCAAGCAAGGGCGGTAATTCGTGTGTGTCACTGTCCAAAAGATTTTTAGTCGTTTCTGTTAAGAAATCAACAGCAAATCGAATGCCTTTTAAGTCACGGCCTGGAATATCCAAGTCACGAGGAACGCTAGCTCCAGTTGCCAAGATTACACGGTCAAATTTTTCTAATAATTCTTCTGCTGTAATATCACGACCAATTTCTGTATTGGCAACAAAATTAATACCAATTGAAGCCATCGTATCAATACGGCGTTGCACAATTTTCTTATCCAATTTCATATTGGGAATACCATACATGAGCAAACCACCAAAGCGATCAGAACGCTCAAACACAGTTACACTGTGACCCAACTGGTTAAGACGCCAAGCAGCTGACAGGCCAGCAGGACCTGAACCTACGACAGCTACTTTAAAACCTGTACGCTCAATAGGGCGACCAGAATCAGCTACCCAGCCTTCTTCAAATGCATTATCAATAATAAAACGTTCATTATCATGAATGGTAACACCCGAACCATTTAAGCCTTCTGTACAGGCCTTTTCACAAGGTGCCGGGCAGACACGACCTGTCATTTCTGGTAAAGGGTTAGTTCGTGTCAAGCGTTCAAAAGCACGTCTGAAATCGCCCTTATAAATCAAATCATTCCATTCAGGGATTAAATTGTCATTGGGACAACCTGAAACAGCACGACCGCCACCATAGAAAGTTCCCTCATGACAGAAAGGGATCCCACAATTCATACAGCGAGCAGCTTGCTTTTGACGTTCCTCAACTGATAAAGTTGTCTGCAATTCTTCAAAATCTTTGATACGCTCATTAACAGGACGATAGGGATTGTCCTTGCGCTCATACTTTAAAAATCCAAACGGATCTGCCATCTCATTTCCCTCCTGTTACACTAGCCAACAAAGCTTGACGCTCTTGCGCTGTAGCATCGCCGCCAGTTGCTACTTCAAATGTACGTAATTCGAGTTCATCACCACTCATGCCTTTTTGGCTGAGAGCATATTCAATATCATTAATTTCATGGAAATCACTTGGATAAACTTTGATAAATCTTTTCACCTCTTCATCCCAATTATCCAAAAGACGTTTGGCCTTGACACTTTCTGTATATTCATAGTGCTTTTCAATCATGTCTTTTAAGATGTCATCACCACGAGTTTCACCAATCTGATAAAGATCTACCATCTCCATATTGACTTTTTGAGCAAAATCACCATGAACATCGTAAACATAGGCAACACCACCACTCATACCAGCAGCAAAGTTGCGACCTGTCGTTCCAAGAATGACAGCTACACCGCCAGTCATATACTCACAACCGTGGGCACCGACTCCTTCAACAACGACTTTTGCTCCTGAATTACGAACACAGAAACGCTCACCAGCACGACCTGCAAAATAAGCTTCACCTTTGACAGCACCAAAGAGAGAGACATTACCAACAATTGGTGAATTTTCAACGTCGTAGGCTGCGTCGTGCGGCGGTTTGACAATTAAGCGTCCACCTGACATAGATTTAGCAATATAGTCATTAGCCTCACCAATCAAGGTATACTCTAAACCTTGTGTAAGGTAACTCGCAAAACTTTGCCCTGCAATGCCAGTATAATGATATTTAATTAAACCTTCTTTAACAGCGTCATTGCCATAACGTTCTGCCATCCAACCAGCCATGCGACTCCCTACTGAACGGTCCACATTATTGATGGTATTTTCAATAGTAACACTAATGCCTTTTTCAATAGCTGCTGCTGCAAAACCATCTAGTTCTTTCCATTGACGTTCTTCAGCAAAAGGATCTTCATTTTTCCGATCAATTGGGAAACTGTTCCCAATAACCCTTGAAAAATCAAGAGATTTTGCCTTACCTTGTGCAACAAATCTCGATTTCAAAACTTCTGCATGACCAACCATTTCATCAACAGAGCGGAAACCTAACTCAGCCATGTATTCACGTAATTCTTCTGCCAAGAAAGTCATCATGTTAATCACATGTTCTGGCTTGCCTGAGAAGTTTTTACGTAATTCTGGATTTTGTGTTGCGACACCGACAGGACAAGTATTAAGTGAACAAACACGCATCATGACACATCCAACTGAAATCAAAGCTAGACTAGCAAATGAATATTCTTCTGCACCCAATAAAGTAGCAATAGCAATATCGCGACCCGTCATTAATTTTCCATCTGTTTCCAAAGTCATACGTTGACGAAGACGATTCATAGACAAGGTCTGATGAGCTTCAGCCAAGCCCATTTCCCATGGAAGCCCCGCATCACGAACAGAATTACGAGGAGAGGCACCTGTACCACCATCATAACCTGAAATAACCACCTTATCAGCACCCGCTTTAACACAGCCCGTAGCAATCGTACCAACACCTGTACTTGATACTAATTTAACATTGATTTTGGCATAAGGATTGATAGCTTTCAAATCATAAATTAATTGTGCTAGGTCTTCAATGGAATAAATATCATGATGAGGTGGTGGTGAAATCAAGCGCACACCTGGGGTTGCTCCGCGAATTTCAGCAATCCAAGGAAAGACCTTTTGACCGGGAAGTTGTCCGCCTTCACCAGGCTTAGCTCCTTGTGCTAATTTGATTTGCAATTCTTCTGCAGACATGAGGTATTCTGCATTAACACCAAACCGTCCGGAAGCAACTTGCTTAATTTTAGAATTAATATTG
>OFMM01001593.1_pt1 | contig 10408 bp, 8 predicted proteins | sample 1541811 | NCBI WGS metagenome assembly OFMM01 (sample SAMN04209246, study PRJEB22552) | human gut metagenome | biome: gut; material: feces | host: Homo sapiens | place: USA: Oklahoma
TCATAATGCTTTTCCGGATAGCAGGCGCCGTATATCTTCAGTTGCGGCCTGTTCTCCCGAATATAGGAGACCAGATCGCTGGCGTATTCGAACACTCCGGCAGGGGTCTGCCCCTCCACGCTATCGCCGCGCAATGCGAGCACACCGTCCACTTTGGCCACTTCGAACAGGTCGAGAGCCACGTCGGCTGCTTCCTTGTCCAGATACTGGGCCGTCAGATGGGCCACGGCGGGGATGCCGTATTCGCCGCGAATCGTATTCGCGATGCGCGCGGTCGCAGTGCGATCCTTGGATTTGCCGGTGCCGTAGGTAACGGAGATGAATGCCGGAGCCAGCCCCTGCAATCCATCAAGCGTGTCGTAGATGGTGCCGACGGGAGCGTTTCTACGCGGCGGAAACACTTCCAGCGAAAACAGCGGTGCGGTCATTCTTCGTTTCTCCTGTTCACCTTGATATGGCAGAGACTACAGCCTGCCATGCGTGCAGTCGCGCCGCGCATCGGCGACGCATGTCAGTGCACGGTATGGAAATACCGTGGGGCCGCTCCCAGCGTGGGAACGGATGGAAGCAGCCCCACCGATTATGCTTGCCGATGCTGTGCGACGGCGGCCGTTACTTGGCGAGCTTGGCACGCACGGTCTTGGCTGCGGCGACGAGGTTCTCGAGGCTCGGCCAGGTCTCGGCGTTGCCACGGGTCTTCAGGCCGCAGTCGGGGTTGATCCACACCTTCTCGATGTCCATCTTCTTGAGAATCTCGTAGATGCGGTCCTCAATCTCCTGCTCGCCGGGGATGCGCGGCGAGTGGATGTCGTAGACGCCCGGGCCAGCCTCGGTCTCGAAGTGCGCGTCATGGATCGCGTCAAGCACGACCAGATCGCCACGGGACGCCTCGAAGGAGATTACGTCGGCGTCCATCGCGTCGATGTCGCGGATGATGTCGTTGAACTCCGAGTAGCACATGTGCGTGTGGATCTGCGTGGTCGGCTTGACTGCGGAGTGCACGAGACGGAACGCCGGGATGGCCCAGTCAAGGTACTTGGCGTGCCAGTCGGTCTTGCGCAGCGGCAGCTTCTCGCGCAGCGCGGCCTCGTCGATCTGGATGACCTTGATGCCGGCGGCCTCCAGGTCGAGCACCTCGTCGCGGATGGCGAGAGCCAGCTGCTGGGTCTGCTGCTCGTGCGTGATGTCCTCGCGCGGCCAGGACCAGTTGAGGATGGTCACCGGGCCGGTGAGCATGCCCTTCATCACATGGTTGGTGCGGGACTGCGCGTAGGCGGACCATTCCACCGTGATCGGGTTGGCGCGGGAGACGTCGCCCCACACGATCGGAGGCTTGACGCAGCGCGTGCCGTAGGACTGCACCCAGGCGTTCTTGGTGAACAGGAAGCCGTTGAGGTTCTGTCCGAAGTACTCGACCATGTCGTTGCGCTCGAACTCGCCGTGAACCAGCACATCGAGGCCGATCTGCTCCTGGTGCCTGATGCAGGCGTCGATCTGGGCCTTCATGAACTCGTCGTATTCGGCCTTGGTGATCTCGCCCTTACGCAGCTTGGCGCGTTCGGCGCGAATCTCCTTGGTCTGCGGGAAGGAGCCGATGGTGGTGGTGGGCAGCAGCGGCAGGCCAAGGGCGACACGCTGCTCCTTCTGACGCTCGGCGCGGGCCGGCTGGCGCACGAAGTCGGCGTCGGTGAGCTTGGCGATGCGCTCGGCGACCGCCGGATCGGCGGCAACGCGGGTGCCGTCGAACAGCGCCTGGTTGGCGGCCAGATCGGCGGATGCCTTCTTGGCGTCCTCATCGGAGTCGGCGAGGACGGCGATCTCCTTGAGCTCGGTCAGCTTCTCGACAGCGAACGCGAAGTGCTTGAGCACGGCCGGGTCAAGGGCGGTCTCACCCTCGGTGCTGAACGGCACGTGCAGCAGGGAGCTGGCGGTGGACACCGCCACGTTGTCGGTCTTCTGGCGAAGCGCGTCGATCAGGCCGAGGCTGACGGCGTAGTTGTTGCGCCAGATGTTGCGGCCGTTGACCACGCCCGCGAACAGGGTGGTGTTCTCGGCGACGCCGTACTTCTCGACCGCGGCGAGGTTCTCGTCCTTGCCTTCGTTGAGGTCGAGGCCGATGCCGTCGAAGCCCAGCAGGTTCACGGTCTCGTACACGTCGGCGATGTGGCCGAAGTACGTGTTGAGCAGCACCTTGATCTTGTCTTCGCGAGCGGGCAGGATCTTCGCGTACAGGCTCTTGAAGAGGGAGACGTCGCCGTCCTCCTTGTCGAGCACGAGGTACGGCTCGTCGAGCTGCAGCCACTGGGCGCCGAGTGCGGCGAAGCGCTTGATCACTTCCGCGTAGACGGCGGCGACCGCGTTCACCAGGCCCTTGTCGTAGGTGAGCTCCTCGGCCTGCGCGTTGCGGGCGAGCTTGAGGAAGGTGTACGGGCCGATGAGCACCGGCTTGGTGGCGATGCCGAGCGCCTTCGCCTCGTTGAATTCGTCGAACGGCTTGGTGCTGTTGAGCTTGATGTCGGTGGCGGAGTCGATTTCCGGCACGAGGTAGTGGTAGTTGGTGGTGAACCACTTCTTCATCGGCAGGGCGGTCACGTCGCCCTTCTCGCCCTGATAGCCGCGGCCCATTGCGAAGAGGGTCTCTTCCGGGTTCTCGAAGGCGAGACGCTGGTAGCGCTGCGGAATGACGTTGAGCAGGATGGCAGTGTCGAGCATCTGGTCGTAATAGCTGAAGTCGTTGCTCGGAATCAGGTCGATGGCGGCGGCCTGCTGCAGCTTCCAATGCTTGGCGCGCAGTTCCTTGGCGGTGGAACGCATCTCGTCGAGGGTGGTGTTGCCCTTCCAATACGCTTCGATGATTTTCTTCAGCTCACGGTTCTGGCCGATGCGCGGGAAACCGGAGACGGAAGTAAGAGCGGACATGAATCCTCCATCTGATATGAACAATGCAACCCGCTCAAGCTATCACAAAACCGCCAGCTATAAGACATCAAGAAAATTTGAGTGTCGCTATAAACTGTCCTTATAACGCAGTCCGTATGCCGTCTATATTCACACATTTATGTTTATGGATCAATAATGCAGAACAGCCCGGCAAGCGGATTTAACGCAATGTCCCGTATGCGTCGGGGTCCACGGGTTCCAGCCATTCATTCGTCGCGTCGCCCGTGCCATCCGCAATCATGAACGCCAAATGGCTGAAAGCTTCGTGAGGGGCGGCGCCGTGCCAATGCTTAACATCCGGCGGAATACGGACGGCCTGTCCCGGTTCAAGCTCCTTCGGCTCTTCGCCCTCAAGCTGGTAGTAGCCACGCCCTCCGACCGCAATGAGAATCTGGGCCGCGTGATGGTGGATATGCCAGTGGTTCCGGCATCCAGGTTCGAACGTCACATTGTGGATTGACACTTCAGGCGCGTCAAGTACCGGCGCAAGCCAGCTCTGTCCGTCGAAATACTGGGCGAAACCGTCATTTGGTTCCCCAAGAGGGAACGCACTGGGATTGTTCATATGGGCTTTCCTATCCATCATTCTGAACATCGGTTCAGAAAGCACCATACAACCTTGAAGCCGCTTGAAGTCAAATCACAGCACTCTGCGGAATGCTCATCGTTCCGAATCAGCCCGGAACACGCAAGCCCTACTCGAAGTCTTTGGCGGTAAGCAGCGCGATGAGTTCGCCGCTGTGCAGCTGCCACTGGTTGAATGGCTCGTTCGAGCCGAATACGGCGATCGAGGCCGGGGACATGCCGAGATTCAGCAGGTCAAGCAACGTCGGATCGGATTCGGTGCTGGCCAGCCATTGGCAGGCGATCGAAATGGTCGGTTCGTGGCCAAGCACGAGCAGCGTGCGATGCTTTTCCTTGGTTTGCGCGAGCTCGTCGAACACGGATTGCACGCCGCCTTCGTACAGGCTTTGCCGGTAGTCGACTTTCGGATCGTCGCCGAACACCTTGAGCATGCGATCGCAGGTCTGACGGGCGCGGGTGGCGCTGGAGCATGCGATGCGAGTGGGCACCATTTTGAACGCCGCCAATCCTTTGGCCACGGCTTTGGCCTGCTTACGTCCTTTGTCGGTGAGCTCACGTCCCACGTCGCTGCCGTTGCCGCCGAACGGCTCGGTTTTGGCGTGGCGCATCGCCAGCAGCACATACTTGTATTCCTTGGTCTTTTTGGCGACCTTCTTCAGGCTCGTTCCCATAATCGCACGCTCCGATCCGGTTCCAGCGCCGCATTTCAAATATCTAATATCCATTGTCTCAGATTTTCCGCTGGGACATGGCATGAAACGCTCTAAATCTACTCCTTTATGGCTTCGACCTGCGCGTCGAGGTCACGCAGCACCTTGCGCAGCTTGCGATCGGAAATGTCACGCAATTCCAGATCCTCAAGCTGTTCGGCACGCTCCTCGAGCGTCAACGAATCGATGTCGGTCGTCGTGTCCTTCGTGGCACGGTCGCGTTTACGCAACGCCTGAAAGCCCGGAGCCATCGCGCGAGAAACCATGAGGAAACCGGTGTGTCCAATCATCTGGTGATCGGGACGGATGGCCAGTCCTTGCGCCTTCCAATTACGTTCCAAAGTCTCCTGAATGTCCGGCTCGGTCCAGCAACCGGCCTCGCGCAACGCTTCGGCAAGACGGCTCAACTGCGTGGTGGTGGTGACGTACGCGACGAGCACGCCGCCAGGCGCGATCACGCGATACGCCTGTTCAAGACGGTTCCACGGGTCAAGCATGTCAAGCATGATGCGGTCGAAGGAGTGTTCCGGCAAACCAGCCGCGACCGAATCGAAATCGCCGGTCCTCAAATCCCACCATGCGGGACGTTCGCCAAAGTAAACCGTCGCGTTGGCTTCGGCGACGCGCGCGAATTCCGAACGCATCTCGATGGTGGTGAGGCTTCCGCCCTCCCCCACGGCATCCAGCAGATTGATGCTCATCGCGCCCGAACCGGCTCCGGATTCCAGCACGTTCATACCGGAACGAATATCACCGAGCTGAATGACCTGCGCGATGTCCTTCGGATACATGATCTGCGCGCCACGCGGCATGGACAGCACATAGTCAGCCAAGCGCGGACGCATGACGGCGAACTCCCAACCACCGATGGCACGCGTCCCCTTCCACGGCTTGTTCGCGTCGCGTTCCGGATGCGTCTGGTTGACCTGAGCCTCACGTTTCGCACTCACCGTCACGACAACGGATCCTTCCGTCTGGCCAATCACATCATCATGCAGGATGATGCCATGCGAAGTCTGCGTCACACCACCCGGCACCAGCTGATCGGTGATTTTATTCGACCTGCGGTCCGTAAACTGCACTTTTTCACCGGCGGCAAGCGGCCCTCGACGCATGGTTCACGCTCCTTCGTACGTTCGTTCAGTATACGATTTCACGACTATGGCTTACGATTGCAGACCGCATTATTCCACGGACAGCAACGAACCTATGCTACCGTATCCGCCGTCATACCGGCAGACGGCACGAAGCGACGGCAATGTGACGGCGACGTCAACATCACACCGCGTACGCGTTCCAACGACCATTCGCATGCGTGACCTTCAAATCCAAACCAAACACCTGGCTCAACCGTTCAGAAGTAAAACCATGCTCCAAATCACCCGTATACACGATAGTGCCCGGCGCCGGATCGTTGCCGGCCACATTATCCGCATACGCGTCCGCCTCGTTGCCGGCCACATTATCCGCATACGCGTCCGCCTCGTTGCCGGTGATACGTCCCATGATCGCCACATGGTCGAAGCCTTGCGGAATCTCCTCAAGACGGTGCGTCACCAGAATCACGGCGCGGTCAGACTGCTCCGCACCAACACGACTCAACGCACGCAAAGCAATCTCACGCCCACCCAAATCAAGACCCGTGGTCGGCTCGTCAAGAATCAGCAAATCGGGATCCGCCATCAACGCACGGCAGATAAGCACGCGAGTGCGTTCGCCTTCGGAAAGCTTGAACATCATCTTGCCTTCCAGGTATTCGATGCCAAATTCACGCATCAATGAGCGGGCTTTGGCGTAATCCTCGTCAGTATAGGTGTCGCGCCAACGGCCGGTGGTTGCGGTCAGCGCCGTCACGATGGCGTCAAGAGGATCTTCCTGCGGTGGGAACGCACGTCCGAGTTCGGCCGAGCTCAAACCGATGCGGTTGCGGTAGGAGAACACGTTCACTTTGCCCAGACGGTTTCCAAGAATGTCGACTGTGCCTTCGGATGGGAATCCACGGGTGCTCATCATCTGCACCAACGTGGATTTGCCGATGCCGTTGGGACCGAACAGCACCCATTTCTCGCCTTTTTTGACTTCCAGATTGACTTTGGTGAGAATTACGCGCCTGCGGCGACGGAATTCCACATCGTCCAGTTTCAACGCGATGCTCTGTTCGTTCATGGTCCCCTCCATTTTCACAAACCACTTGGATGCGATGATGCCTCCTGCCAGCATAGTGCGTCGGCAGGAGGCATTTCAGGAATATTCTGGCTATCGATCAGCCGGATCGGTTATCCGCGATCAGACAGGTTCGGTTCTACTTCCGTTCGGCAAGCACGTCCTCGTAGACTTTGACGGTCTTGTCTGCGATGGACTCCCAGCTGAAGTGGTCGCGGGCACGCTCGTAACCGGCCTGTCCCATCCGCTTCGCCTTTTCAGGGTCAGCCATGATGCGGTTGATGGCGTCGGCCATATCGTGCACGAATTTGTCAGGGTTGGTGGGGGTGCCAGTGCCGTCATGCAGTTGGTCGACCGGCACCAGATATCCGGTCTCGCCGTCGACGACGACTTCCGGAATGCCACCGGTCGCAGAGGCGACCACCGGCAGACCGCATGCCATGGCTTCCAGATTCACGATGCCGAGCGGCTCGTAGATGGATGGGCAGATGAATGCGTCACAGCCATGTTCGAGTGCGTTGAGTTCCGGCTTCGGCAGCATCTCCTCAATCCAGATGATGTTGCCGCGTTCCTCGTCGAGCTTGGCGAAGGCGGTCTTGACCTCTTCCATGATTTCCGGCGTGTCGGGAGCGCCGGCGCACAGAACGACCTGGATGTTCGGGTCCACGAAGTGCAGTGCCTGAAGCAGGTACGGCAGACCCTTTTGACGGGTGATGCGTCCGACGAACAGCAAGGTCGGTTTGTTGCGGTCGATGTTGTAACGTTCGAACACCTTCCAGCCCGGATCGTCATCCGCCGGGGTTTCAAACTGGCTCATGGTGATGCCGTTATGCACTACGACCACCTTGTCCGGGTCAAGGTTCGGATAGGCGGTGAGGATATCCTCACGCATGCCCGCGGATACGGCGATCACGCGGTCGGCATGCTCGTAGGCGTCTTTCTCAGCCCAGGAGCTCAGATTGTAGCCGCCGCCCAACTGCTCACGTTTCCATGGACGGAACGGTTCAAGCGAGTGCGCGGTGATGACCAATGGGGTGTCATGCAGCATTTTGGCGAGATAGCCGGCAAGGCATGCGTACCATGTATGCGCATGGATGATGTCGGCATCAACGTCGTTGGCGATTTGCAAATCGACGCCAAACGTTTTCAGCGCACCGTTCGCATCCTCAAGCTCCTTCGGCACGTCGTAGCCGACGACCGTGAGCGACCCTTTCGGGTCGGTTCCGGGAATCGCGGGAATGTCGGCGGCCGTGCGCGGCCCGTCGAATGCGCGGACCGTCACATCGACACGTTCCGCCAGCACCTTGGAAAGTTCTTCGGCATGCACCCCCGCGCCGCCATACACCTTGGGCGGGTATTCACGCGATAGAATGTCAACCTTCATGTCTGTAATCTCCTCCTCGAGTCTTCCAGCGTTTCCTGTTCTACTGTAAAACATCAGACACGAAAAACACTCATTGTTTTCATCGTTTTTCAGAAAGTTCCATTCTTTTTCTGAAAAACGATGAAACAGCATTCTCGCATACCCTTTACGGTTAGTCGAAGTCAAGTAGCGCATACCTAAAATCCGATAGAAAAAGCGGTGAGACAAATGCTTCTGGTTGTCTCACCGCTTTCCATCGTTTTTGTGATCAGACGGCTGTTCCGTTTTGATCGAGATTCGGATTGTGCTTCGGGTTGCCGGCCGTGAAGAACAGGCTCAGCACACCGACTGCGAAGACGATGGCGACTGTGGAGATGAGCCACATCGGATGCGACGGCAGCCACATGACCACGAGGAAGGCGATGGCCGACAGCGCAATCAGCACCCAGCTGGCCACACGGAACCATTGGCGGACGGAATGGGGTGCCTTGAACATCTTCGGATTCTTGTAATCAGGATTGGTGTTCAGCACGTTTTCCGTTTCCGTGATCGTACTGGCACTCGGCTTCCATGGCCCATCAGTGCCGTCCTGCAGATGACGTGACTTTTCCTGCAGCTGATACTCGTCCAACATGCCGGAACGTGCGCGGCCTTGGGTTTGGTCGTATTGCTGTGGCACTCCCCTGCGATTGCGCTTGGCTTGGGCACGTCGTTCTGCGCGATTTGGCATTAGTCACTCCTTTGTTGCATGGTGCTGGGATTACTTTACCGCATTTTGGGTGAAAAACAGGTAGCCCGGCTCACTATTCGCGAGCCGGGCCACCTCGTTCATACCCTTACAACAGTGTTGTCTATCGCGGCAGCATCATCGGACGCTTGGAAGCGACGATCGGTGCCGGCAGTTCGGTGGAGCCGGTAAGGTACTCGTCGACCGCGGCAGCGCAGGAGCGACCTTCGGAGATGGCCCACACGACGAGGCTCTGGCCACGTCCGGCGTCACCGCAGGCGAAGACGCCGTCCTGGGAGGTGGCGAACTTGTCGTTACGCGCCACATTGCCTCGACCGTCAAGGTCGACCGGCAGCTGATCCACCAGCGTGGTGGTGTCAGGGTGCAGGAAGCCCACGGAGATGAGCACCAGATCGGCGGGAATCACTCGTTCGGTGCCTGGCTGGCGGGTGAACGGCCCGTTCTCTCCTGGAGCGACGTTGACGACCTTCAGACCGGTGACATGTCCGTTCTCGTCGGCGACGAAGCCTTCGGTGGCGGTGGAGTTCTCCACCTTCACCTTGGCCTTGTCCTCGTCGGAGCCCTCGAAGTTGACCGAGTCGGTGTTGTACACGTATTCGGCGCGCTGCGTTTCGAAACCTTCCTCCATGGAGGAGGTTTCCTTGTACAGGCGGGCGAAGGTCGGCCATGGCTGGTTGGCCGGACGCTCCTTCGGTTCCTGCGGCATGATCTGCAGCACGGTGACGTCCTTAGCGCCTTGGCGCAGGGATGTGCCGAGGCAGTCGGAACCGGTGTCGCCGCCGCCGATGATCACCACATGCTTGCCTTCGGCGGTGATGTCGTTGACCGGCTTGACACCGTACACGCGACGTGTGGCGTCCGGCAGGAACTCCATGGCGAAATGGATACCCTTGAGCTCGCGGCCTGGAATCTTCATGTCACGCGGCACGGTGGAGCCGATGGCAACCACCACTGCGTCGTAGCGGGAACGCAGGTCATCCCAGGAGATGTCCTTGCCGATTTCCACGCCGGTGCGGAACACGGTGCCTTCGGCTTCCATCTGCTCGACTCGGCGGTCGATGAGGCGCTTGTCGAGTTTGAAGTTCGGAATGCCGTAACGCATCAGACCACCGATGGCGTCATCACGCTCGTATACGACCACGGTGTGGCCGGCACGGGTGAGCTGCTGGGCGCAGGCGAGACCGGATGGGCCGGAACCGACCACGGCAACGGTCTGGTCGGTCAGACGCTGCGGCGGCAGAGGCTTGACGTAGTCAAGGCTCCATGCCTGATCGATGATGGTGCGTTCGTCGTTCTGAATCATCGTGGCCGGCTGATGGATGCCAAGCACGCAGGCGGCTTCGCACAATGCCGGGCAGATGCGACCGGTCACTTCGGGGAAGTTGTTGGTTTCGGACAGACGGTTGTACGCGTCCTCCCACTTCTCCTGACGGACCAGATCGTTGAACTCCGGAATGATGTTGCCGAGCGGGCATCCGCTCATGCAGAACGGGGTTCCGCAATCCATGCAGCGGGCCGCCTGCTCGGTGGTCCAGGACTGCAGGCCGGATTCGGTGTGAACGTCGAACCAGTCCTTGATTCGCTCTTCAACGGGGCGTTCGGCCAGTTCGCGACGGGTACGGACCTTCAGGAATCCACGAGGATCTCCCATGTCAGCGCGCTCCTTCCATAACCTGCTCGTACACCTGTTCCCAGACGCCGGGCGTATTGAAATCGATGTTCTTCTCCTCGGCTTCCTTCATCGCCTTCTGCATGGCGAGGAAGTGCTTCGGAACGATGTGGGTGAATCGCTTGGCGCTGTTTTCCCAGTCGTCAAGCAGGGCCTTCGCGAAGGCGGAGCCGGTCTCTTCGGCATGCTGCTTGACGAGACCGTGCACCAGCTTGTCGGCATCGGCGTCA
>OFMM01001594.1_pt1 | contig 10397 bp, 8 predicted proteins | sample 1541811 | NCBI WGS metagenome assembly OFMM01 (sample SAMN04209246, study PRJEB22552) | human gut metagenome | biome: gut; material: feces | host: Homo sapiens | place: USA: Oklahoma
CGACGACCGCCGCCAGTGGCGGAAACAGGGAGGAGTTGTTGGGGCAGCGGCCAGCAGGACACGAGTGCTTTGCACGATGTGGACGCTGGGTGCCGCAACCCGGACAGGTGGCATCCCGAAGGGATGACGGTGGGGTTATTCCTCTCCCCCGAAAACTTTTTTCAAAAAATCCCGAAAAAAAGTGAAAGGAATCTGCGTTTCATGTATTATAGAGAGTGAAACTGCGAAGATACAACACAAAACTGCGTGATATATCAATGCGGCGGGCGTGCGGATAAGTCGGACTGTTCTACTCCCCGCAATGATATTGCGGCGGTTCATAACGTGCTGTATATCGCAGAATATTTTGTCTGAAAAGGGGAAGGGAAAATAAAATTTCACTATTGAAAATACTGGATATACATGCTATAATTACGATAATGATGTATCTGGTAAAAATAACCTGCCAAGGGAAAGAAAAACGACAAAAGTTGAATATCTTTTCCTCCGGTTTTGCCAAAAATACTATGATGCAGGGAGGGCTCCACTGTGCGGAAAAATCATCACGGAAAAAAAGATAGGCTGGTGAAGCGCGTTTTTGCGCTTTGTCTGGCGCTTGCGGTCATCTGCACCTGCCTTGTGCCGGTGTTTGCAACGGAGGGTCTGATCGATCCTCAGGTTAATCAAGAGGCCTCCCGGCCCGTAGATGACGGCGAGGCATCCTATCCTGACGACGAATTTGCCGGTTTCGGCGAGGAGGAAGCCACCCGGCCTGTAGACGGCGGTGAAGCTGCCGGTTTTGGCGAGGACGAAGTTGCCACCCGGCCTGTGGAGGGCGGCGAGGACAACCTCGACGGCGGCCCCAGCGTTAAGGAAACAGAGTGGGGTACCGTTATTGACTACGGCACCAGCACCAGCACCGACTCCAGCTCCAGCACCGAGACCCAGTGGTCCGGCGAGGACGACGTGGTGGAAAAGCCTGATGACAAAGTGGTCGTTTCCGGCGACGAGATCAAAAAGCTGCAGGATATGGTGGTCTACCGCTTCTGGCTGAAGGAGCTGAACGCCAACGACCTGCAGGACATTACCGCTCAGGCACAGATCAACAATATGACGGAGAGCGAGTATCTGGCCCGGAACGGTGAGGTTCTGTGGAATCTGTACTTCATTCAGGCTGTGCCCCGGGCAGAGACCATCGCGGACTACAGCAGCTACATCAATACCCCCTCCTCCAACCGGGACCCCAAGGGCGAACTGCGGCAGTTTGACTACTGGTACACGCTGGACGAGTTTGGCAACCGGGTGCGCCTGAACCTCACCGACCCCACCAGCAACATTCTGGACGACAAGACCACCACCGTGAACGTCTACGCCGCATGGAAGGACGGTACCGTGGGCTCCGATGAGGAAGAGGACGTGGATCACGAGGATCTGGTGGACAAGAACCCCGTGCCTGTGGATCTGGAAACCAAGGCCTCTGCCTCCTACGAGGACGAGGACGGCAACACGAAGAGCGTCAATCTGCCGGTGGAAGTGAAAAATCTGCCCTCTGCCGCCCATAGTCTCAGCGTCATCCACATGGGTTATGATGATGTGGGGGACTTCTACGAGAAGCACTTGGATGATTTTGGGGATATGGCTCCCATTCTGGGCCTGAAGATCTCCCCCAAGAACGCCAAGGGCGAAAAGGTGCAGCTGGCCAAGGGCCAGAAGGCCACCGTTACCGTCTCCGGTCTGGACAAACTGCCGGAAATGGAAGGTGCAACTGCCAGCACGCTGAAAGTGCTCCACGAGACCTCTGATGGCAATGTGGAGATTCTGGATGTCCTTACTTATACCAACGGCACCCTGACCTTTGAGACCTCCAGCTTCAGCCCCTTTGTGGTTGTGCGGACGGATGGGTATGATACTGAACTGCTGGATGAGCGGACATCTTATGCCGATGAAACGGGCTATACTGTAAAGGTTAATAAAACGATTTCAATAAATGGAAAATCCGGACAGAACCATTATTGGAGCTCCAGTGAGAGTGGTGTTGCAACTGTCAGCTACAAGGACAATAAGGCTACTATTACTGGTGTTAGCAAGGGAACGGTAACGATTATTCACAAGTATGAATACAAAAAGTATCTTTGGAGTGATCCTGAGGAGCGTTCGCAATCTTTCACCGTTACCGTTGAGGACTGGTATGATAAAGCTGGCCTTTACATTATGTATGACCCTGAGGCAAAACCGGACTCTAACGACACTACTATGTGGACCGGCGTTGTGACGGTAGGTGGCGAACATGCAAAGCTTGGTGACCTGAACGGTGCTACATGGACAGGAAACAGAAACATTTTCTTCAGGAATATTGGCGGTGCCGATAGTGATACAGCGAAGCAGTACATTAAGTACTGGCCGGATGGTGCGGCGTATAACGGCCCCAGAGTGCTTGAGCCGGGTAATCTTTTCCGGCAGACTGATGTAACCTATAACGGAAAGAGTGCTACCCTTGAAAACATGATCTTTGAAATGTACAAGGGTAAGCTGGTTACAATGTATACGGATAATGGCTATTCTGAAGCGCAAGCAAACGATATTGTTAAACAACTGAAAGCAAGCGACATTACCTTTACCATCACTCCCCACAAGATTTCTAAGGACAACTGGGAGAGCGACCCTACTAACCCGAGAAAGCACATTGACTGTACCGTAACGGTGACTTGTGATAAGACCTTTACCGCAAAGTTCAACGTGAAGAAACCCGGCGAAAGTGGTTATACAACTGTCAACAGTAAGTTGTACCTGTGGAAGGACAATGAGGCCAACACTGTAATTCAATATGTAAACGACGATACGGTTCCGCATGAGATCAATGAGAAGGACGGCTCAAAGTGGGTCTTTGATGGTTGGTATCCTGAAAACGATGCTGGCACCGGCCCAGATGAGACCGCTGCCATTACCAAATGGCCCTACAGAGTTAGCGAGGACGAGCTGACCAATTACGGCGGCGACCGTGTGGTGAACTTCTACGCACACTACAAGAAAGCAACCTCCAATGTTACCATTACCAAGCAGGTCACCGGTCTGCTGGGTGATACCAACAAGGAATTTGCCTTTAATGTGAGCATCACGCAGAATGGCACTGCTTGCACCGGCGTGACAGCCAAGAAGGGTGACCAGACGGTTTCTGACCTGACCAACTTTACCCTGAAACACAACGAGACTGTGACGCTGGAAAATGTGCCCATTGGTGCGACCATCACAGTAAATGAAAGCACCCCCGGCGAACACTATACCGTTTATTCCACTGGATATAACGATGGGCAGAACGGTAGTGGCGAAGTGACCTTTAAATATGTTGCAGTTGCCAACACCGCCGCAGCCAGTGATACAGACGAAGCCGACCTGATGCTCCTGAGCATGGACGAGGGCACGGCAGTGGATACTGACGCTGTTGCATTGGCCGATGCCACTGACAAGATGGTGACCAATAATGCTATCATGGTCACCAACCACTGCACCCTCTTCCCCGACACCGGTGTCCTCCTCGACACCCTGCCTTACATCGTCATCCTTGCTGTGGTGGCTGGCGGCGTGGCCCTGCTGATGCTGCGCAAGCACCGTAAGGAAGATGACTAAAGGGGGCTGACCGCATGGCGAAGAAGAAAGCGCCCCAGCGGCTGGCCGGTGCAGAGGAAAGCTGTATCAGCCCGGAGCAGGAAGCGATCATCCAGTGGTTCCGGACGGTGAAATTCCGCAAGAACCTGCTGGGCGGCGTGGATGAAGCGGCAATGTGGAAGAAGCTGGAAGAGCTTTACGCCCTGTACGAAGCCGCCATCCGCGCCGAGCGCACCCGCTATAATGTGCTCTTGGAGCAACAGACCGGCAGCCTGCCCTTGGATACCACCAAAGTTGACAGCTCTGACCCCCAAAAGGAGGCGCATTCCGATGCACCCGCTGGACAATGAAGCCCTGAAGCAGGGGGCACGGGCGGTGCGCCGCCGCAGGCTGGACGCTGAGAACCGGCAGGATTTTATCAGCCTGCTGGGCCGCATTGTGGTGATCCTGCTGTGCGCCTGGGTGCTGTTCACGCAGGTGTTCCTGCTCACGCAGGCCAAGGGCAGCAGCATGTTCCCCGCGGTAAAGGATGGCGACCTGCTCATCTGCTACCGCCTGCAAAAAACTTACGCAAAAAACGACGTTGTGGTCTACACCCAGGGCGGCAAGCTCCGGGTGGGCCGCATTCTTGGGCGCGAGGGCGACCTTGTGGCTCTGGACGACAGCGGCACCCTTGTGGTGAACGGCGCGGTGCAGAGCGGCGAAATCCTCTACCCCACCTACGCAAAAGACGCGCTGGAGTACCCCTACACGGTGCCGGAAGGCTGCGTTTTTGTGCTGGGCGATTACCGCACACAATCCGAGGACAGCCGGGACTTTGGCCCGGTTCCGCTGGAGGATGTGCAAGCAAAAGTAATTACACTACTGCGGCGACGCAGTTTGTAATACCACGGAAGCCGGAAGAAGCTGCCGGCATCCTGCCTGTGAACTGCGGAGTTTGGGCCGTGGCACAGGAGTACGAACTATTTCTTACTAGGGAGGAATAACAATGAAACTGAAGAAATTCTTCGCGGGCGTTCTGGCTGCCGCCATGATGCTCACCGTCGGCGCAACCGCAGCGTTTGCGACGACTGGTGTTGATGCTACCTATCTCGGTACGGCTGGCGAATACAATGCGAAGATGTTTGTGCCGGTTGATGGTAAGGCTGAAATTGACCTGACCAAGGTTCTGACGGTTGTTAGTGGTACTGCACCCGATAGCATGAAGTTTAACTTTAATGTTTATGAGGGTACGGAAACTACCGGTACAGCACTGGATACTAAATCGGTGGAATTTAACGCAGGTAATTATACTTCTAAGGGTGGCGAAAAAAATAATGGTGTCTATACTGGCACCTTTAAGCTGGATGTTGCGAAGCTGACTGAAGGCAAGTCTGTTGGTAAGTATACTTTTACCATCGTTGAGAGCATGGACAAGGCATACCAGTCTGTGACTGCTGAGCGTGGTACCGTGAAGATGGTCATCAGCAAGGTCAATGCAAAGGAAGTTGATTCTACTGCTACTGCTGATTTTGGTTATTTTGTTGCTCTGTATGATAGCGAGGGTAATAAGATTCTGGCCACCGATGCTTTTAAGAATAAGTATGGTGATGGCAACATTCAGAATTTGAAGTTGAGCAAGACTGTCCATGGTGCACTTGGCAACTTGAGCAAGGACTTCACCTTTAAGATTAAGTTTACTAAGGCAGATGCCCTGCAGAACAATACTGATACTGGTCTGTATAAGGGACCTCAGGTTGCAGAATTGAGCAACACTGCAACCCTTAAGGATGGCACTACTGCAATCTCTCAGAATGCATATCTGGAACTGGATAAGGAATATACTGTTACTCTGCGTCACAATGATTCTCTGAAACTTTCCAACCTGCCTGCTGGTATTAAGTATGAAATTTACGAGGATGGTTCTCAGGTAGAAGCTGGTGCTGTTGTTGTTACTGTTGACAATGTGAAGTACACTGTTACTGTTACTGATACTGCATTTGATACCACTGAGACTACTAAGATCAAGGGTACTGTTAATAATACTGACGTGACTGCAGCCTTCCAGAACACCAATCCTGATTCCCCCGACATGGGCGTTGTGCTGGACAATGCACCTTACATTGCAATGCTGGCCATCGTTGCCATTGGTGGTGTGGCCCTGATGCTGAACAAGCGCCGCCGCGACGAGGAGTAATTGCTCGCGGTAGATTAAACCCCACCGTCATCCCTTGCGGGATGCCACCGCCCCTAGTAGGGGCGGCCTTGGCAAAACCGTGAAGCTTTGCGCCATGCCAAGGGCCCCCCTATTAGCGGGGGCTGGCACGCGAAGCGTGACTGGGGGATTATCTCAGCACAAACCTAACGAATAACCACTTATTTGAATTTGCTTAACCGGAGGTGGGCTGTATCAACTGGCAGAGAAAAGCGTTGAGGGCAGCCGACTTTCTGGTGAGCGCGGTGGTCGTGCTGTTCCTGGTGGTCGCCGGGGCGTATTCAGCCTATGCCCTGTGGGACAACTCGCAGGTGTACGCCGCCGCAGACAATGTTCAGGCAGAGCTTCTGCAGTTCAAGCCCAAGGCGGGCGCGGATAACGGCGCGAGCTTTGAGGAGCTGCTGGGCATCAACCCGGATGTCTGCGCGTGGGTCACACTGGACAACACCGCCATCGACTACCCTGTGGTACAGGGCGAGGACAACTTTACCTATGTGAACACCGATGTCTACGGTGATTTCTCGCTGGCAGGCAGCATCTTTCTGGATGTGAACTGCGACAAGAACTTCACCGACCCCTACTCTCTGCTGTATGGTCACCACATGGAAGAGAGCAAGATGTTCGGTGATCTGGATCTCTACAAGGACGCAGAGTTCTTTGCAGAGAACACCACCGGTGAGCTGATCCTGCCCGACCGCACCTATGATCTTCAAACCTTTGCATGTCTGCTGGTCCCTTCGTCTGAGAGCGCAATCTTCCAGCCCCAGCGCTGGGACAGCGACCTGCAGGGGTTGTACACCTTTGCGCAGGAGAACGCCCTGAACCTGAACACCGAAACGCTGGCCGCCATGAAAGCGGCGGGCGATGATGCTCAGGTTCTGGCGCTGTCCACCTGTTCAACGGAGTTTACCGATGCACGCACCATTCTTCTGGCGTGGATGATCCCGTCCGCGTCGGATTCATAAAGGAGAGGATGAAATGAGGTTCCGTAAAATCGCGGCAGCACTCCTGACGCTTGCGTTGGGGTTCTGCCTGTGTCAGCCGGCGGCATTTGCGGCCACTGCGGCTGACCAGCATACACAGCTGCAGGAGCTTCCGGTTTCCATTCAGTCCACGGGGGAAACACCTCTCCCAAAGGAAACACTGACTGTGGAACTTGAGGCTGTGGACAATGCGCCCCTGCCCCAGGTGACCACTCTGGAGATCACCGACGGCGAGACCGGCAGCTTTGGCCCCATCAGCTACACCAAGCCCGGCTATTACGTTTACACCGTGCGCCAGCGCGCCGGTGTCAACACCCGCGGCACCTACGATGAAACCGTGTACTATCTGCGCGTTTCCGTGGTGTGGGACAACGACAAGCTGGTGGCCCGGATGGCCGTGCACACACAGGCCGACCTGATGGACGAAAAGGTGAGCAGCATCACCTTCAACAACAGCTACAAGGCCATCGAGACCCCGTACTACCCGGACCCGTATGATCCTGATCCTGTCACCCCGCCCACCCCTTCCACGCCGGAGAACCCGGCCCCGGCAGATGCCCGCCCGACCGTGACTGAAACCACCACCCCTAGTGCACCGGAGCCCACCGCCCCGGCCAGCGTGGTGGCGGATGCCCGTCCGGCCGAAGGTCCCAAACTGATCCAGACCGGTCAGCTGAACTGGCCCATACCTGTTCTGACGGCAAGCGGTCTGGTGCTGGTGGCCGTGGGAGCCTACCTGATGGAGCGCAGCAAGAAACGTGAAAAGAATGCGTAAAGTATCCCCCGGGCTTGTCTGCATCGTGCTGGGTGTGGTGCTCCTGCTGGCGGCTGGCGGCCTGTACGCCTACAACCGCTACGAGGATGCCCACGCCGGTGCCGAGGCTCAGACCGTGGTGGCCGACCTTCAGCAGAAGGTGGAGACCCCGGAACCGGAGGTAGAGAGCGGCCCCCTGGACCCCGAGCTCCCGGTGGTGGAGATCGACGGCAACGAATATGTGGGTGAGATCTCCATTCCCGCCATCGGCATTGATCTGCCGGTGATGAGCGAGTGGAGCTACCCCCGCCTGAAGATCGCCCCCTGCCGCCAGTTCGGCTCTTCCCGCACCGATGATCTGGTCATTGCGGCGCACAACTACGAGAGCCATTTCGGCAAGCTGAGCTCCCTCACAGCGGGGGACAGCGTCACCTTCACCGATATGGACGGCATCGTGAATGAGTACGTCGTGAACAAGGTCGAAGTGCTTGACCCCCACAGTGTGGAGGAAGTGGAACACAGCGGCTACGCCTTGGTGCTGTACACCTGCACCTATGGCGGCAAGACCCGTGTCACCGTCTTCTGTGATCGTGCATCGTAAAAATCAAGGCTGAAAAACAAAAAGAAGCCCCGACATTCGTCGGGGCTTCTTTTTTACTATGTGGGAACTCCCTCCGTCATTGCTGACGCAATGCCACCTCCCTCTCAGAGAGAGGCTTTTCGCTGCCGTAAGGCTCCCTCCTAGAGGGAGCTGTCGCCGGAGGCGACTGAGGGAGTTACTGTTTTTTCCACCGCCGCATCACGCCCATGCCCAGCGCATAGGGGCCGGTGTGCACGGCAATGGTGCAGCCGATCTGCAGCAGGACCACATTGCACTCGCAGGTGGGGTACTTGGCGCGCAGGGCGGCGCGGGTCTGCATCCAGAGCCGCTTGCCCTCGTCGGCATCGTAGCCGTAGCCCACCGTGATGCAGTAGTCATCGGGCGTACCGTTGTGTTCGGCCAGATAGGTCATCAGCAGGTCGAGGGCCTTCTCAAAGCTCTTCTGGCGGCCGCGGGCCACACCAGCGGAAAAGATCTCGCCTTCCTTGAACAGGATCATGGGTTTGATGCCCAGAATGTTGGCGGCACGGCCCGTGACTTTGCCGATGCGCCCGCCCTTGATGAGGTAGTCCAGATTACCCACCGTGAAGAAGATCTGGTTGGTGATCTTTTCCGCTTCCAGCCAGGTCACGGCTTCGTCCAGCGTACAGCCTGCATCCCGCATGGCCACCGCGTTTTCCACCACGATGGATTCGGTCACGGTGGCGGCGGTGCTGTCAATGACCTCGATCTTAGCATCGGGGAAATCCTCCAGCACCAGCTCCCGGGCGTTGCGGGCACTGCCCACGCAGCCGCTCATCTTGCTGGTAAAGCAGATGCAGAGCACCGGGCGGCCCGCCTCGGCATGGGCCCGGAAGGCGGTTTCAAAATCCTCCAGAGAAGGCAGGCTGGTCTTGGGGTAGGCCGCGGGGTTATCTACCATGAACTGGTAGAAATCGCGCACGGCGATCTCCTTGCCTTCCTTGCGGTAGTGCTCACCGTCCAGCGAGACATAGAAGGGGATGATCTCAATATTCAGCGTTGCGGCCGTCTCAGGGGTCAGGTCGCAGGCGCTGTCCGTGATGATATCAAACATAGTCACGCTTCCTTTTCAATGCGGCGGGTTCTGTGGCGCGGATCAGACGTTGTGGTGGATGTAGGCCTCACGCTCGGCACCCACGGAGATGTAGGTGATCTTGCAGCCAATAGCCTTTTCCAGATACTCAACGTAATCGCGGGCTTCCTGGGGCAGATCCTCCCACTTGCGGGCGGCAGTGATATCGCAGTGCCAGCCGGGCAGATACTCCACCACGGGCTGTGCGGTGTCCAGAGCCATGCCCATGGGGAAGCGCTTGGTGATGGTGCCATCGGTCAGCTTGTAGCCGGTGACCATGGGGATCTTCTCCATGTAGTCCAGCACGTCCAGCAGGGTCAGGGCAACCTCATCGCAGCCCTGGCAGAACACGCCGTAGTGGCTTGCCACCAGGTCGATGGGGCCAACGCGGCGGGGACGGCCGGTGGCTGCACCGTACTCGTGGCCAGCCTCACGCAGGGCGTGCTTCTCTTCCTCGGTCATGGCCAGCTCAGTGACAAAGGGGCCGTCGCCCACGCAGGAGGAGTAAGCCTTCATCACGCCGATGCTGTTGGTCAGCTTATGGCCCGGGATGCCTGCGCCGATGGGGGCGTAAGCGCCGATGACGTTGGAGGAGGTGGTGTAGGGGTAGATGCCGAAGTCGATGTCGCGCAGAGCGCCCAGCTGGGCCTCGAACAGCACCTTCTTGCCGGCGGCATCTGCGTCAGCCAGATACTGGCCCACGTCGCAGATGTAATCCTTGAAGATGGCGGCATACTTCTCCAGCCATGCCCACATCTCGTCCACGCTGATGGGAGCGGAGTGGTAGCTGCCCTCCATCACCAGGTTCTTGGAATCCACCATGGTCACCAGGCGCTTCTTCACGCTGTCGTCCAGGTGGAGCAGGTCGCCCATGCGCAGGGTCTTCTTCATGTACTTGTCACCGTAAGTGTAGGCGATGCCGCGCTTGGTGGAGCCAAACTGTGCGCCGGTCTTGGCCAGGCGGGCCTCTTCCAGGCCGTCCTGATCGACATGGTAGGGCATGGTGATGGTGGCCCGGTCGGAGATCTTCAGGTTATCGGGGGTGATGGAAATGCCCTGCTCCCGCAGATTGTTGATCTCGCCGTCCAGATGGTGCGGGTCGATGACCATACCGTTGCCCATCACGCAGACAACGTTGGGGCGCAGGATGCCGGAGGGCAGCAGGTTCAGCACGAACTTGCCGCGCTCGT
>OFMM01001640.1_pt1 | contig 10148 bp, 2 predicted proteins | sample 1541811 | NCBI WGS metagenome assembly OFMM01 (sample SAMN04209246, study PRJEB22552) | human gut metagenome | biome: gut; material: feces | host: Homo sapiens | place: USA: Oklahoma
GTATAATTCACGCATGTGGCTTTCTATATCAGCAGTTGTCATTCCTTTTGCATACATGGAAAGTACTTGGTCTTCAATATTGGAAATGTCTGTCTGGTTCTTTTTGACAATCTGTGGTTCGAACTCACCTTTTCGGTCTCTTGGAATATCCAGATCAATCGTTCCCATTGATGAAGTTACTGTTTTAGGACTGTAACCATTTCTGCTGTCATCGGTTTCTTTGTTTTTGTAATCATACTTGGAATATCCTAAATGATCATCCATTTCTGCTTCAAGCATTCCCTGCAGAGTTTCTCCCAGCAGATCCTTCAACATTTCTTGTATATCCTGTGCATCTTTCGGTTGATAATGCTCCAGTAAGCTATTGATGAACGCTTTACGTTCTGGATCCATTTTTCTTCTTCGTGCCATAAAAATATCCTCCTAGATTAATATTTATTTTAACATCAATCCAAGAGGATATATATCATATCTTTAGTTTACACAGAATTTGTTACAGTCTCCAGTGGCGCTGATCTGTGAAATCGATCAGCGCCATCTCATTGTTATAATTGTTTATTTTTAGTCTTCTTTTTTCCGAAGAACTGTAACTGCCGCTCCTGCCGCCAATGCTAATCCTGCCAGCGGAATGATCGGTGATACGGAATTGTCACCTGTCTGAACCGCTTTATCCTTATCTTTCGGATCTTCTGACACTTTTGCAAAGTTTGCTTTCAGTGTCACTGTTCTGTCTACTATAAACGTGTACTCTGCTTTATCAGAAACTACTTTACCATCTACTGTCCAGTTCAAGAACTTGTATCCTTCTTTCGCTGTCGCTATGGCTTTTACAGTTTCTCCTGCTTCATAGCTGACTTTTGCCGGATCAAGTTTTACTGTTCCCATCTTGTCGTCGTTTACAGTTACGTTCAATTTGAATGTATCTTCTGTTACCGGCGGTTTCGGCGGCTGCGGCTCTTCCGGATCTTCTTTTGCTTGGAAGTTCGCCGTAAGCTGCATGTCTTTTTCAACTGTAAACGTATACTCTGCATCTTTCGATACTACTTCATCTCCTGATGTCCAGTTTACAAACTCGTATTTGCTTTCGTCTTTTACTTTCGCAGTTGCAGTCAGCTCTGTTCCTTCTTTGTACTCCGGTCCTTCTTTATCTAATGAAGCCGTACCCATTGTTTCATTGTTTACCGCCGCCGTTACTGTATACGTCTTTTCTACAGGAGGTTCCGGAGCTTCTTTTACAACGGTAATCTTGTAGTTTGTTCCTTCTGACGTTACCGCAGTAACCGTTCCTTCTTTCGCACCTGCCGCTACATTTCCCGAAGATGCTTTATAGAAATACCACGAATTATCATCACTTTGGTAAGCTGCAACTTTATTGTTGCCGCCTGCCCAGTTATTCAGATAATATCCGCCTGCCGAAACGGCAAATCCGCCGTTTTTACTTGCTCCAATCGTTAATACCTGCGCCGTATCTTTCAATTCTACGTCATTTCCTGAAATGTTAATATATTTTCCGGACGCAGCGTCTTTCATCGTATATCCTTCGCCTGATTTTGCAATCGTCCACATAAAGTCTTTCGCTGTCTCATCGTTGTTGAAATTGACCGCTTTCATGCCAAGACCTTTCTGCGTTCCTTCTGCCGTACTTACTGTGTTCAGCATAATATGACTCCTGCTTCCAAACAGATACGTTCCTTCCGCAATTTCCGAAATCGCTTTATAAGGCGGCATATCCTCACGTTTTTCCACCGTTACGATACCGTCTTTTGTCACTTCGGATTCATTCAAAAGCTTGCCCGGTAAATTAAACGTCTCTCCGATCTTAAGCGTCACTTCTTCTACATCATTCTTTACAAAGATAAAGTACGTCTTTTCCCCGATCTTTACAGACGTCTTACCTTCTGCTTTTCCGGTGATCGCAATATCCGTCTTCGCTCCGATCGTCTCGTCTTTGTACATATGATCTGTCACTTTCGCAACATAATTATGTACATTGCTTCCAAGCGATGGGTTTAACAGGTAATAACTGTTTCCCGCAACTGTCGCCTGCATTGCGATCAAATACTGACCGCCGTCCTGAATTTCCGATACCTCTGTCAGCTTCTCATATCCTGCAATTTTGCTCTCACTCTTTGCATCGGATTTTTTATAAAGTTCAAAGTTACATTTACCGTTTCCGTCTACGCTGCTGTTTCTGTCAAAATGAAGCTTAGACTCATTATCTTTCCAGAAATACAAATATCCGCTTGCCTGTGTTCCCTCTTTCTGCTCTAACGAGAAACCGTCTCCGCTTTTGGCAACAGTGATCACTGCCTCTGTCGCTACCGTAGGTTTCTGCGCAGATGAAGATGATTTCGGTCCGAGGTAAACCGTTTTTCCATCGTCTGTCACTGCGGAAATCTTAAATGTACCGTCATCGCCTTGTTTTGTAAATGTAAAGAGGCATTTGCTGATCTTTTTCTCGCCGCCGTCGTTATAATCTTTCGTCGTTCCGAGGGCTACAGCCAATTCTTCTTCCACAGGTACATTTTCTTCAACAACTTTTGCCACATGTTTATATTTCTCTCCGGCAGAAGACGGATTCACAACATAATAAGCTCCCGAAGCCGCTTTCGCCGCGATCAAATATTTTCCGCCGTCTGTGATCTGATCCAACCCTGTCACTTTCTCATATCCCGGAATTGCCGACTCCGCACTGCCGTTCGCAGCTTTTTTGTACAATTCCATACGACAGTTCGCATGATCGCCTGTATTTCTGTCGAAATGAAGTTTACCCTCGTTATCCTTATAGAAATACAGCCGGTTTCCATGATTACCCGGCGTCTGATCGAATAATTCAAATGTCTGATCGTCGGTTCTTTCTTCTAACTTAATATTCGCCGTTGTTTCCGCGCATACCGTACCAGCCGAAGCCGCGCTTCTGTAGTTCACATATACTGTTTTATCTCCGTCTTTTGCGGACATTGTATATGTATTGTCCTGTCCGTCTGCAGCCGCAAACGTAAACAGACAGTCATCCAGAGTTTTCTCTGTTCCGTCAAAATGTCCTTCGCTTGTCGCAAGCTGCACTTTTGCCCGTTTCTCAACCGCCTGCGCATCTTCTCCTGTCACTGTCACTTCCGCGATGTCCGTATCAAGCCCTTCTAAAGCGCCGCCGCTGTAATTTCCTGTCTTATCTGTATAAGTTTTCGTATCTCCCACACGAAGATCTACGATCTCATAATTCTCCGAATCTGTTACAATTACGCTGACTGTCGTCTTTTCACCTGCCGACTCCACTGTTACGTCGGCGCGTTCCATTCCCGTTACCGCTTTGGATGTCAGCGTCACTTTCCCGTTTGCATAAGCCGCAGTGACCGCCTTGTCATTATCCGTGGAAACTTCCACTTCAGCGCCGTTTTTCAGTCCGTTCACCGTCAGTTCTTTTGAACCGTTCGATGTCATTGTAACTTCCGCCACAGGACCGTTCTCATCTGTACACCAGATGTTTCCGATCGCCGCTCCCTTGGCGATATCTGCTATGTCAAAATCCTCATAAACGATTCCCGATCCCTCATAGAGAAGTCCTACCGTTCCGTCAGGCAAAACTGTCAGACATGAATATCCATACGGGTCAGAACCGTTTACACTGTAGTTGTATTTCCAGTTCAGTTTTCCGTCGTCCTGCACTAATCCTACGAAAATCTTTCCTGCAGAGCGGTCTGATACCGATGACGGCGCCGCAAACAAGATTGCGGTCTTTCCGTCGATCTTCTTCGGATATGTAATTGCCGTCAACTGGCAGTACAGACGGTAATTGATTCCCATTTCCTGCTTCGGAGACCATGTCTCCCCGAAATCTTCAGATGTATAATAACCGCCATGACGAGTAAACATATACAGTTTTCCGTTTGCCTCTGTCACAACCGCCTCCGAACTCTGGCTTGACACAGACTGACCCCTTGTCCATGTCTTTCCTTCATCGTCAGAGTAGATCGCAACACTGTTTTTATCTCCGTTTGTGTATTCATATGCAGTGAAGATAATGCGCCCTGTTGAGGTAACCATACCGCGTCCCGGACCTACCAGCAAAGACTGTTCTGTCTCTCTCCTTGCATTCACGATTGTCGGAACTGACCATGTTGCGCCACCATCTTCCGAAGTTGTCAGATACAGATAATCTGTCGGCCATACCTGAAACGGAGATTCCGCCTCAAATAAGTTCGTATCTACGCCGTTTCCTTTAATATTAAAGTAGGCATCGACTGTATAACCATCCACTGCCTTGCCATCAGCATCTTTGATCACATATGCGGAATCCGACTTTTTCTTATCGTTCTTTTCCAGATGGTATGTATAGTTATTTCCGTCTTTACGCGCATCTACCCAGCAGTTTTCCCATGAGCTCGCATCTGCCAGAAGAATGTTTCCGTCCTTATCGTGACTCTTTCCCGGAACCGGCGGATATTTTGCACTATTCAGCGCATATCCGGCCGGATAAAGATCTGCGATCATATATACTCTTTTTCCGTCTGTCGCCATTGCAGGATCAATAAATGCTGTCGAATAGTTATTCCATGCATTCCCGTTATCTCCGAGATAATTTGCAAAAGTATAATGCCATGTTTTTCCTTTGTCTGTTGACCGGGACACGATCGTATCCAGACCACCGCCGTCTCCGCTCGTATTCCATCTGGCGTCACACCCTGCCACTATTGTGCCGTCATCAAGAGACACAAGACACGGAATTCTAAACTGCGAGCTTCCGCCTGTTCCGCTTAAGAACGGCTGTTCTTTCGTCGTTCCATCCTGGGGTCTTATGCCCTCTGCCGCCAGAACCGTTCCCGGTACGCTGCTTACTGTCAGAACCGTGGCAAGCAGAAGCGCTAAAGCTCTTCCTCTTTTTTTCATAACCTTTCCCTCCGTAAATTTTCAAACGAAAAATCATATGAATCATGTTCAATTTCCCATTTTTCGCATTTATATTAATTATACTATCGGCAATATTCTTTTTCAACGAAAACGGCCTTGACAAAACTACTGAATTTCATATGAAATCATCCATCCTCCGCCTTGTTTTCCTGTCTAATTTTAACAACTCCCGGTCTATTTTCTTTTATCATTACAAGAAAAGAGTTTTTTTACATAACAAAAAGGTATTGAAATCAAAACGAAACCAATACCTTTTACGCTATTCAAACAAAGACGCCGCTTAATGCGACGCCTCTGTTTTAGTTTTTATTTTCAGATCAAAACATTCTTTCCCTTTGTTCTGATCAGTCTTCTTTTTTCCGAAGAACTGTAACTGCCGCTCCTGCCGCTATTGCTAATCCTGCAAGCGGAATGATCGGCGATACGCCGTTGTCTCCTGTCTGAATTGCTTTATCCTCATCTTTCGGATCCTCCGGTTTTGGAGTTTCAGGTTTCGGATCTGCCGCTACTTTTTCAAAGTTTGCTTTCAATGTTACATCTCTGTCCACTTTAAATGCATACTCTGCTTTATCGGAAACTTCCTTACCGTCTACTGTCCAGTTCACGAACTTGTATCCGTCTTTTGCCGTTGCAGTTGCCGTTACGACATCTCCTGCTTTATAGCTTTCTTTTGCAGGATCAAGTTTTACTGTTCCCATCTTGTCGTCGTTTACAGTTACGTTCAGCTTGAATGTATCTTCTGTTACCGGCGGTTTCGGCTCTTCTTTCGCTTTGAAGTTCGCTGTCAATTCCATATCCTTATCTACATTGATACGATATGCTGCCGACTTGGAAATTTCTTCACCGCCTGCTGTCCAGTTTACAAATTCATACCCTTCTTTCGCTTCTGCAATAATTATTACTTCTTCACCTTTTGCATAGCTGTCTTTTTTCGGGTCGATCGCTACAACTCCCATATTCGCATCATTTGCTTTTACTGTTACTTCAAACGTCTCTGTTACCGGCGGCTGCGGCTCTTCTTTTGCTTTAAAGCTTGCCTTAAGTTCCATATCTTTGTCAACTGTAAACGTATACTCTGCATCTTTAGAAACTTCTTTTCCGTTCACTGTCCAGTTCACGAACTCATATTTGCTTTCGTCTTTTACTGTCGCAGTTGCCGTTACTTTCTCTCCTGCATTGTATTTGTCTTTTGCAGGATCAAGCGTTACTGTACCCATCTTATCGTCGTTTACTTTTGTCGTTACTGTATATGTCTCTTCTACCGGCGGTTTTTCCTTCTCTTTGAAGTTCGCCTTAAGTTCCATATCTCCTTTAACTGTAAACTTGTACTCCACTTCCTTAGAAACTTCTTTATCGTCTACTGTCCAGTTCACGAATTCATATTTGCTTTCGTCTTTTACTGTCGCAGTTGCCGTTACTTCCGTTCCTTCTTTGTACTTAGAAGCGTTCGGGTTAAGCTGTGCCGTACCCATCTCATCATTATTTACCGTTGCCGTTACTGTGTATTCTTTTACTTCCGGTTTTTTCTCAATAACCGTGATCACATAGTCTGTTCCTTCTGATGTAACTAAAGTTTCCTGTCCTACTTTCGCCGCTGTCGCTACGTAACCTGACGACGGAGTGTAAAAATACCATGTATTGTTATCCATTCCATACGCTGCAACTTTATCATTGGTATTTGCCCAGTTATTCAAATAATTATTATCTTTTGAAACAGAAAATCCACTGTTATCTTTCACGCCTACCGTCAATACTTGTGCTTCTTCTTTCAGTTCTACATTCTGACCTGAGATGTTAACATATTTACCTGAAGAGACATCCTGCATCGTATATCCGGCTTCAGTTTTTGTAAGCTTCCACATAAACTCTTTCGCTGTGTCATCCACATTGAAATTAACCGGTTTCATTCCAAGACCTTTTGGATTTTCTCCCGCCGTACTTGCCGTATTCAACATGACATGACTCTTCGTTCCGAACAAATATGTTCCATCCTTAAGTTCGGAAACAATTTTATAAGGCGGCATATCTGTCTGTGCCTTTAATGTTACGATACCTCTTTGTTCTACTTCGGTTTTATTGACAATTTCTCCCGGTATATTGTATGTATCGCCTACTTTTAATGTCACTTTTTCTACATCATTTTCTACAAAGATGAAATATGTCTTATCTCCAATCTTCACAGATGTTTTGCCTTCTGCTTTTCCGGTAATTGTAATATCGGTTTTCGCCCCGATTGTCTCATCTTCATACATTTCGCCTGTCACTTTTGCGACGTATTTATATTTTTCATTTCCCGCTGCCGGATTCAAGAGATAATACTTATTATCTTTTGCCTTCATCGCAATCAAGTATTGTCCGTTCGCTTCAATTTCTGACATATCATTCAGTTTCACGTATCCGGGTATTTCAGATGTTTCTGCGTTATCCGCTTTCTTATAAAGCTCAAACTCACATTTTCCGCTCGAATCTACACTGCTGTATCTGTCAAAATGGAATTTGTTTTCATCATCTTTCCAAAAATACAGATATCCGCTGTTTGTAGCGCTTTCCATCTGAGCCAATGTAAATCCTTTGCCAGTTTTAGCAACTGTAATCACCGTTTCTGTCGCGGTAAGCGGTGTCTGAGCCGTAGCTGCAGATTTCGGTCCAAGATATACTTTCTGTCCGGATTCTGTTGTTGCAAAAATCTTATATTTTCCATCTTCTGCCTGCTTATCAAATGTAAACAAACACGTACCGATCTTTTTCTCTCCACCGTCATTAAACTGCGCGTTACTTCCAAGCGCTACAGCCGCCTCTTTTTCTACAGGTATGGTTTTTTCAACAACTTTTGCAACATGTTTATATATTTCATTTGCATTGGAAGGATTTACAACATAATAAGTTCCCGTAGCTGCTTTTGCCGCGATTAAATATTTCTCGCCACTTGTAATCTGAGACAATTCTGTAATTTTCTCGTATCCCGGAATTGCAGACTCCGTATTGTCGTTTGCCGCTTTTTTATACAGTTCCATATGACAATTATCATGATCATCTATATTTCTGTCAAAACGCAGTTCAGACTCATTTGTTTTGTAGAAATACAAACGATTTCCGTTTGCTCCTTCTGATTGATCCAAAAGTTCAAATGTCTGATCGCTTTTTGCCTCCAGCTTAATATTTGCTGCTGTTGTGGCGCATACTTTTCCACTCGGAGAAGCATTCTTATAATTTACATATACAGTTTCCTCTCCGGCTTTTGCCGACATTGTATATATATTTTCCTGACCTTCTACTTTTTCAAAAGTAAAGAGACAATTCTCTAAGGAAACCTCTTCTCCATCAAATTTCGCCTTCGCAGTTGCAAACTGTGCTTCCGCATGTTTTTCAACCGCCTGTGCATCTTCGCCTGTTACTGTTACTTCCGCAACTTTTGTATCTACAGACGACAAATCACTGTTACTATAATTTCCCGTTGTATCCGTATATGTTTTTGTCTCGCCCGGCTTAAGATCTACAATTTCGTATTTTTCTTCATCTGTTACAATTACATTGACTGTTGTCTTTTCTCCTTCAGACTCTATTGTTACAGCAGCTTTTTCCATTCCCGTTACAGATTTAGCAGTTAATTTCACTTTCCCATCTGCATAAGCCGCTGTCACTGCATCTTCATTATCAGATGTTACTGTTACTTCTGCATCTTCTTTCAATCCATTCAATACAAGCTCTTTTGCATCATCTGATTTCATAGTGACTTCTGCCACAGGTTTATCGCCTTCTGTGCACCAAATATCGCCGATTGCCGCGCCTTTTGCAACATCTTCAATATCAAAATCCACATAAGTAATCGCTGCTCCCGCATTTTCGTAAAGAAGACCGATTGTTCCATCAGGAAGAACCGTCAAACAAGAATACGCATAATACGCTGACCCATTAATGCTGTAATTATATTTCCAGTCAAGCTTTCCATCATCCTGTACTAATCCTACGAAAATTTTCCCGGAATCACGACCTGTTCCCGAAGGAGCGGCAAATAAAATTGCTGTCTTTCCGTCAATCTTTTCAGGATATGTAATTGCCGTCAACTGACATGTCTGACAATACTGAATCCCCATATCCTGCCTATCTGACCATGTTTTTCCAAAATCGGAAGAAACATAATAACCCCCATGACGAGTAAACATGTACAGCTTTCCATTCGCTTCAGTCACAACAGCTTCCGAACTCCAGCCTGATACTGACTGACCTCTTTCCCACGTCTTACCTCCATCATCAGAATAAATCGCCACACTATTTTTATCTCCGCCGGTATACTCGTATGCTGTAAATAAAATTCTATCCGTTGAAGTAACCATACCGCGTCCCGGACCAACCAAAAGAGACTGCTCTGATTCTTTTCGCATATTAATAATAGAAGGAACAGACCATGTTGCCCCACCATCTTCTGATGTTGTCAGGTACAAATAATCTGTTGGCCATACCTGAAACGGTGAATCAGCTTCAAACAGATTCGCATCTACACCGTCGCCTTTAATATTAAAATATGCATCAACTGTATACTCTTCTACAACCGCGCCTTCTGCGTCTTTAATCACATATGCCGAATCTGACTTTTTCTTACTATTCTTCTCTAAGCGATATGTATATTTCGTTGCGTCCTGACGTTCTGCCGCCCAACAGTTTGTCCATTCTCTCGCGTCTGCCAGAAGAATATTTCCGTTCTCATCATGACTTTTACCTGCGACCGCTGCATGACTCGCGCCATTCAGCGCATATCCTGCCGGAAAAAGGTCTGCAATCATGTACACCTTTTCTCCGTCCGTTGCCATGGCAGGATCGATAAACGTTGTAGAATTGTTATTATGCGTGTTCCCGTTATCACCAAGGTAATTAGCAAACGTATAGTGCCATGTCTTTCCTTTGTCTGTCGAACGGGATACGATCGTATCCAGTCCACCACCGTCTAAACTCGTATTCCATCTGGCATCGCAGCCGGCTACCAATGTGCCGTCATCAAGAGATACAAGACACGGAATTCTAAACCTTGTACTTCCTCCCGTTCCACTCCAGAATGGCTGTTCTTTCGTTGTTCCGTCTTGGGGCTTCACGCCATCTGCCGCCATAACTGTTCCCGGCACACTACTGACCGTTAAAACCGCGGCAAGCAGAAGCGCTAAAGCCCTTCCTCTTTTTTTCATACTTTTTCCCTTGTATGATAATTAGGAAGTTAATTATCACACGTTTCCTTTCTTTTAATATCG
>OFMM01001646.1_pt1 | contig 10124 bp, 8 predicted proteins | sample 1541811 | NCBI WGS metagenome assembly OFMM01 (sample SAMN04209246, study PRJEB22552) | human gut metagenome | biome: gut; material: feces | host: Homo sapiens | place: USA: Oklahoma
CTCTATACAAATTCGTGTTTAGGGCTTGATCCACAAACACGGCTAAGCGTTGAAAATTCGTTGAAGATACAACCTTACCCATCGTCCGTTCTTCCACGCCGTCATAATCCGCAATGATTAAATTCATCGTATAGTCGAATTCGTCAAAAACGTACCCATCTACACGATAGATTTTTCTCTTGGATGTTGTACTTGTATAGAAAGCAGGAGTGAAGTCCGGTAAGACTTCCGCTTCAACAAGATACTGCGCCACAGAGCCAACAAAGGCTGCGCAGGAACCCTCACCAGTGGCAGCAGCCTCTGCTTTTACATTTTCGAGAAAATCCTTTCTGAATTCCTGCGCATCCATGTTAACCCTCCACCCGCCAGTCTTCAATACTGGCCAGACTAATTGAATATTGTACCTCGATAATCTGCGGAACGACATTATCTGATGTCAGCCTTGGAAAATCCGCGTCTATGCGGAAATGCATTTCTCCCGAGCATACGTATTTTTGCTCCCTATACTCAGGAAGATCGATAAAACCATAGCGCATCAGCTTGCTTTCCAAAAGGGAATAGGCGTCATCGTTTTCATGCACCCGTCTGAAGGTGCGGTCTACCTGCTCTCCAAGTGACACTGCGCCGCTGTGTTCTGGTGCACACTTATCAATAAGCATCACAACCAATTCTCCAGGATCGGTATTTGCAAGCTGCTCCAAAGAAGAAATTTTCACAGAATCTGCGGATACACCCACAGATTTCACCTCATGCCAGTTGTCTGCGTACACAAAGTCTTGATCAGCACCATCAGGGCCAACCCAGCCTTGAACCGCCGACAAAACTGGATATCCGGCGTCAATCACCTCGCACAGATAGATAAGCTCGCCAAGCAATCCTTTGCGGTTACTCTCATCCATCAGGCTTTTTCTTTGATGCTCAAGCAGTTTGTTCCATTGCTTAAAGCGCCGCACTGTTAAATTCAAAGCAGAAATCTCATTATCTGCTGTTTGAGAATAAGAGATCAAATCCGCGCACAGCAATTCAAAAACGCTGTCCTGTTCATTGCGCATAAGCACAAAGGAAAGAGTCCATCGTCCGTCTGTGCGGCGGCCCTTGGTTACAACAATTGATTTGGAAGACGGCAGAAGTTCCGGCTCATTCTGTGAAATAATCACCAAGGCTTTCTGGTCAATCTCCTTGTAGCCAACGTGCCATTCAAGGGCGTGTTTCACCTCAATCTGTATGTATCCTCCGTCATAGTAGTTGAAGGCATTCCACTTCTCATGAAGATATTCAGCAGTAATTTTCATTCGTCTTCTTCCTCGTCAGGATCCATCCAGTTTTTCAGTTCAACCATGTTCACCATGTAATTCGCAGTACGGATACCGGCACCAGTATCAGGGAAACCAACGCCAAGCGCAAATAAATAGGGAGGAACTTCTCTGTTGGTAGATTCGACTTTATCCAAATCTGTTTCAATGATGTGCAGCATCAGCAAAGGGCTTCGCTCTCGAATCAAATAGGCACTGTCAGACATGTGCTTGTCCCCATTTTGCTCTTTGAAGCGTTTCCTTGCTGTTTCGATCTGCTCCTTGGTTAATCCAACTCTTGTGCAGCCGCCGGAACCCACCTTCACTTTGGTTCCGCTGATCCGAATCATTTTGTCGTCAGCTATCACAGAACGGCGCTCAGTTGCCTTAATCGGGAGTACTTCGCTGCCGCATTTGAGACCAGGCTCATATTCTGAGCCTTCACCGTCTGTAATAAGGGCAACATCCCAAGTCTCATTGTCCATTTTTTCATCGATATACTCAGCAAGTGCTCTGCCTTGGAAGGCAAGGTGCCACGGGTGCGTTTCAAAGTCAAGAAGCAGCTGCACAACCAATTCTTTGTTTACACCGCGCCAATAATATGGTTTCACAGAGAAGTCACGAGTTCCGACACTGCCCAAATGATCCACAAACTCTTTGAATGCAGTTTCATTTGCTTTCAGTATTTCGGGATTGGCCTTGAGCTTGGGCGTTTCAAGCAGCTTTCCCGATACAGTTACCGGGCGGCTTACCTGTGTTGCCGAGCGCATTTTGTTGCGGGCTGTTGCAATAAGTGAGTTCGGATCCTGACGCACTTTCAGACCGAACTCCATCGGTGTTTGGTTGGCCAGCTTCATCTTTGCAATTTCATCTTTAAGCTCATTGGCCGCTCTGGTGATGTATCCATACCAGTCAATCGCTTCTTCTGCCATCCAAATTCTGAAAAGGTCTTCGTAGTTTGGGCGATAACCAAACCAGCGCCCCATCTGCAGCAGCGTATCATACATTTGAGATTTGCGATAGAAATAACTGACTCCCAGCCCCTCCAGTGTCAGGCCTCTGGACAAGCTGTTGCCGCCAACTGCAATAACACGCAGACCATCTTCTTTGTGGTTGAAATAATCCAGACTTGTTGCGCCAGTCCTTTGGTTGACTGCGCGCACTGCAATAGGGGCGATAGCGCGGTTTAAGTAATTGGAGCAAATATCATTCCAATTTGTCCGGCTTATCTTTTCTAGTTGGTGTTTCATCCACACTTTATGCAGATAACGCAGAGATGCAATTTGCTCGCGCTTTTCATCATCCAAAGCAGCATAATTCTGCACGTCGGACTTTACTTGAACAAGCCATTCATTTACAGCTTCTGCAATTCGGTTCTGCACATCTGTAAAACGGCTAACATGAATCATCATGGAGCGGTGCTCGGTATAATCGCCGCGCAGATCACGAATTGCATTAAACAGCAGAAAGTATGCGATTGCTTCATACATGCTGGGCGGCAGCGCATCCACTTCCAATGTCTTTTTGTGTGTGAAAGGGAAAAATAGATCCATTTCTTCGCGCCGCAGCGGAATCAATACATCAGAAAACTCCTCTGTTGTGTCTCCGAAGATTTTATCAGCTCCAATGTAGTTCGTAGGCGGTGCCAACGAGTAGATAAAATCTCTGGGAAATAGGTCATCGCCAATCATTTCATCTTCTGTTTAGGGGTTGATAAAAATATTGGCAAAGGGGGTCGCAGTAATTCCCAGATAGGAAGCCTGATTAAACTCGTGCAGCAGCTGGCGAATGCAGGCATTGATAGCGGCTGGGCTGTCATCCTCACTCTTTGTATTAACAGATGCATTATCTGCCTCATCATCAATCAAGAGCATGGGCAGCATTATTTTCCCTGTGGTGTTATCACGACTATTGGAGAGCCATTTAATCAAATTGTTCAATATCCGCTTGTTTTTCTTTACGACTAAGACAATCGGATCTGAAACGCTTTGAAGGTTCAAATCATTGCTTTTCAGCACATTGATGTCAAAATCCTTAGTCACAGAGGTAAAGGCTGCGATACGCTTCTGTACGCCGTACCTGCCTACACCAACAGGCTGGTTTTTGATTCCCTGTTCAGCCTTTGGATCCAGATAATACTCACTCTTCCGGCCAGAGAACTCTGCATCCAAGCGAGACTGAGTCTGCTGGCGCAGATTTTCCATCATTCCTGCAAGAACAATAATAATTCTGTATCCAGTATCAGCAGCTTTGTTGCTGATTGCGGTGTAATTTGCGGTTTTGCCGGATTGGACATCGCCCAACACCAATCCGCGGCGCTGAAAAGGTTCTTTACTTTGCGGATCTCCGAGCAGATCGACGATCTCGTCAGAAACCTTATCCAGCGTTGCGGTAACCCTTGGATTCCAATGTTTAATTTCCTCTAGATATTTTTTATATCGATTCCAGAAGAAAAAGTCCAAATCTGCTCTTCTGGACGGAAGCCATGATTTATGAGGTGTATTTCGATCATTGATGTACACGCCGACATCCATCTGTATAACAATCGACGCACGTAGCCGGACAAGAATCTCTGCAAATTCCTCATCCGTTACTGGAAGTGTGCTCAGCGTTGCACGCATGCTTTGTGCAAGCGTAAGAAATTCTTCCTCTGTAGGCGGAACTTCCTTGTACCGAGTACTAACCGCTGCGGAAATGAGATTTTCCAACATTTCAATATTAGGGTTTAACATTGCCGTCCTCCTTTGCTTTTAGAGCGCGAATCACATCCGGATATCCGCAGAAAGGATCAGTATGCTCTATCTTTTCAAGCATTTCACGCCGCATAATGCTGCTGGGCAGAACGGACAGCATCTGTTCCAGCGTTTTGAACATCTCCTGCTCGCCCATATCCGCATCATTCTCAATCTTTTCGTCATTATTAAGATCAATGTAAAGTTGATTCAGAGGGATTCCTCGTTCTATGTATTTCAGTAATGTTTCAAGCTTGCCTCGAATTTCCGGAGCTTCGGCAACGATCTGATCTACCAACACATGGTCTCGGTTGATTTCATATACGATGCCGTTTTCCGGCGTTTTTAATCGGGTCCACATATGCTCAACCGAATCCGAAGTTTCCTTTTTCCCTCTGAACGTCCATGTCCGCTTACTTTTATCTGCAATACGATCAATTACAGTCTGAAGGCTATTCCTCACCTCGGCAGGTGGAATTGCATGAGATTTCTTAATATCCAGAGTCCATAAATCGTCCAAGTCATTTGGGATATCGACCATAACACGAGCCAGCTTTGAAAGATCACCCTGCCGCATCATACGGAACCACGTTCCCCAAATTAGAAGCCGCTTGTTTCGATATACATAAAAGCCCTGCCGTTTGCGAATTCCATCTTTGCCGCCAAGTTGGTTCTTTTCCTCTTCAGTCATTTTAGAAATATGAGGCAGAATATATGGTGTTACCAGAATGCGTTTGCCTCGAATCACCAGCGTTTCTGTGTCCATGGCTTGCGTGCTCTTCTTTATCAAAAACGGATCTGCCGCTTTAAGCTTTACTCCATTGAAGACTATTTCTAACTTTTTTATTCCGGATTCTCCGGATAAGTACCTGTGAAATACCAGTTCAAGGTGCTGCCTTACCTCGTCCATTTTTCGGCCAAGCGATTTTTCATAATCTACTTCGCCCATCAGCAAACGGTCGAGGTTCTGCCATACAACCAATGTACCGCTATCCTGCTCGTACAAATCAGAAATATGAGGAACTGAGGCAAAGTCTTCTTTATCAAGGATCAACAGTGACCATGCACCTGTTTTAATGACGTAATCAAGATCCCAGCGCCGTCCAATTACCTGATCTCCCTGTTTGCTGATTACGGTCAAAACACGGCACTGAGACAAAGAGGCAGTCTTCAGGCCTAAGCCATATCGTCCCAAGTCAGACGAGTCTCGTGTCTCAGTCGGACTCTTACTCCCATACTGCATAGCGATATTCATTTGAGCATCATCCATACCGGTGCCATTATCCAGAATTGAGACATATGCATCGCCTACTGGAAAGAATGACAGCTGAACTTTCCCAGCTTTTGCAGCAATACTGTTGTCAATAATATCTGCAATTGCAGCTTCCAAACTATAGCCGATTGCTCTCGTCGATTGCATCAGCACCGGTGCAAATGGCGGCATATTTCTTTCCTGCATTGTTTTCACCTCTTTGGTATATATTTTGGACCTACTTATCCCGATGTTGTTATGTCACAGACTGGATAGTGCCCTTGAGACCATTTCTTTATAATCCGTTTTTATCTTTTCAGGCCCTTTGATTCTTACTTTCCCGCCGAAGCCGAAAATCCAGCTGAAGAAGATATGACTGATGGCCACCCGGACGATCACGCGGAAGGTGCTCATATCGCAGGCGTAGATGGTCACATCTGTCCCGAAGCGGTCGATGATTGCATCGATCACGGAGTTGTCACAAATCAGTTCTACCTCCCGACACTCGCTGCCGTACATCCGGAAGGTGGTCGCAAGATAATCATCGACACCGAAGTCCACCGGGACCGGTACGGCTTCCTCCGAAAGAATGTCAGGACGGGCGCTGATACGGTCCACACGGAAGCTTCCGATGGCTTGATGCTTGTCCGAATAGCCCAGAACATAGTAATAATCGCCGTTCCAGATCAGACGATAGGGGCTGAAGATGTACCGTTCGCCGTCGTGGCGCAGCTTCTTCTGCTTTCGGATGTTGTAGGCAAAGTATTGGAAGGCAATCTTCTTTCTGGCATTGATGGCCTCATTGATTGCATCCACGATCAGCAAATCCTGTCGATTTTCCGACTTCACCCTTCCCTCCACGGAAGCGTTGCGCTTCAGTTCCTCGGCCTTATGCTGTCCGGCCAGCGTGACAATCTTGGAGACCATCTGCTCGCTGCGTTCTTTGGAGATGAACTTGGAGGACTGCACAGCATCGATCAGCAGCTTCAGCTCAGCGATTTCAAATTGACGGCTAATGAGGTTATAACGGTTCTGAGTGGACTTTACTTCTTGGATGTCCATTCCGAACTGCTGCAGAAGCTCAATGTCCGTCTTGATGGTCTGCCGGTGCGCCGGGATACCGTATTCCTCTTCAAGAATCTGCGCCAGCTGCATCGTGGTCAGATAGTGGTCTTCATCGGTGCGCTCATATAGAATCTTCGCCAGATATAGCGGGCGGAGCTTTGCATTGTTGTCCATTGGTTATACCTCACGCATACATGGTAAAATTACTGCTTAGTTTGTTTCATCCTCTACTACTTCCATCAAGTCTCCAATGTCACAATGGAACACCTTACACAATCGGAGCATGACAGACATGGAGACGAGGCGGTTATTGTTCAACTGGGTCATGGTATGGGATGACAGGTGCGCAGCCTTGGCCAGCTCGCCTTTTTTCATTTTGTTCTTGATTAGCAAAATCCAAAGTTTGTCATAACGGACCGTCATGGGGTTCCTCCTGTTGAAAATAAAATCTCCAAAAGTGCTTATAACTTTACAGAGTATATTCTACCATAACGCCTCCGAAATTACAACAGAATACGAACAAATTCTGCAAAAACAGCAGCTATGGTGTCGATTTTGGCCATCACCTGAAAAGGCCTCCCGAACCGTTCACCTATGGAAAGGCAATTCGGGAGGCTTATTTGCGTACAAGGCACTCTTACAAGCTATCTGGGCCTGCGATATTGATGATCCGCAGGCCGCTACGGCGGGCATAGTTCACGGTATAGGCCGTGCCGCCGGTGGGTTTCGTCAGATAGCAAATGCAGACGCTGCTGTTATCCACAAGATGCCGATTGCGTTTCTGCATACAGCCCCGAAAATAGTGCTCCGAGGTATAAGTCACCTTATCTGCGCAGCGCTTGATCTCTTCGTAAGTGTCGATATCCTCCTGCGGCCAACCTCGAGTTTGGTTAAGGCACGGCAGCACAAGGATCAGCCGGATCTGCGGATAACGTTCCCTCAAGCGGAGGACAACCTGCGCTGCCAGAGTATCAAACCCCAAGGCACCACCTGCGCCGAAATAGCGATAGCCCTGCTCGATCAGCGTGGCCAAGGTATCCTCCAAGCGCTTGGAAATTTCGGGCAGATCATCTGTCGGCAATTCCCGATGTCCGGTGAAACAAGCCGTTCTGGATTTCATGTCTATCATCTGATAACCACCACCTATCAATATAATAACATCCACAAACCATTACCGCAACATAATTGCAGCCTGTGAGCAAATATTATTTCTGCATTTATAGGCTACAATATAATAAAGGGCGGTGAGTGGTTAATGACTGAGAAAGATTTCTCCTTGCGTTTGGCAAAGCTCCGGGAGGAAAAGGGCGTTTCTGCCCGTGATATGAGCCTATCCATGGGACAAAATCCCGGTTATATCAACAACATTGAAAGCGGAAAATCAATGCCGTCACTTTCCGGGATATTTTACATTTGCGAATATCTTGGGATAACGCCCAAAGACTTCTTTGATATAGATGCAGCCAGTCCGTCAAAAGCAAACGAGCTTTACTCTATCGCAAAAGGGTTGAGCAATGAGCAACTGGATAATTTGATCGCACTGGCGAAGGGCCTGCGAAAATGAAAAAAACACGGTGCCACCCGACGAAGGATGACACCGTGTTCTGCTTAGTAGGCGACTACGCCGTAGCCGAGAATTTCATAATGGCCAACCGGGTACTGATTGACGCGGCAGCTATCGCCGGAGTTGCCCTCGATGGTGTAGACAACGCCGTTTTCAACTTTCTGGACGATACCGACATGATCGGCTTGACCGTCCTGTGGGCCGGAGCTGCCCTTGTTGTCCCAATCGAAGAAGATAATCATGCCGGGCGAGGGCTCCATGGCGTTATCCGCCCACTGCCCACGCTCCCGGAACCATTGGACACCGTTGACACAGCCTGCGAACTTAGGAATGACACCGGTGTCGATATAGCCGCATTCGTTTGCGCACCAGCTGACGAAGCAGGCGCACCACTCCACGCGGCTGCCAAAGCCGTACCATGACCAATAGGGCTCTCCGCCTACATTGCCCACCTGTGACAGCGCCACGGCAACGATTTGGTCATCCACTCCGTAGATTCCGTAAAGCACCGCTGCCCACATGCTGCTGTCCTGTGCAAGCAGTTCTGCAAGCTGCTGCTTTTGATCCTCATTGAAGCCGTACTGCGCAGCCATCTCATCCGCGGTTTTGTGACTAACGGCGATATAGAGCGTTGTAATCGTCTCCTGCACCTCTTCCTCAAGGATATTGCCGTTGCCGTCATCCGTCTCTATAATAACCGTCTCGGTCTTTGTTTCCGTCCGGTGCGTAATTTCGTTCATCTCCCAGAACAGTTCCTTCAAAAGCTGTTCCTTTTCCGGAGTGATCGTTGCCACCTCCTGGGGATTATCCGGGTCGGAGGTCGTCTTGACGGCATAGACCGACAGCACCTCTGGCCACACGGCCCGAGAACCGGACATTTCAAGCGCATCGTATTCAACAGAAGCCTTGATGGCATCCAGCTCGTTCTGGTAATCCAGGTTGATTTCCTGAATGACCTGCCGCATCGTCTTTTCTGAGCCGGTATCTTCGCTGGAGAAGAAAATGCCGAAGCAAGAGCCGACAATCAGCGCAATGAGACAGATAACAACAATGACCACGACCGCAACCCAGCCCCCGGCAGCGATGGCTGCAACCAGTGCTTTCATCGCCGCTGCGATGGCCTTGATTGCCGCCGCAATGGCTTTTGCCGCCGCAACAGCCGCTTTGTAGGCGGCTATGGCCGTCTGGCGGGCAATCTCCGCCGCTTTCTGAGCGGCCTTTGCAGCCGCAGCCGCTGCCTTTTGCGTTGCCTTCGCTGTTGCCTCTGCGGTTTTGATGGCAGCCTTGGAGGTTTTCTCCGCAGTCTTTACGGCCCTCTCTGTTGACTTTACCGTTCCCTTTGCACCGGCTTTTACTGTCTGTTTCCCGGCAGAGCGAGCAGACTGCTTGATGGTGCGTTCGGTACGCTCCGCAGATTTGATGGTCTGGTTTCGTCTGCTCCGGATGCTTGTCCGTGTGGCCTCCGTATTTTGCCGCGCTGCCTGCCGTGCAGCCTCCTCTCGCGGCGTTCTGCTTGGCGCGCCCCTACGCAGCTCCTCCTCATAGCGGCGAACCCGTTCTTCATTTTTGTGGATGCGCTTTTCATTGCGGTGCTCCCGGTGCGCCCCCTTGCCTTTTTCAATGGCTTTTTTCGTTTGGTCGGAGACCTCGTGCCAAACCTGATCGGTCACATCCTCAGCGGCATAGCGGATTTTGTCCTCCGCATATTCGGAGGGGGAAATCTGTCCGTCGTCCATCAGGTTTTCCGCCTGATCCTTGGAGCGGACAAGCGCTGTCTTCATGCGCTCGGAGGCAACAGCCGCTTTATCAAGAATCTTGATATCCTTAACGCTCTCTCTTGTTTTTATCCTGCCCAAAGCCATCGCCTCCCTTCAGAGCAGACAAGTCACACCTTCTTCGCTACGACAACGAAGCGACCGTTGGGATAGGTATATTCGCAGGTGGAAAGGGTCAAAAGCTGGTCTCCGTATTCAGCAGTAACCCCCGTATCATAGAGTTGTCTTGCATGGATATTCTCCATGAATTCGGCAAACTGTACTTCATCCATCAGCGTGTATTCGTTGTACTTGAAGGGCTCGCGGTTCGTATTGAATTTGAAAGCGGCAACGACCTCATATTTGCCGAGGCTGGAGAGTGTGTCAAAGGCAATCGTCGGATGCTCCCTGCAGAAGTCAGCATCAGCGTATTTGCAGAGGTCGGCAAACATAGAGCCGTCGTTC
>OFMM01001653.1_pt1 | contig 10056 bp, 10 predicted proteins | sample 1541811 | NCBI WGS metagenome assembly OFMM01 (sample SAMN04209246, study PRJEB22552) | human gut metagenome | biome: gut; material: feces | host: Homo sapiens | place: USA: Oklahoma
CCGATGGACGAACATAAATCGTCAGTCAATTCCGCAAGCACATCCTGAAGAGCGAAAATGTCTTGGGAACATTGACATATCCTGACGACTACGATAAAATTTTCGGTGACGCAGAGGATACGCTGCGCGAAATGGGCGAAATCGACTGAGCCCAAAAAATGCACCTACAATGATTGAGGCAGGAGGTACAGGAAATGTCTGAACAGGATTACAAAGCATTTGAACTTAAAGTGAAGCCGGACGAATACGGTAACCTCAACAAGCCTCTGCCCGATACGGTTCCGAAACCCAATGTCGGATGCGGTATTCGCAATGACGAGTGCTTCGGCCTGATTTTTGCCTGGATTGTGGCACCGGAAGAAGCAATGGACTACGATTCCGTAGAGGATACCGTCAAAGATGTGCGCTTGTCCCTGATGGAGAATATGGGCCTTCTGGAATGCAAGAACGGGTTGACCGCGAAGGGGCACAAGTACATCTACGCTATTCGGAAAATTCAGGAGACGGTGCAGGGCATGCCGAAACCGGAGGTATCGTATCTGTTGAACCTGAATGTGAATGTTGGCGAGGATGACTACTTCGTCAACGGCAGCTTTACCGAAGAAGGCATGACCGGGGCGCGGGACAGCTTCGGATTTGCAATGTTCCAGAACGCCATAAAAGAGAAATACCCCGAAAAGCATTTCACTACAAAAGAAATCATGAAGATGTTCTTTGAAGACCCCTATGATGCCGAATACAGGGAAGGCTTCCTCATGAACTTCTCGGAACGCGATATTTTCGATGAGAAATTCCCCGACCACCCGCTGAGCATTGCCAGAAAGTATGTGAAGTGGGTACTTGAAAACAACTGATGCAGTTGAGGTGCTACGGTGACATTCTATATTGAACCTATTAACCTTCGCCAATGGAACCTGTTCGACAAGGTCAAAGGACCCGGGCATGTGGAGCCGTTCCTTGCTACCCGTGACATGCAGATTGGGGACATCGTGATGCTGCATGTTGGCAAGCAGGACCCGGCGCATGAGAGCGGCATTTATGCCTATGGCACTGTTATCTACGGGCCCTATATCCTGACAGATAGCCCAGACGACTACTGCAACAATAAGCGAACCGTGGATATCCGCATCGACCGTATCGAGTATGAGAAACCCATACTGACGCATGAGCAATGCATGAGGTATACGGGTCAGTATCGTACCGTACACAGCATTGCGGATTCCTTTAACGGTAACCTGAAAATGGTACTTGGCATCGACTAAGATTTCTTTTTGGAAATTTTCGGCAAAAAAGTAAAGAAAGTTTTCAATTTCATCAAAAACCTAACAGGTACAAAAAGAGCGCTCACAAAAAAGTGGGCGCTTTTCTTGTCGGCATATAATCAATGGCTTGTGCCAAGGACTAAGAGTTAGCCATATGTACTGGGTACTATGCACAGTTTCGGGATATACCGCTTATGCAAAGGGGAGAACATTATCAGGAAGTTGTAAATTCTTCTGAAATTGACTCCAACAAATACATAATGTGATATAATATACTTACAAAACTATCCCTCAAAGTTAAAGGAGGTATATCATGAAAAGGAGAGTTAGTACAGCGAAAAGAATCGTTGCTGTAGCACTGGCTGCTACGGTTGCGGTTTCTTTGACCGGCTGCAAGAAAAGAAAAAATACCAACGATACGACGAGTTCGGATGTGACCACGAGCCAAAGTCAGGCTGCGGTTCCGGAAACACCAGAAGTAACTGCCACACCTGCACCGACCGCCACGCCTGCACCGACCGCCACGCCCGCTGAGAACACTGATAAGAAGGACAACACCACCAGCGAGCCGACTAAGACGGAGAAGCCGAGCACCGGCACTTCGACTTCCGGCGGGACTACCAAACCGGCAGCGACAAAAACACCAGCACCTGCTCCGGCAGCTACTCCGGCTCCTACCGCAAAGCCTCAGGTAAAATATACCTTCACGGTTCGCCGTCATGAAGCGACCTGCACCACGCAAGGCTACGATGAGCATATCTGCCATGAGTGGGGCGGCATGAACTACAATGACCGTTTTGTTCCGGCAAAGGGACATAGCTGGGATGGCGGTACAGTCACGAAGGCTGCTACTTATACCGAGACCGGTATCAAGACCTTCAAGTGCAAGGAATGCGATGAGACACGCACCGAGGAAATCCCGTCTCTCAACAAGACATATCATATCAAGAGCGTTGTTGCTCCGACCTGCACCGCTGAGGGGTATACCATCTACGAGTGCAACGAGGTCCCCGGTCTGACCTATAAGGGCGATTACAAGGCAAAACTGCCGCACGCCTACGATGTCGGTAAGGTCACAAAGCCCGCTACCATCTATGAGAAGGGTGTTAAGACCTTTACCTGCACCTCCTGCGGTGCTACTTACACGGAATATATCCCGATGGTCGAAAAGACCTGGCATAAGGGCAATACGGTAGCGCCTACCTGTACAGAGAAGGGTTATACCGTTTACATCTGCGACCAGGATTCCGCTCTGACCGAAAAACGCGATTATACGAATGCACTGGGGCATGCCTGGGATACCGGTACAGTCACAACAGCAGCGACCTGTACGACAGCTGGTGTTAAGACCTATACCTGCACCCGTAATGGCTGCACAGAGACTAAGACCGAGGAAATCGCGGCTCTGGGGCACAAGTGGGATGATGGCACTGTCACCACGCCCGCTACCTGTGAGGCTCCCGGTGTAAAGACCTACAAGTGCCAGAATACCGGCTGCACAGAGACCAAGACTGAGGAGATTGCGGCTCTGGGGCATAACTACGATGAGGGTGTTGTCACCAAAGCTCCTACCTGCACCGAGGACGGCGTCAAGACCTTTACCTGCAAGAATGATAAGAACCACACCTACACGGAAACTGTTCCTGCGACGGGACATGCTTGGGACGCAGGTGTTGTTACCAAGGAAGCGACTTACGAAGAGGATGGCGAGCGCACCTACACCTGCAAAAATGACAAGACCCATGTGCATAAGGAAGTAATTCCTGCATTGGGCTATACCTTCACCGAAACTGTCGTTCCTCCTACCTGCACAGAGGACGGCTACACGCTGCACACCTGCAACGAGAATCCCGCAAAGACGTACCAGGATACGCCTGTTGCTGCGCTGGGCCATCAGTACAAGGAAGTCACTACTCCCGCCACCTGTGGTGCTCTTGGCAGCGTAGACAATGTTTGTGAGCGCTGCAACGATAAGCAGCATGTGAAAGACCTGCCTGCCACTGGCGAGCATCAGTGGGATGAGGGCGTCATCACCAAGGAGCCCACTGCCACCGAAACGGGCATCAAAACCTTCACCTGCAGCGTGTGCCAAACAATAAAGACCGAAGATATTGCTAAGGTCCATGTCCACGATTACACGCGCCTTGGCGAAATCGTCGAAGGACCCTATTGCGAGACTGAAGGCAAGCGTTGGATGTACTGCAGCTACGAGGGGTGCAACGAAAGAGTGTTGAAGCCTGTGCCCGCTATCGGCTACCATGATTGGGACACCGAGCACACCGAATGCCTGAAAAAGGCTACCTGCACCGAAAAGGGCACCATGCTGATGCACTGTAAGCGCGATGCTTCCCATACCATGACCTACTCCTACGGTGGTACTGGTCATATCTGGGATGAGGGTGTCATCACTACCCAGCCCACTCATGACGAGTACGGCGTCAAGACCCTGCACTGCAAGAACTGCGATGCGACCAAGACTGAAAAGGTCCTGCCCACCAAGTACACCTTCACCGTTACCGTTGTTCAGCCGACTTGCACCGAGGACGGCTACACGATGCACAAGTGCAATGAGGACGACAGCTTCTCTTACAAGGACAACATTGTACACGCCACCGGTCATCGTGCCGCGAAGCGTGTTATCGAGCCCACTTGTAAGGAAGAGGGTCGCACCGAAATATACTGCATCGTCTGCGGTGAAGTGAGCAGCACTTTCGATGTCACGCCCAAAAAAGACCATACTTGGGATGACGGTGTCGTAACTACTAAGCCCACGGCTGAAAAAGAGGGCGTCAAAACCTATACCTGCAAGGTTTGCAATGAAACGAAGACGGAGACCATCCCGCGCCTGAACAGCAGCGGCAAGTAAGTTGTAAGCTTACAAAAAGCACAAGAAACACAAAGAGGAGCGTCTGCTTTGGCGGACGCTCCTCTTGCTGTGTCGGAATACCGGATTGGTTGGTATCATTCTTCGGTTTTCTTTTTGAGCCACTGTCTGCGCACGAACGGCATAACATAGGTCTCATCCTCATGCAACTCGAAGCCGTAGCTTTCTGCAATTTTCAGAGACCGTTCGCTCGCTTTTTGTCCGGCAGCATGTCCACGAGGTATTCGTTCAGAACGGTGGCTAAAGAGAGCATGTTATTGGTATACAGTTGGCACTCCCGACTCAGGGCTGGTGTAATAGCCATGTATACTCCTTAAAATGTTAGGTGCTCTAAGCAAAGCTGTGCTACGGGCAGAATTTTATGCGCTGTATCGTTGCGCAGGTATTTAGGATTAAGGTACCTGAGCCCGAACCGGACCCGGTCAAGCGCATCGGCATCTTTGAGAATCGTATACAGCAGCCAGATGCGGTCAATGTTCGGCAGAGAAAGGGCCTCCAAATCTCTGCGAGCGACAGCATCATCGAGGCAATGATACTCGATGAGAAATCCAGTACCGGGATTTTCGGGTTTGCGGTCAGCAGCATAAATATCGCGGGATGCCTTGCCATGGCTATCGTCAACGTAATCGTTCGTACGGCCGATGTCGTGGTAAATGACAGCATCCATCAGCATCTGCGTTTCTTCTTCGGAAAGCATAATGCCATCCATCTCAACGAGAAGCAGCGCGTTGAATAGTACACGCAGCGTGTGTAGGGCATCGTGCCCGGACTCATTTGCATCGAGTTTGCCATGAACTGCATACAGATGCCGAATCTCTTCGCGGCCGGCTTGGTACAGGGGCATGATTTCGAGAATTTCTTCTTCGACAGATTCTAAGCCATACAGAGTATCGACTTTTACAGATTTCACGGCAGACGGCAAAATGACAACTTCAGCCTCATTTCTTTCGGGGAAGAACTCAATGATATCATCCTTCGATACCTCTGCCGATACGATAGTGCTGTCTTCAGCGCTCGGCAACCTGCAGGCAAAGAAACAAGCTGCTTTGTAGCTGACCGTCCACGAGAAAGACTGCGTATACGGCGTTGATTTGCTGCCCTCTCCGCGATAAACGGTAATTGTATCCGGGAACTTCCGAAGCTTTTCAGCAGTTTTCTTCTTCTGCTCCTCAGATTTACCGGACAGGACTTTGCGTATATCGACTTCGTTTAGATTCTTGAACCCATAATCGGTCAATTTGTAATAATCCATAAAGAGGTCGTACAGTTCCGTTGAGGGCTCTGCGTTCTTGATATACTGCGAGAGCACCGAAACCCTGAAACTGTCTTCGAGAGAAAAGAGATACGACCGAATCCGCTTGACATTCCCCTCAGAAATTGCTTTTGCTATCGAGAGAATCCGATTTTGAAATGCTTCATCCGATTCGTTTGCAACAGATAGGCGCTTGTCGCCGTAAATCTGAAGATTCAAAACAATCGGGATGGTAGGATTTTGAGGCTCGCAATAATAGAGCGAGGACAGGATGTTGTAGGAGGCATAAATGTTCTCAATGGGAAGAAGCGGGTATTTCTCCTGAAATTCCCCGGCAGTCATGCCAACGGTATAGCCCTTCTTCTTGAATTTGGCGAAATCCTTTTTGGTTTTCACTTCCGATAACGGTAGCAGATTATTGAGGTTTGCCCGGTTGGTATTAACGAGAATGTCTCCGATAGTCATGAGTTTGGCGCAGGAAACCCGCGACTTTAGTCGTGGGAGGAATGCGCCCTTAGCTCCTTTCCGTGATATAATTTGTCGCTGCTTCCAGCAACATTTAAAGCACGGACTTGCCGGAGCAAGCCCGCGACTTTAGTCGTGGGTTATTGACGTGTGTATCTCCGCTCTGGACGAATTTATTTGCTTTAATTATACCACATTGCGGGTGCTTTTTCCATACAGGAAAGGCAAAGGGCAAACTGCAAATGAGTTGAGGGATTTGGTGCATCTCATTCCCAAAAAGTTGGAAATACGGACACTTTTAGGAATTGAGTTACAGAAAGTACGGACAAAAACTGCATCTCCTCCGAAAATTGCGTAGCTGCCGGAACTCAGGGGCGCGGGGGAAGGTCGAAGCGTAGCTGCTGATGCGTAGCCGCGTACAAAATGAGCCTGATTTTGAGAAAAACCTTGCAAAAAAGTGCGATTTGTGGTATAATACATTATAAAAGGCAGGAGGTATAGACTCGACGGTGTCATCGATGATGACCTTGTAAGCCGGTGCGGAGTAAACACCAAAACCTTCGACCCGTCAATGACGGTTGCGGCACTTGAATGTGCTGCGCTGCAGAGATGCAGCTTCCTTCTTTCTATCAAAGTGAGAACCCCTTGTACCGGTCATTCGGTGCGAGGGGATTTCTTTTTGCTTTTTTTGCTTGCGTGTTTGTGCGAATTGCATAGAATAAGAATTGTACAAGCGGAAATGGGTCTGGCGGGTTCTCGAACCTCTTTCTCTTTCCCGCCGAACAGAAAACCTTCCTTTCTAAGTGCGATTTTTTGCATATGCCATCATGTCTGCCCGCTTGTACATCCTAACCTGCCGGTCACCGCCTTTGGCTGGCAGTTTTTATACCGTGGCTGCGTGTTCGTGGTCACGGTTTTTCTTTTGGCTATTTTGCAAGCTTTGCCGCTCTTTGAGACGACACTCCCCACATGACATGCGGCGGGTTGCGGGGGACTGCACCCCGGATAATAGCGTTCAGAACGAAAACGGAACTGAAATCGGAGAAGCACACTATGGGGTGATATGCAGAATGCAACCTCGAATACTGCGAGGAATACATCAAATGCGATACGCTGCCCGAATAAGGCAGAGAGGAGAAAAAATCATGAACAATACAATCGTTTCTCCTGCCGAATATTTCGAACAGGTAAAAAGCCGAAAGCGGACAATGACGGCTGACGGACTTTCTCAGCTATATGAGAACTGCCTTGCTCTTCTCGAAGAGTATCAGCGTTCCGGACAAATTGCTGCGCAGAAAAAGCTGCTTTTCCACATCGACAATATAACACGAGAAAAGAAGCTGCTTGACCTCGGCATTGATACCTTTGTCTACAAAAGTGATGTGGACGATTTTATCCACATGGTAGACAACAAGGTCGTCAAAATTGTGGAGCTGGAGAATTATCAGCGGCGGATTCCGGAAGAAATCATTCGGAAAATCGAGTGCTGCAAGGGCATTTTCGATAAGATGTATGTAGTCTTCACGGATTACACAAAACGAGAAGAGCGAAGAATCGAGGCCATCAAAAGAGAAAAAGACCCCATTCTTTTTGGGACTTTCCAAGATACCGCAACAAGAACCGTGGTAGAACGCTTTTATTTCATCGGTGATTGGACGGATGAATATTGCGATTTAACTTTGGATAAGATGGTTTCCGTTGTCAAAGAAAAGGCCGACAGGGACATCGTAAAGAAGTTCTCTACGCCAGAAAACATCCGCGAGCTGAGCGACCAGCTTAATAATCTGGATGAATCCATGAACGGGTTGTACCGCCAGCGCGAAAAGGCTCCTGCACCCAAGAAAGGATTCTTCGACCGAGTACGCACAGCGTTTCGTTCTCTGAAAGGAGAATGAAATGGCAAAAGTGGATTTGACCGAGGATGAAGTCTATTCGCGACTTCGCTCTGTTTCTAATTCAAAAGAAAACGGCATTTACGATGCTTTACGTTCCGCCGATATTCCTTGGGACTTTTCTTCTCCTCTTACTTTGCTTCGTGTCGTTCGCACAGAAGCAGAATTGACACCGCTGGTTTTTACTGGTGATGCAGAGACCGTCAACTTTATGAAAGAGGTTGCGGAAGTAGAAGAAGGGAAGAGATGTGATTGCTGCGGTCAACTTATCACAACGTCCTTTTGGGATATGCCCTATGGTTCGTTGTGTGATGAATGCAGCAAGCGCCTTACCGAACAGGTTCACGGCAAGTACGAAACGCCTTGGCAAAAAGTAGAACAGGGGAGAGAAGAGCGTTCCACTCCTTGGTGGTTTGACCTTTGATGTCGGAAAGGAAATAAATGATTAAATCAAAGAATAAGCCCCAAAGCATGAGGAGAATATGCAACCAATAATCAAAACTAACGCCTGGTATACACTGGTGACAGGCAAAAGCGAGGTCATCAACGCCTCGTGGTGCAAGCAGCAGCTTGCTAGGATTCTGAAGAAAAGTACCGATGCAATCATCCTGTTCGATGTTACCGGCAGCTATGCAGCGCTTGTCTTAGACCACGACAGGCTCATCCCAGGACAAGTACCGATGGCGGTTAAGCAATATAAGTCCACTCCGGAAGGTTTTGTCCTTGCGCATACCGTTAAGGTCGATGTCGAGAATGCGAAGGAACTCCGGCTTCTGGTCTTTGATGTTAGCCGCGTGATGGCGGTTTCTTGGAAGAAGGGCATTGCCGCTATTACGAAAATTCTGAAAGTCTGGATGATGTGCTGCGAACCGCAAGCAGAACCAATCTGGCTGTTCCTGAACATCGACCCGTATGGTTTCGAGTTGTCGGATAGTGAGAGCTGGGAATGCCTAGAGCGCATTGTAAAGGACAAGGAATTCAAGGTAAAACCTGTCTTCCTCACTAAGGGTAAGACTGAACGAGAAATCAATGAACGCCTGCACATCAAGGCGTAACGGCGGAGAAATCCGCTAACTGTCTTTTCAAAGCGGCCTCCACGGGGTAGACAGTGGGCAACAGCTTTTGCTGGCGAACGGCTTTCAAATAAAAAATCAATATATCATAAATTACGGAGGAAATACTATGACTAACGAGCAGCTGAGAATCGCATTGGTTGCAAACGCCGTTACCCGTTCGAACCGTATCGGTTTCGACTTTCAGGACCCGGCAGGCAAGACTCTTGACGAGTACACGAAAGAAGCCATGATGCAGTGCGTCCGTGTCGCGCAGAAGATGCGTCAGCCGGGCCTTGATAAGGAGTTGGCGGGACAGGTTTTCCCCATCTACACTATCGGGAACTGGGCGCGGGAGAAGGTCGTCTATGATTTCGACAAGGATTTTCAGGAACTGCTGATGGATACGGACGATATCGTCATCCACCACGAGATTCTCGAACGCCTCGCATTCAAGGACTTCTATCTGCCGCTGTATGACAGCAAGGATTACTGCGGTATGTTCGTGCATATCGAGTTCGAGCCCAAGACCAAAGATACCTTCATCGGCATCGTGTTGGTCGGTGGCGTTGCGAATGAGAAGGAAAACTATGCGTTCCTGTCTCTGCCTGCCTGGATTAAGGAGGGGCAGACGCTGACGGAAGCGACTCGAAGCACGAAACAGTATATTGAGAAAGCTGCGAATCAGCGCTCTACCACCGATGTGGCGGTTCCCGCTACGATGGAAGAGATTCCTCCCGTCTACAACGAGGGCACGCCGTATGTCCGCCTTGCGATGCTCTGCGCCTACTACCTCGCCAGCAAAGGTTCCGATGTACACCTCAATCCTATCAAGAAAGAGGACCGTCAGCCGTTTATGTTCAAGGGCAAAGCTCAGAGGGTCAATGTGAAGGTCTTTACGGTAGGAGACCATGTGGCAGAGAAGTACAAGAATGAGGGGGACGGAAAAGCACCGCGCTGGCGTCACTACTGGGGCGGAAACGCCCGCGAACGCCATGAGTGCAAGTTCTCGTTCTGAACAAATGACAGGGGACTGCTATGGATATAGTCAATGTCTGTACGGCGGGACTGATGCTGTCGTTGGCTGCGCTGTTTGCGGGAAACGCTGTGTACGATTACAAGTTCGGTAAGAAAACGACGGCGGTTATCCGCCAATTTGAGAGTGGGAAGCCGTCTTCTGTCATCGACGATGTGTTGAATAATTTAGCCGCCGCATTCTCGTGACTTTAGTCGTGAGTTGGGCGGCTTT
>OFMM01001670.1_pt1 | contig 9942 bp, 9 predicted proteins | sample 1541811 | NCBI WGS metagenome assembly OFMM01 (sample SAMN04209246, study PRJEB22552) | human gut metagenome | biome: gut; material: feces | host: Homo sapiens | place: USA: Oklahoma
CATATTTTTTCATGTACTTAGCCAGCGACTTTTCCACAAACAGATACAACGGGATGGCCAGCAGTTCCACAACGACCACGAACACCGCCGCCCGCAGGCCACGATCGCCACCGGGTAGATGCGCAGGCATTTATGCCAGAACTTACCCGGCAGGGATTTAAACTGACCTCTGGCATCCTCGCGCAATTCCTGGCTCTCGGCAAAAAAGCCGGAGATCATGAAATACAGAATCGTCAGGTAGCCCACATGCAGCTGGGAATCCATCAGCGGAAAAAAGTTGAAGGAGTCCTCATAGTAGGTGCCGGTGTACTGCTGGTAATGGTGCAGCACGATGAAGATTGCGGCAAAAGCCTTCAAAAAATCCAGCCCTACGTAATATTTTCTGGCAGTTGTTGGCTCACTCATGCTTGATATACTCCCTTGCCACATACTGCGGGGCGGCGTTGGCACACATATAGATGCGGCCGACATACTCACCCATGATGCCCAGCACGACCAGAATCATGCCGCCCAGCAGCAGCAGCAGCGCCGTGGTGGACGCCCAGCCGATGGGTGCGCCTGTGCTGGTGAAGTGGCTGACGATAATATAGATCAGATACAAAAAGCCCGCCGCCGCAAACAGTGTGCCAAAGTAGGTGGCAATGCGCAGCGGCTTGACGGAAAACGACGTAAAGCCGTTCATCCAGAGATTCAGCAGTTTGCTTAAGGTATAACCGCTGCGGCCTTCCTCGCGGGCGCGGTGGTGTACCGGCACGTTGCAGATATGCTTGGTGGAGCGCAGCACCAGCCCGATGACATAGGGGTAGCAGTGCTCATAGCGCAGCATCTCGTCCACCACAAAACGGCGGGCGGCAAAGTAGCTGTTGACCACCAACTCCGGCGGCTTGCCCAGCATGATCTCGGTCATTTTGCTGTTGACCCAGCTGCCAAAGTTGCGCCAGCCCGCCTGGCGTTTGCTGTCATAGCTGGCGTAGACGACGTCGTAGCCCGCGTCAATTCTTTCCAGCAGCTTGCCCACCTCGTCGGCAGGGGTCTGGCCGTCGTCGTCCAGGCAGACGACGATATCACCGCTGCACTTGTGGAAACCCGCCATCAGCGCGGCATGCTGGCCGAAGTTTTTCGCCAGATCCACGCCCAGCACATGGGGGTCCGCCGCCACCAGGCTGCGGATGGTGCCAATGGTATTATCAGGCGAGCAGTCATTGACGAGGATGACCTCGTAGTCATATTGGGGCATCGTCTGCATTGTGGCGGCAATTTCCGCCACCACGCCGCCCACCGTATGCTGGGAGCGGTAGCAGGGAATCACATAAGAAATTTTCTGCATAGCTGTGTACATCCTCTCAACTGCGCTTATAAACGACCAGATCCTCGGTGGAGACAAGCTCCTGCCAGTTTTCGGCCAGCAGGCGTTCCTCCACGCGGGTGCCGTGGCCGCACATGACATAGCGGGAATAGATCGGGTTTTCGGCATCCCACAGGTAGCTGTTTTTGTCAAATTCAATGCCCATGCCGTCCGGCACGGCGTAGAGGTAGCCGTGGAACACGCCGTCGTCGTAGGTGTAGGCCAGCGTGTTGTCCCAGGGATCGGCACCAGCGACCTGCACATCGGCGGCCAGGGCGTCCTCGACCACAGTCATCTGGGCGGCCATGACCTCATTCATTTCCGGCTGGCTGCCACGCTCAAAGTTCATGGGCAGCAGCAGGACGACCAGAATCGGCAGCCAGACCACCGCCGGGGCGGCGTCCTCCACAACAATAGCCCCCAGCAGCAGAATGGCAAGCAGCATCATGTGGCGCGGGTCGATGTTATACATCGTCAGCAGCACCAGCGCAATGGCGGCGCTGCAAAACAGGGCACAGGCTTTCAGCACCACCGGGCGGCCCTTGCGCTTATCCCAAAGCAGGCAGCCCACCGCCGCCAGCACGACCACCAGGAAGGTGACGCAGCCACCGCCGATGTAAGTCTTGCCGCCCTTGATGGTGGGCCAGATATCGTAGAGCCAGGCGTTGCCCAACAGGGCCGTTGCGCGGGTCCACTCATAGCGAATCGCCGCGATGGGGTGGCCCTGCAGCAGCAACTGCACGCCGTCAAAATCCATGCCGCCGTCACTGAAATAGGGCGCGGCCAGCTTAGCCATCGCAAAGAGCGAGACGCCGAACCCCGCCGCTGCCGTGATAAAGCAGACGCTGCGGCGCCGTTTGTTCTGCCACACCGCCGTCAGCGGGAATACCCAGAACAGCAGCGCGTAGGGGCGGAAGATCGTTTCCACCGCGCAGGCCGCTGCGCAGACGGCGAGCCAGCCGGTCTTATCGGTGCGGTGCAGCGCCGCAGCACTGCCCACGATGAGAAACGCCAGCATATAGTGCATGGCCTCCGACGCGCCGCTGATGCAGGAGCGGATGGGCATGGCAATGGCAAACAAACCGGCACAGAGCACAATGCACTGCCACCAGTTCAGCTTAGCGCTGCGGGCAAACGCCGCAATGCCCAGCGTGATAAACAGCAGGTTGCACCACAGCACCACGTTGACGCTGCTGCCGAACAGAAAGCCCGGCAGCGCGTAGGCCCAGATGAGCAGCGGCCCCCAGGTGCCATAGCGGCCAATGTCCGCCGTGCCCTCCTGGTAGCCAAAGTACCCCTGCGGGCCGCCGTGGGTGATGACGCTGACGACCTGGCGATTATAAAGCACTTCGTCGTTGTTCATCGTGGTGGGCAGCCAGATTTTGTTCAGCGGGGTGCGGCTGGTCAGGAAGTAAAATCCCGCAAGGAACACGACTGCCCCCAACACGCAGAGCAGCGCATTGGGGGTCTTTTCGAGAAACGTTTTGACTTTTTGCATCGGTTTTGCTTTCATCATTCCTTCTCCGCCAGGCGGGCCATAAACACAACGTCCCGGTATTGGCCGTCCAGCAGCTCCATATCGCGGAAGATGCCTTCCTGCACAAAACCGGCCTTTTCATAGCTGCGGCGGGCGGCGGTGTTTTCGGCCAGCACGCGCAGACTGATACGGTGCAGATGCAGCCCCGCAAAGCCGAAATCGGTGAACAGGCGGGCCGTCTCGGTGCCCAGGCCCTTGCCGCGGGCACTCTCCTCGCCGATGAAGATGCCGTACTCGGCGCTGCGGTTGTGGGGGTCGATATCGCGGTAATAGACCGAGCCGACCGGCTTGCCGTCGGCCTTATCCACAATGATATACTGCACGACCTGGCCGGTGGCAACCTTCGTTGCCAGCCAGCTGCGGTGCATTTCCGGCGTGAAGGTCTGGCGGAAGATGAAGTTCTGCACCACAGACGGCGTGTTGCGCCATTTGACGATCAAATCGGTATCGGCATCCGTGATGGGCCGCAGCATCACCGCCGCGCCGTCCAGGATGGGAAGTTGGGGTGTGTTCATAAAGTCTCACCTATTTTTACATTCTGCTGCCATGTAGGGGCCGCACATGTGCGGCCCGCAACGCGGTGGAAAACGACCGTCTGCCCTATACGCAAGGGCCGGACATACCCGGCCCCTACATGGTGCGCATATAAATCATGCACTTCTCACTCTGATAAATCACCTGCCACCCTTCGGCGTCCAGTCGGGCGGCGGTGGGGGTGTCGGCGGCAGTCATCACATAGCGGGAATAAATTTCGTGGTTCGGGTCGGTCAGGTAGGCGGCCTCGTCAAACTGGATGCCCATGCCGTCGGGCACGCCGTAGAGCAGGCCGCAGTGTACCGGGTCGCCGAAGGCGTAGGCCACCGTGTTGTCCCAGGGGGCGTCGCTGTCGGCGCGGTAATGGGTCAGCACGGTTTCCACCTGCTGGACCTCGGCGTCCCACTCGGCGCTGTAATGGGGCATCGTGTAGCCGTCGGCCAGGTTCACCACACCCAGCAGCGCCAGCGCGGCCGCAGCCAGCGCCGTGCCGCCCGCCGGGCGGGCATCTTCCACCAGCAGGCTTGCCAGCAGCAGCACGTCCAGCACCAGCGTGTGGCGCGAGCCCTCGCCGGGGCGATACATCAGCATCAGCGCCAGAAAAACGATGACCGCCGTGACAGCGGCGCAGCCCTTCCAGAAGATGGGCCGCCCGCGCCGGGCATCCACAGCCAGGCAGACAATTACGACGGCCAGCAGCGCGAACAGCAACAGGTAATACCCACCGGTGCGGTTTGCAAAATCCGACGCCATTGCGGCAAAAACCGTCTGCATTGCACCGATGAGCTTGCGGGCCATATCCTTGGCCGCTTCTAACAGATGACCGTGGGCGGCCTCCTGCAAAGCGCCCATATCGACGTTTGTGAAGAAATAGGGCGCATAAAATTTGGACATCAACACCAGCGTGCCGCCCAGCGACACAGCCCCGCCCGCAACGCAAACAGCGGCGCGGCGACGGTCGCGCCAGGCCAGCGCCAGCGGGTAGAGCCAGAGCACGGCCTCATAGGGGCGCACAAGAGTCGCCACGGCGCACAGGGCGCAGAGTACGCCCCAGGCGGCGCGGTTCCGGTCCCGCCGGGCCAGGATGCCGCACCCCAACACGGCCAGCACCAGCGCATAGTGCAGCGGTTCCTGCATGGCAGAGAACACATACCGGATCGGTGCGTTCATGGCCGCCAGCGCCAGCGCAAACACAGCCTGGCGTTTCCAGCTCAGCCGCGCGGCCAAGGCGAAAAACGTCCAGCCTGCCGCGACGAACAGCAGGTTGCACCAGAGGAACGCGTTTTGCCCGCGCAGCAGCAGCCCGGGCAGCGCGTAGACGAAGAACACCGCCGGGCCCCAGGCCGCGTAGGTGCCCACTTCGGCGTGGGACTCGTTGAAGCCGAAGTATCCCTGCGGTGCGCCGTACCGCACAGCGGCGGCCAGCTGCTTGCTATAAATGACCTCGTCGCTCCAAGAGCTGGTGGGCAGGAAAATCTGCGTGACCGGCACTTTGTAGACGGCCCACTCGTACACCAGCAGAAATACCAGCGCCGCAGCCGCCGTGCAGGCCGCCTGCGCCCAGCCGGGCAGGCGTTTACTGTGCATAGAACTCCAAAACTTTCGCAATGACCTTCTCGCGGTCGGCGTCGGTCAGGCCGTAGTACATCGGCAAGCGGACCAGGCGCTCACTCTCGGCGGTGGTGTAGACGTCCTCGCCGTCGAAACGGCCGAACTTCTCGCCCGCCGGGGCGGAGTGCAGCGGGATATAATGGAACACTGCCAGGATGTCATTGGCCTTCAAATGGCGGATGAACGCGGTGCGCTCCTCAAGATTCTTGCACTTGAGGTAGAACATATGCGCGTTGTGGACGCAGCCCTCGGGGATGGTGGGCAGCTCGACCTTGCCCGCGTCGGCCAGCGGCTTGAAGGCCGCATAGTAGGCGTTCCAGGTCGCCATGCGGTTGTCGTTGATCTCGTCGGCGTGGAGCAGCTGCGCCCACAGGTAGGCCGCATTCAGCTCGCTGGGCAGGTAGCTGTCGCCAAAATCGACCCAGGTGTACTTGTCCACCTGGCCGCGGAAGAACTTGGCGCGGTTGGTGCCTTTTTCGCGCAGGATCTCCGCGCGCTCGTTGTAGTCAGGATTGTTGATGACCAGCGCACCGCCCTCGCCCATCGAGTAGTTTTTCGTCTCGTGGAAGGAGTAGCAGCCGAAATCACCGATGGTGCCCAGCGCCTTGCCCTTGTAGCTGCTCATGACGCCCTGGGCCGCGTCCTCGACGACCTTGAGGTTATGGCGGCGGGCAATGTCCATGATGGTGTCCATCTCGCAGGCGACACCGGCGTAGTGGACGGCCACGATGACCTTGGTCTTGTCGGTGATGGCCTGCTCGATTTTCTTCTCGTCAATGTTCATCGTGTCGGGGCGCACATCCACAAAGACGAGCTTGGCCCCGGCCAGCACGGCGGAAGTGGCGGTGCTGGAGAATGTGAAGCTAGGCAGAATGACCTCGTCGCCGGGCTGGATGTCGCACAGCAGCATGGCCATGTCCAACGCAGTGGTGCCGCTGGTAGTCAGCAGCACCTTCTGGGCGTGGAAACGCTCTTCCAGCCAGGCATTGCACTGTTTGGTGAAAGCGCCGTCGCCGCAGATCTTGTGCGAGTCGATCGCCTGTTTGACATATTCGAGTTCATCGCCCACGCAGGGGGGCACGTTAAAAGGGATCATGAGTAAAGCCTTCTTTCCAGCTGAATTTTTATAATCGTGTTTAGTATAACACAGTTTGCGGTATTTGTCACTTTATCGCGGAACGGATTTGCGGAAAATCGCCTTATTTTTTTACGCGGGCGTCGTTGTAGGCGCGGATCATGCTGGCGGCGAACCAAAGCATGACGACACTGAACGCCACAAAGGCCACGGCAGCGACGGTGGCAGCGGGCGGCAGAAAATGCGCCACGGTGTAGACGGCCAGCGGCACAGCGGCGACAAGCGGCATTTTGCTGGCCGCCTTGCCGCACAGCCGCAGCAGCACCAGCGCCGCGCCCCAGAACAGCCACAGGTCCACCGCACGCAGCGCCGGTTCCAGCCAGACCCACGTGCCGCCGCTCTGTGCGCCGCTTAAAATCAATTCCAGCACCAGCCCCGCCGCACCGAACACGATGGGCAGTTTGGCCTCGCCCGCCAGCAGCAGGTAGCCGACCAGCGCCAGCACAGTGAGGGAAACTTCCTGAATGGCGGCAGCCTCCGGCACGGCGAGCAAGGCCCGCCCCGCCGCCGCCACCCCGATAAGCAGGTAAGCTAATGCGGTTTTGTTGCGTTTATCCATGGTGGAACTCCTGACGGTTTATTATACGCTTTTATCTGCGCCGCTTTGCAGGGGCCGCATATGTACGGTCCCTGCACGGATGCAATAACAAATTCATTATACCTCTTTTATAAACCCCTTGCAAGGTTTGTCGGCGGGGCGTATAATGAGAATGTTTATACACGGAAACGTGCGAATCGTGTATAAATCTACATAGAGAAGTGAGGTTTTTGGAATGGAGTTTTCCCATCGTCTGGAACTGTTCGGCCCGGAGATTTTTGCTGCGCTCAACGATAAAAAGGTCGCGCTGGAAGCCGAAGGGCGTCACCTGTACAATTTAAGCGTCGGCACGCCGGATTTTGCCCCCGCCGATCACCTGAAGCAGGCGCTCATCGACGCCGCGCAGGACAACGAAAACTGGAAGTACAGCCTGCGGGATATTCCCGAGATGCTGAACGCCGTCTGCGGTTACTACCAGCGCCGTTTCAACGTGGACACCATCACGCCGGACAAGGTCATGAGCTTTTCCGGCAGCCAGGACGGCATCGGCCATCTGGGCCTGGCGCTGTGCAATGACGGCGATTTGGTTTTGCTGCCCGACCCCTGCTACCCTGTCTTTATGACCGGCTCCCGCCTGGGCGGTGCCGAGCCGTGGTACTATAAACTGACGAAGGAAAACCACTTTTTGCCCGACGTCTCCGCCATCCCCGAGGATGTTGCCCACAAGGCAAAGTTCATGCTGGTCAGCCTGCCCGCCAACCCGGTGGGCAGCGTCGGCACGCCGGAGCTCTACGCCGAGATCGTCGCTTTCTGCCGTAAGTACGATATTTTGCTCGTGCATGACAACGCATACAGCGATATCATCTTTGACGGTGCCCACGGCGGCAGCATCTTCAACACGCCGGGGGCCGAGGAATGCGCGGTGGAGTTCTTCTCCCTGAGCAAGAGCTTCAACGTGACCGGCGCGCGCATTTCGTTCCTGGTCGGGCGTCCTGACGTGATTGCCGCCTGTAAAAAACTGCGCACCCAAATCGATTTTGGTATGTTCCTGCCCATCCAGAGAGTTGCCGTCGCGGCTTTGACCGGCCCGCTGGACGGCGTGCAGCGCCAGTGCGGCGAGTACCAGCGCCGCCGCGACGCCCTGTGCGGCGGTCTGCGCAGCATCGGCTGGGATGTGCCCAACAGCCACGGCAGTATGTTTGTCTGGGCGCCGGTGCCCGCAGGGTACAAGACGAGCATGGAGTTCTGCCTGGCCCTCATCGATAAGGCCGGCGTTATCTGCACGCCGGGTTCCAGCTTTGGTCCCAGCGGCGAAGGCTACGTGCGTTTTGCCCTGACCATGCCGGTGGAAAAGATTGGCGAGGCTGTGAACGCTATCAAGGAAAGCGGAATCCTGTAAATAAACAAAAGCACCGTCGACCCAAGCCGAGTCGACGGTGTTTTTTCGTTTTGAACAAATCAGAAATTACTGTGCATTATCCCGCAAGGCTGCACGCATTTCCTTCTGGATGGCCGGGGTCGTTTCGACCTTCTGCATCAGGGCGGCCAGCAGCTCAGGCAGCTGCTTTGCGGGCAGCTGCTCCGCCACAACAGACGCCAAATACTCTGCATGGGTCATAGCCGGTTCAAAGGTACGAGCATACGTTTTGCCACTGCGCACAAAGCCCACTTCACGCAGAACACCCTTTTCCATCAGGCTGTTCAGCATGGAGAAAATGGAGCGCTCCTTCCACTTGCGGTCAACACAGGTGGAGACAACTTCCGTCTGGGCCATGGCGTGGTCAGCCTGCCAGAAAATTTCCATAATCTGTTGTTCGCTTTTTGTCAGATGCACGTTTCTATACCTCTCTCAACAAATATCTATGCTTTAATAGTATAGGTTCGTGAGATAAATGTCAATGGTTTTTGGGAAATTTCTTCAAAAAAGTTTATGCTATATTGTAACGTTTTAACAAGTCTCACACATTTCCTCTGCATTTTTGTAGATTTCCAGTTTTTGGGCCTAGATTCGACGTTTCGCGTACTGTGGCATATGCGTGGCAAGCCGTGCCGCACCATGCCACACTTTTGCCGCATTTCCGTTTTTTTGCTGTAAACCGCTCCAATTCAACTCTACTGGTTAAGTGGTTCAGCACCCTGCCTTCCACTGCTCCTGCAAGTGCTTTAAGGCATGTTTTTCAATGCGGGAAACATTCCGCCGCACCTATTGTAAACGGTTGGCCCTAAGAAATCGCTTCCAACTCACGGAAGCGAAATTTGATGATGATTTGTTTGTTTTCGGTCAGTTCCACGCGCTCGATGAGGCTGACCAGAAGCTCCCGGCTGGTGTAGGCAGAATCCAAGAACTGCTGCACCAGTTCTCTTGCTCGGTCTTCTGTGCTGACCGGGCTTTCTTTTTGTGATTCCAGCTCTTTCAGCTTCTCTTCCAGAGAAGTTCTGTCCATCTTCACTCGCTGATAGATGCGCTCGAAGTCCGCTTCGGCAAGAAGTCCGGTCAGCCGATCCATATACATCTTATCCAGGTTGGCAGTCAGACTGTCGATCTTGTTCTGAATGAACTGGATTTCTGCTTCATGGTTTTCCGCCTTGCGGGCTTTCTCTACTGCATCGGCAGCAATCGACTGAAGCCTATTTGGATCAAGATAGGCTTCACAGACTTCTCTTACTTTAGCCAGAACTGCTTCGGTAACGACCTGCTCCTTGATGGAGTGGCAGGAACAGACACCTGCTTTGGTGAAACGCTGGTAGGTTCGACACACGAAAAACAGTCGATCTTCACCGGATACCGGCGGACGATTTAGCACCGCCATTGGATAACCGCACTCATGGCAGAAAATCAAGCCTTTTAATAAGAAGTCATAGGTTCTACTTCGGGTGTGCTTGCGGCTGTTGACCAGCATCCGCACCTTCTGAAAGGTTTCTTTGTCAATCAGCGGCTCGTGGGTGTTTTCAACTACAACCCAGTTTTCCCGATCTTGTTTCAGACATTTCTTGGACTTGTAGCTGATTTTCACCGTTCGTCCTTGAACCATATTGCCCAGGTAGGTTTCGTTCTGCAGCATTTCAGAAATGCGTTCGCTGGACCAAAGTCCGGCATAAGGACCTTTGCGTCCCATATTCCAGCCACAGTAAGTTGCAGGCGTCGGAACACCTTCTTCGTTGAGAGTCGCCGCAATCTTTCGGCAGCTCATACCATCCAATGCCATGGCGAAGATTCTGCGCACCACAGGAGCCACTTCCTC
>OFMM01001671.1_pt1 | contig 9941 bp, 5 predicted proteins | sample 1541811 | NCBI WGS metagenome assembly OFMM01 (sample SAMN04209246, study PRJEB22552) | human gut metagenome | biome: gut; material: feces | host: Homo sapiens | place: USA: Oklahoma
CCAAGACTTTACGGTCAATTCGGACATTGATTGGACACAATCAGTGGCTGATATTGACCGTCAGCTCTATCAAAAATATAACCTTTCTCCAGAGGAAATTGCCTTTATTGAGACTCATGTAAGGGAGATGGATTGATGGTAGAAATTAAAACTTCTAAAGAGATTCATCCTAAAATCTATGCCTACACTACCCCTACGGTAACAAGCAATGAGGGGTGGATTAAGATCGGTTATACAGAGCGGGATGTCACGCAACGAATTAAAGAACAAACGCATACTGCTCATATAGATACAGATGTCTTATGGACGGGAGACGCAGCTTATACGGAAGAACCTGATAAGGGAAAGACTTTTAAGGACCATGATTTCCACCATTTCCTTTCTTTCCATGATGTGGTACGTCGTCCTAAGACGGAATGGTTTTACTTTAATGGAACTCCTGAGAAATCTAAAAATCTTTTTGATAAGTTTGTTCAGCATGATTTGTCAGGTTATCAGCCTGGAAAAGGACAGGACTATACTCTGCGACAAGAGCAAGAAGAAGCAGTGGCTAAGACCTTAACTTATTTCAAGAATCATCCAGGAGGTAAGTTCCTTTGGAATGCCAAGCCACGCTTTGGTAAGACTTTATCTACCTATGACCTAGCTCGACGGATGGATGCTGTTAATGTCTTGATTGTTACAAACAGACCTGCCATTGCTAACTCATGGTATGATGATTTTGAAAAATTCATAGCAGGTCAAACGACTTACAAGTTTGTTTCAGAGTCAGATAGTCTTAAAAATTGCCCAACCTTGTCACGAAAAGAATTTGTTAGCATTCTAGATGATGATATACGACAACTTGCTTTTATCAGCCTTCAAGACTTAAAAGGTTCTATTTATTTAGGAGGAGAACACGATAAACTCAAATGGGTGACTGACCTTCATTGGGATTTATTGGTCATCGATGAGGCTCATGAAGGAGTTGATACTTTTAAGACTGACCAAGCCTTTAATAAGATTCGTCGAAACTTTACCTTGCATCTATCTGGAACTCCATTTAAGGCATTGGCCAAGGGAGAGTTTACAGAGGAGCAGATCTACAACTGGTCTTATGCGGATGAACAGTCTGCCAAATCTACTTGGTCTCCTGAGCAAGAAGAGGAAAATCCTTATGAAAGCTTGCCTCAGTTAAATCTCTTTACGTATCAAATGTCTCAGATGATTGGCGAAGAGTTAGAAAAAGGCGCTCAACTCGATGGTGAAAACATTGACTATGCTTTTGACTTGAGTGAATTTTTCGCAACTGATGATAAAGGGAAATTTATCCATGAGCAAGATGTCAGAAATTGGTTAGATACTCTATCAAGCAATGAAAAATATCCATTTTCAACCAAGGAACTTCGGAACGAACTCAAACATACTTTTTGGTTGTTAGAGTGTGTAGCTTCAGCTAAAGCTTTAAAAGCACTACTAGAAGAACACCCCATCTATGAGAACTATGAGATTGTTCTAGCAGCTGGTGACGGGCGTATGTCAGAGGAAGATGATAAGGTCACACTGAAATCCTTAGACTTGGTTAGAAAAGCGATAGCAGAGAATGACAAAACCATTACCCTATCTGTAGGTCAGTTAACGACAGGTGTGACTATCCCTGAATGGACAGGGGTATTGATGTTATCAAACTTGAAATCACCTGCCCTTTATATGCAGGCAGCCTTCCGCGCTCAAAATCCATACTCATGGAGTGATAGCAAAGGAAATCACTTCCGCAAAGAAAGAGCCTATGTATTTGACTTTGCTCCTGAAAGGACCTTGATTCTCTTTGATGAGTTTGCGAATAACTTATCACTTGCAACTGCAGGAGGTGGAGGAACTTCCGCAACTCGTGAAGAAAACATTAGAGAACTCTTAAACTTCTTCCCTGTGATAGCAGAAGACCGTGCAGGAAAGATGGTTGAAATTGATGCCAAGGCGGTCCTCACCATACCTCGTCAGATAAAAGCTAGAGAAGTCCTCAAACGAGGCTTTATGTCCAATCTCTTATTTGATAACATTAGTGGAATTTTCCAAGCTAGTCAAACCATTCTAGATATTTTAAATGAATTACCAGTTGAAAAGGAAGGAAAGTTACAAACACCTTCTGATTTACTAGATTTTTCAAATGTTACTGTGGATGATGAGGGCAATGCAGTAGTTGATCATGAAATTGTGGTGAATCAGCAAACGCGACTTTTTGGTGAAAAAGTTTATGGACTTGGACAGTCTGTTGTTGAACTAGTCACAAAAGATGAGGAAAGAACGCAAAAACAACTAGTCAATGACCTGAGTAAGACAGTTTCTTCAGTGATTGTAGAAGAATTGAAAGCTGGATATGACCTGAAAACTAGGGAAACAGATCAAATCAAGAAACAAATTGCAGCAACATTTGAGAACGAAGTTCGAAAAAATGAGATTGAACGTAAAATTACTGAAGCTCATATCATGGAAGAGTTGCAACAACAGCTCAAGGAAACAAATGATAAGGAACGGAAAGATAAGATTCAAGAAGATCTTGAAAAACGAATTGAAGAAAATAATCTCATTCACAAAGAAAAACTAGAACAAACACTCAAAAATAAAGTGGAAAAAATGCCTGAGAAGTTTATCGAACAGGTTGAGGTAAAACGTGTGGAGCAGTTGAAACAATCAGCTCAAGATGAAATTCGGGATCACCTTCGAGGTTTTGCAAGAACAATACCAAGTTTTATTATGGCTTATGGCGATCATTCCCTAACGCTTGATAATTTTGATACCTTTGTTCCTGAGCATGTCTTCTTTGAAGTGACTGGTATTACGATTGACCAATTTCGTTATTTGAGAGATGGAGGGCAGGATTTTGCAGGGCATCTCTTTGATCGAGCAACATTTGATGAAGCCATTCAAGAATTTCTTCGCAAGAAAGAGGAGTTAGCAGATTATTTTAAAGATCAAAAAGAAGATATTTTTGACTATATTCCACCACAAAAAACCAACCAGATTTTCACTCCTAAACGTGTGGTGAAGAAAATGGTGGATGATCTTGAGAAAGAAAACCCAGGAATCTTTGATGACCCTTCTAAGACATTTATTGATTTGTACATGAAGTCAGGCCTCTATATTGCTGAACTTATTAAACGACTTTATAATAGCAATGGTTTACGAGAAGCATTTCCAAGTCCTGAAGAACGCTTAAAACATATCCTAGAAAATCAAGTTTATGGATTTGCGCCTTCAGAAATTATCTATAACATTTCCACTAACTTTATCTTTGGAAATCTCTCCCAAGAGATTAGTAGAAAGAACTTTGTTCTAGAAGATACCATCCCTGCTGCTAAAGAAGGTAGGATTCAGGAATTGGTAGATAAATATTTTGGATAGAGAGTAGTTGATTGCAATTAAAAATTACTCAATTTAGTAAAGGTGTTTCGCATTTAAAACTTGTAGTGAATAGAAAAAGAGGTCAAGTTAAATCTTGATCTCTTTTGATTATAGAGTATATTATTGTTGTTTAGGTAGAATAAAACAGAAGCAGAAAATATAAATACTTATTTTCATTTTATCGAAGTCTATTATCTTAGTTACACAATATATAAGTAATTTTACATTTACTAAATTAAAATATTATTTTAGTGTCAAATAGTCATTGTTGATGGTATAATTTAAGAGAAGTTTATATAAGGGATTTTTTATTATGGTTATGAATAATATTAATTTAGTTATACCCAACGATATTCAAAAGGGCTTAGAATCAGGTATATACAAACAATTTGGTTCTGTTATCAGAAATAATAAGGGACAGATTATTAAGCATCTCAAAGCTGTAAATTTTTCTAAAGATACTGCAAATAAATTAATCGGCAATAAGGCTATAAAAGTTGGACTAATAGGTGCAGGAGTTTTAGCTGTAGGAGGAGTTGGTTATTACGGCTATCGTAGTATTCAGATGAATAGTGTATCAAAATCTTTAATAAAGAGGTTAACTCAGTATTTAATTACCGCTCAAAAAGGAGAATTGACTGAGAAAGATATTGATAAGTTTTTAAATTTCTTAAATAAAAATGAATCTCTGCTAAAGAAATTAGAATTAGATACCTCTCTTGATGAATTATTTGAATTGGTTAAGACTTATACAGAGCAGTTTGCTGAAGCAAACAACTATGTATATCATAATGAAACTAAAAGAAAAACTAATCATAACGACAAAATTATTAATCTAAAAGAGTATCTTAAAGTACAAAAGAACATATACAGTTCAGAAGTAATTTAGTTATTTTAAATTATATAATTTGAGATGCTAAAAAAGTTTCTATTCTAATTTCTGAAAATAATTTTTAAACAAGTATTTTCATTCAAATCATATTTTTTCAATTATAAATGATTTATCAGAATACGAAGGACTACATAAAACGTTACAAGTATATTGAAAATAGGTTTGAAAAAGCTATAAAATATTTTAAAATTAATCTTTAGAATTTTTTTGAAAATTCAATTTTCTTATGAAATACGATTACTCATTTATAACTTTAAAGCATGTGAATCAGAGTAGTAAATGGAGGACAATCTTGTATTTTAGAAGAATAAATTAGTGTTAAGAAATGTAGAAATTAGGACGCAACGATTGAGGGGATTTTTTGGTAATGAAAAAAGGTAGAATTTATGAAAATTAAAAAAATTAATATTAAAAATTATCGTCTATTGAAGGATTTTTCTTTAGAATTGAAGAGTGAATTGTCTTTAATTGTTGGGAAAAACAATTGCGGCAAAACCTCAGTTTTATCTGTATTGGATAAGATAATCAATAAAAGATCTAGTTTAACCTGGGAAGATATAAATTTAGATCATAGAAAAGTAATTTTTGAAAATATAAAAAAGGTCTCGGATACTCCTGATTCAGAATTAGAGTCTATTTTAGGGATTAATCTTCAAATTTGGATTCAATACTCAGAATTAGATTCTTATCAAAACATTCAAGGATTTATGATGGATTTAAATCCGGATAACAATCTTATTATTCTTGAATTCTCGTATATAATACCTACTAAAAAGCTTCGCGAGATAAGTAGTTTGGCTTGTGATTTTATAGATGATTTTTCAAAGTTTGAGTTGTTCATGAAGAAAAATATGAGTGAATTTTTTGAAATGCAGGTTTACTCACTAGGATACAATCCTTCTACTCAAGAATTAACAGAAGAAAAATCTAATTTACTTGAAATGAAAGATGTTCATAAAATTATTAAAGTAAGAGGGATCAGTGCTAGTCGAGAAGTCTCTAATAAAGAAAATAATCATTCATTGTCTAAGACGTCAAATCGATTTTATAAATTAAATAATGGTGAAGATATTGACAGCAATGCAAATAATTTACTTCAATCTGCAATTTTAAAGGCAGATGAGACTTTAACGAAAGCTTATAGTGGTGATGATAGCAACGAAGGTATATTTACTCAAGTCTTTGAACGAGTAAAAAAATTTGGTGGAAATGATAGTGAAGCAGAGTTGGCAATTCATTCATCACTGTCTGAGAAAGATATTTTAAGTAACAATACGACGCTATATTATAAGCATGATGATAGTCTATTGCCGGAAACATATAATGGCTTGGGGTATTTAAATCTATATGGAATTATTTTTGAAATTGAGACTGTAATGGCAGATATAAAAAAAGATCCTGCAGATATTAACCTAGTTTATATTGAAGAGCCAGAATCGCATACACATCCACAATTACAGTATATTTTTATCAAGAATATCAAAGATTTGTTAAAAGTACACGATGATGAACTAAAAACACGCGGAGCTACTAGTGGTATTCAAACTTTAATTACAACTCATTCCTCTCACATAGTTTCTGATTGTAACTTTGATGATCTAATTTATTTTAAACGTGATAACGGCACAGCAGTATCAAAGGCTTTTAATTCATTGAAAGAAGAATATGGTGATGAACAACTAGGATATAAATTTGTAAAGCAGTACCTTACTCTCAATAGTAGTGAATTATTTTTTGCTGATAAAGTCATTTGTGTTGAGGGTGATACAGAAAGGATTTTAATTCCTACGATGATGCAAAAGGTGGATATATCCAATCCAATAAATCAAGCTTCTAATACAATGCCATTGCTTTCTCAAAATATTTCAATCATTGAAACAGGTGCTCATTCACAAGTGTTTAGGAAGTTATTTGATTTTTTAGGAATAAAAGTATTGATAATTACAGATATTGACCCAGCGAATAAAAATGGAAATAATCGCTTGACTTCTTGTTCAGCAGTAGAGGCTACTTCTACGACAAATGCTTCAATTAAAAACTTTTTTGATATTTCTGAAGATGAAGTTTTTTCAATAGTAGCTCAAAAGAGTTTTGCAGAAAAAATAACATCAGATAATAGAATTCGTATTGCCTACCAAATTCCTGAAGATGAAAATACTTATCAGCCTGCTAGTTTTGAGGATGCCTTTATCAGTTTAAATAAACAATTCATTATTAATCAAAAAGATGGTCTTATTAAATTTGAAGCTTTAAAAAACTTCGATGATAGTGAAATAGAAGATTTCTATAAATTTGCTAGGGATAAAGTGAATAAAAAATCTGCATTAGCGTCAAGTTTATTATACTTTGAAGATGAAGGAAATACTTGGAAAGTTCCTAAATACATTTCGGAGGGGTTGTTATGGTTGAGAAGACAATAGAGCCGGAAGTAGAAATGGTATTTGAAGCAATTAAAGAAAATAAAAACTTCATTCTTGAAGGTGGTGCTGGAAGTGGAAAAACTTTTTCATTAATTTCCATAATTGAAAAAATCTCAAGAGATGAACCAGACAAATCCATTGTATGTATTACTTATACTAATAATGCTGTTGCCGAAATTAGAGAGCGGATAACAAATGATAAATTAAAAGTATCAACGATTCATGAATTTATCTGGAGTATCATAGAACAATTTCAGAATGAAATAAAATACTGTTTAATTGATCTAATAAATGATGATGAGCAGAAAGCATTTATTAGACCTCTCGATTATCCAAGTGAAGGTCAACTTACAGATACTTATTTTGAAAACATTCGTGTAGATTATGATGAGCGTTATTCAATGAGTATAATTGATAATTGCGTTCAAATTAGTCATGACCATATTCTAATAGTTGCTGAAAAAATGTTTTCTACATATCCTAAGTTATGCGACATTTTGATCGATATAGCTGATTATATTTTTGTAGATGAATATCAAGATACTAGTCCTTTAGTTGTAAAAATTTTATTGGAATATATACAGAATAGAACAAAGAAAAATATTGTAGGATTTTTTGGAGATTCTATGCAAGCTATCTATGACTCAGGAGTAGGAGACTTAAGTTCTTATAATCTAAAAAAGATAGCAAAAGCTCAAAATCGTCGCAATCCTAAAAAAGTTATTGATTTAGCTAATAAATTTAGAGATGATGGATTGGTTCAAACTCCGTCCAACGATGATACAGCACCTAATATGTATAATAGGAGTATCATTCAAGGAATAGTGAAATTTGTCTATGGGAATGATATTAATCAACTTGAAATTCTTAGAGGTAGTCAACTTTATAAAGAGTTAGAATTTAATGCACCCTCAAAAACAAAAGAATTGCGCCTGACACATAAACTTAATGCAGAAATGGCAGGTTTCTCTAAGTTATTTGAGTTATATAATACTGATTTATTTGTAAAATTAATTACAGGTATAAAGAAAAAAATCAATGAAAACAAGATCGATGATAACGGAAAATTATTCAAAGATTTAGTAGAAGAAGCTCAAATAGTTGTTAGAAAGGGTGGTCCCTTAATAGTTGATGAGATTAAATCCAATCCAGAACTATCAGCTTTTTACGATGAAATTAAGACATGCTTGTTTGAAGAAGTTAGTAATAAGAGTAAAGTTAATAAAGAATCGCTATTATCTTATAAATTTAATGGATTAAGTAGTAGATATGAAGCAGGCACAGATAGGGATAGGATTCTTAAAAGGTTGGATTTAGTCTATGAGCTAGTAGAACTATATAAAACAGGTAAGCATAATGAATTTTTACGTATTACTAAGTTTAAAATAACTTCGTCCAGAGATAAAATTAGTCTATCTAAAGTTATGACAGAAATCTCTGCTGCTGATATTACAATTGGAAAAGTAATAGAACTTGCAGAGGAACATGAACTAATTTCAAAGGATGACTTATTTACTAATTTTATTAACAATAAGGGATATTATTTATGGTCGAGACTTAAGATAATGCCATTTCAAGAATATGTAAATAGTATTGATTATCTTAGAGAGTATGTATCGGTTATAACGCAGCATAAGGTTAAAGGTAGTGAATATGAGAATGTTTTAGTTTTATTAGATAATGGGAAATGGAATCAATATAATTTTGATACCTTGTTTGGAAAAGGTTCTTCTAATGAGAACGTTCAAAATAGAACTAAGAGGTTATTCTATGTTGCAATTACTAGAGCGATGAAAAATTTAATTGTTTACATGCCGAGTAATGATCGTCAGATTATTGAAAAAGCAAAAGATTATTTTGAACAAAGTGATATTGTTAATGTTCTGTCATTAGTTGATGAGTAAATAAACTTTAACAATTGTTGAACTGAATGTTGAAGGAGCAATTATGATTACATTGGAAAATGATTTACTTGAATTCGATATTACAGGAATTTTAGGCTACGAAATAAATCAACATATTGAATTTTATACTATTGGAGTTGAAGAAGCTTATTTGGCTATAAAAAATAATGACAATAGTACAGTGCTAACTATCTTACGATCATTAAAATCACAGTTAGATTTGGAATACAAGTATTTTGATTCTAAGAGGTGTTGGGAATTTAATTTTGTAAACGATGCATATAGTTATGTTGATGGAATATGTCGAGCGAGTCGAAAGTTAGTTGGGGCACCAAATTATCAAAATATGAGATCCATGCTTTATGATATTCGAGATTATATGACTAGAACAAGATTTGATGATGATAGGTATTATGGAAATGTATTCGCTTTAGCTGTTGACAAATATTTAGATGAGATGACAGCCTTGGAACGTCATTCGCGTTTTGGAATGTTTCTTCAAGGGATTAGAACATTTTACTATCGACCAGGAAAAGGGACAGCAAAACAATGTCTTACTCTATCTAAAGGTCTCCCTCCCAAGGATATAGAACCTTTTATCTTCATAGAGTATATTGAGAGATATTTGCGATAATTTTTAATGCACTCCGTATATTAAATGTACAAAACAATAACAATTTAAATGGTGTGAACTTTTTGGTAGAATCTAGCTCAAATCGTGTATTTTTAGGGTAAAATTCACACCATTCAACTGAAATTTATTCAAATTAGATGAAATTCTGTTTTTTGTAAATGTGGGAAAACATTGATTTTAAGCGGATATTGAAACTTATTCAAATAAAAGTGTTTCCAACCAGGTCTTAAGAAAGCTCGTAAGGCTAGCCAGTTCTCAAAACGTTAAGAACCAGCTACAATACAGCATTTACAACACTTCATGGTTCACACCATGGGGTGTTTTTTGATTTTCAAAAATCACAGCTAATTGCTACTGATTTTATAACCAGCGATTGATTGTAGAAGACAAAGTTGATTCAGATAGTAACTATGAATTGGCTTATAAGCGTAGTGAACTTGAAAAACTTATTGATAGAGGGGATAGAAGATTTGTACGATAAAATAAAATTTATAGCTAATACCCAAGATTTACTAGAGAAGTAAATTAAAAGTATATACAAAATGATACGTCTGTGATATAATAGACACAGAAATAGGAGGTGGCATTATGCAACTAGTCATCAATAAATGGGGAAATAGCTCCGCTGTTCGTTTGCCAAAACAATTGGTACAAGAATTACAATTACAAACAAATGATGTCTTAGACTATAAGGTATCAGGGAATAAAAT
>OFMM01001674.1_pt1 | contig 9922 bp, 5 predicted proteins | sample 1541811 | NCBI WGS metagenome assembly OFMM01 (sample SAMN04209246, study PRJEB22552) | human gut metagenome | biome: gut; material: feces | host: Homo sapiens | place: USA: Oklahoma
CTTCCTTGAGGATGTTTTCTTCAAGCTGCTTGTACTCATCGTCCGTCAGCGGCGGAATCTGATTCTGGAACTCCGGGTCGATTTTCAGATTGATCATACGCACACTCCTTATCTCTCGTGATGCTGCGTCTGTTTTTCCTCCCGGAAGAACAGGGCAACATTCTGTTTTGCGTCTTTCAGTTTGAGCAGCTCGGACTTGGCTTCCTTGTACTGCTCATAAAACTGGGCCTTTTCGGAGGCAAGCGCGCAGTATTTCGCTTCCAACTTGTTCGGGCTGGGCAGGCAGGTGATGTTGTTTGCCTTGAGATAGGCTGCTGCCGCCCGGTATGCTGTCAGTTCTGCACGGTACTGATCTTCAAAGGCTGCGGGGGATTTGACAGCGTTCCGTTTCTGCGTAAGCGGTCGATACTGCTTGTAGGCAGCAGCGTGGCTGCGCAGCTTCTGATTGTCTGCCATGCGGGTTTCGAGGTCGAGCACGACTTCCTTTGCACTGTCGTACTGCGTTTGCAGTTCATCAATGCGCTGGTCAAGTGCGCCCTCGTTGAGCAGACCTTTCTCCTGCAAGAGAATCAAGGTCTGGGCCATGGCTTTGAGGTTATGCTTCTTCGCCCAACGCTCGTAGCCAATGCTCTTGCCCTGCTTCAGCTTCGCCTGAATGTCCACCAGTTTCTGAATCCTGTCGGGCTTGTCTGTTGCGATAGGCTGGATGGTCGGGGCAAGCCGGATGTTCTGAGCGAGTGCGGCGAGCACCTGCTTTTTCTCAAACTTCTTGCTCAGCTTCCGGGCGGTGATGAACTTTACCCGATTGGGCGGGCAGTAGCTCAATCGCCCTCGGCTCTCTTTCACGGCAACGCCGTGTTCCTGCATGAGCAATGCAGAAAATTCCTCGAAGGTGGTAGCCTTCTTCAGAACAGAGTCGATTTGCTTTCGCAGCGTTTCCAGTTCCGTCTGGTAGACAGTCTGTTTAGGCTTCTGCCCCGCTACGATCAGTCGTGCGTTGGCTTGGTCAAGCCGTTTCTGTCCACGCCGCCGCGCCCAGTATTCCCGTTCAGAAACACGGTTGCCTTGTGCTTCCAGTAGGTTGATCTGGTGCAGGTCAGCGCATTCGCACATTTCCATGACTGCGACACGCAGGTGCCGCATGGTCTGGGCTGTGCTGGAGTGCTTCATGCCCTCACGCCAGTCACGAGGCTTCTGCATATAGGGCTTGCGTTCCACTTCTCGTGTGCGGATGCTGCCGATCACGATGTGGACATGGATATTTCCCGAATGGTTATGCCCATCCGGGTGGGTGCAGACGATGGCAGGATGACCGGGAAAGTTTGCTTTACAGAAGTTCAGGCCGAGAGCCTGTGCTTTTTCCATGGTCAAGCCGTTGTCGGCTGCATCTCTGGGGTCAAAGCTGATGATATACTGGTGGCTCTTAATATCATCGGGGTGGTTGTTCTTGTTGTACTTTCGGTTTGCCAGCAGGCAGGCCGTTGCAAACGAGAAATCGCCGCATTCAAGCGTATCCAGAATGTACGAATCCCGCAGCATGGGCCTGCCTTGTTGATCAAGAAGCTGCTTCCCGGTGAACTCATCGTGCTGGTAAATCAGGTACGCTTCGATGGCGGAGTAGTCCGAATTCTTAGAGGCGATATGCTTGAGCGTTGCCATACAGTTCACCAAGAATTTTCTCGGCGTTGAGCCGGAAGGCAGTCAGGTCTGTAAGTTCGTCAAGAAGTTTCGCCCGGAGTTGTTCGGTATCTGCTCCACCGGAGTTGAAGTGTCGTGCGAGTTGGTTCAGGTTTCCGCCCACCTTGCCGCACTGGGCAAGCAGAGTGGAAACGGCGTTCAGGGTTTCTTCTCCGCCGCCGGCAACGACAACCGTGCGCTCGATCTTTGCACTGTGCAGCGCACGGCGGATGAGAGTGGACAGGGAGAGATGAAGGAGTTTTGCGGTATTTTCAAGTTCCAACTTTTCAGTTTCCGTCACACGGAACTTGATGATGTGCGTTTTGTTGTTCGGCGTGTCGTGGCGGTGGGTCGTGCTGGGATTCGCTTTGACATTCGTTTTGTTCATTGAACCTCCTGTCGTCTTGCTAGCTTCTCGGTGAAGCTATGTAAGCACGACACGCCGTTCTTTCGCACCGCAAGGTGCGAATATGAGCAGGGTTTGGGGCAGGCACGCCCCAACAAGATCACTTCGGAAATGCAGATGCATTGAAGAAGTGAAGTCCCGATGGAGCACAACATTTTCAAGAATTGAAAATTTGTAGCCACGGGACGGTTCTTGCCCTCCACCGCTGCGCTCAAAACGTATTTCCGAAAATTGTTTCCGAATTGTTAAGACACAAAAATAAGTAGAGAGTTCCGCTGCTCGTGTATGTTGATCGCCGTTTGACCCGAACGAAGTTCCTGCCCCTGTTTTGCAGCGGCGTTGGCCGGAAAGCCGGTATCACATTCGGACGGCTCATGAAATTTTCAAGGTACAGCTTCCCGGAAAAGAAAAAGACCGCCCACGCAGTACAGGCGAAGGATTTTGTCGGGTGAAACGGCGGCAAAACGATCGGGTGTGTTGTGGGGCGGTACGTTCTTTTGGGGGCAATCACTCACTGAAAGTGGTGGTTATCACGGTGAGAACCACCACTTTTCATAGCAAGCCAACTTTTCAATGCATCGGCAACATCGTTGGCTTGCATATCGCAAATATGAAGTTTCGGTTGAGCCAATTTCTTATCTTGCGATAATGTGATTTGTGACAAAGGGTATCATGGTTTGCAAGGTGCGTCAAGATGGTTTTGAGTATTTTATTGTGGTAAAGCAATAATAGTAGGACTTATAGAAAAAATTGGAAGCTTTCAGCATAGCGGACACTTCCATAAGTTTTTACCCATTCATACTGAAATTTCAAGTCTATGTTTCGGATAAAAAACTGTTCTGCTTTTCAACGTATATCTTCTGCCAGGGCACCGCCAGTGGCACGATATACAGCTGGCGTACAGCCGTAGCGCACCTGAAACTTTTTATAAAAGAAGTTCTGGTTGGAATAGCCACACTGGTTGGCGATCTGACTAATAGGTGCTTCGGTGGTCAACAGCAGGAAGGCGGCGCGGGACAGCCGCCCATCCGATACCAGATCCTTGAAGGCACTGCCGGTGCCCTCCTTGACCATGCGAGAAAGGTAATTGGGGTGGAAGCCAAAATGCGCTGCGGTGCTTTCCAGTGTGCAGTCGATGCAGTGGTCATCCATGTATTGCAGCACTTCGGTGAGGTAGTTCTTGTTGGATTTGTGGTATTCGTGTTCCTGATTGCCCTGATAGCAGCGTGCCAGCTCGATGAAGATCAGGCTCATATAATTCTCCACCGCACCCGCCGTGCAGGTGGTAGGGTCCAGATATTCGCAGAACACACACTCAAACAGATCCCGGAAAATATACGACCGCTCCGTATGAAACAGCAGATAATGGTCGTGATCGTTGCGCTCGTTCAGCGCATTGGAAAGAAACCGCGGCACCGCTCCACTGGCGGCAAGCCGCTCGATGAAGCTTGCCTTGAAATAATTCTGCCCCATCAGGCAGTTGAGCAGGATGTCGTTTTCGCCGGTGGGCAACACCCGGTGCACCACATCCCGGTCCAGAATGGTCACATCGCCGGTGTGCATCTCAACCGTCTGGCCGTTGATCTCTTGCACGCAGGTGCCGGAGTACACATAGTTCATTTCAATGTAGTTGTGGCGGTGCAGCGGCACCATGCCAAAACGGGTCTGCTTGTTAAAGGCCAGATTGCCTCCCTCCAGCACGCGGGGCGCAATTTTTGGGGAGATCACACCATGCAGATTGGAGGCCGCCTGTTTTTTAGGGGACGGAAAAAACAGGATCTCATCGCTGTTGTCCGCACCCGTCACAACAGTCGCTTCGCCCTCATACCGGAAATTTTTGAAATAGATCAGAGAATCCTCCGGGTGCTCCCGGTAGTGCAGTTCTTTTTCACTGAGGGGAAAGAGCATTTCCCGGAATGCCTCACGCGCCAGCATGGCAGATACCTCCCAAAAGGTTTGATTTTGTCAGTGAGTGCCTTAAACTTTGCCAGTATCGTTCGACGAAAAGTTTGATTTTGTCAGCACCGGAGTTTGCTTTTGAGATTGTGACACCGTGCCGGATACGGTACAATACAGGTACGATTTGGACACAAGCATACAATGAAATGCCAGCTGTGTCAAGTTTTTGTGCGTATTTTGGAAGATGTCAAAGAGAAGGAGAACAAGATCATGGCAAGAAAAGACTACGATCAATTTGCCGATGAGCTGATCGCGGCAGTCGGCGGCAAAGAGAACATTGTCAGTGTGACGAACTGCATGACCCGTCTGCGCTTTGTGCTGGCAGACGAGAGCATCGTCAAGGATGACGAGGTCAAAAAAATCAAAGGCGTGATGAGCGTTGTGCACGGTGCAGGACAGTACCAGATCCCCATCGGTACTTATGTCTCTGACCTGTGCCCCGTCGTCAAGGCAAAGCTGGGCCTGACGGAGGATGCCATGGCTGCCGGCAAGGCCAAGGCCGAAAGCATGCGTGTGGTCAAGAAGGACAGCTTCTTCAACAAGTTCTTCAAGGCCATTTCCGGCTGCATCCTGCCCATGATCGCACCCATGGCCGCCGGTGGTATCATCAAGGGCGTTCTGACCATCCTGACCACCTTCGGTGTGCTCACCAGTGACAACGGCATTTACCTGATCCTGTATGCAGCGGCCGATGCGCTGATGTACTTTATGCCCATCATCGTCGGTTTCTCGGCCGGCAAGGTCTTTGGCATGAATCCTTATACCGCTGCTGTCATCGGCGCAGCGATGCTGTACCCGAAGCTGGCTGCTTTCGTGGGCGCGGAGGAAACGCTTACCTTCTTCGGCCTCAAGGTCACGATGCTGGATTACTCCCAGACCCTGCTGCCCATCCTGCTGGCCGTCTTTGTGGCAAGCTGGATCGAAAAGGCTGCGAAAAAGATCATCCCGCAGATGCTGCAATTGATGTTCGTGCCGACTGCGGTGCTGGTCATCACGCTGCCGCTCACCCTGCTGGTGGTCGGCCCGGTCATGACAGGCGTTTCCAATGCTCTGGCTACCGGTGTCAACGCGCTGTACAATGCGGTGCCTGTGGTCTGCGGCGGTGTTCTGGGCGCGTTCTGGCAGCTGTTCGTCATGATGGGTGTCCATGCAGCCATGATCCCCATCATCCTCAACAACCTTACCACCCTGGGTTACTGCCCGGTCAACGCCATCTTGGGCCTGACCGTCTGGGCACTGGCTGGTGTGGCTCTGGGCTACGCACTCAAGGTGAAGGATGGTGAGACCCGCGCAACGGCATTCGGCACCATGGCTTCTGCTCTGTGCGGCATCACCGAGCCGGTCATCTATACCGTGGCCCTGACCAACTTCAAGCGGTTTATCTGCGCCTTCGTGGGTGGCGGCGTTGCCGGTGTCATCGGTGGTATCCTGGGCATCAAGTTCTACACTTGGGGCGGTGACGGCATCTTCCGTATCCCGTCCATGATCAACCCCGCAGGTCTGGATATCAGCTTCTGGGGCTTCCTGATCTGCGCAGCCATTGCGTTTGTGGTTTCTGCAATCGGCAGTTATGCTGTGACCAGCGCGGACGAAAAAGCGTAATATTTCCCGCATGGCACCTGCCTCTTGCAAAAGGGACGGGTGCTGTGCTATGTTCAGAGTGAGTGAAACGGAAGGAAAGGACCCGAGCATGAAAAGCGTTTGTGATGTCCTGCATGGACAGACCCCCAATGCCCTGTATCCCTTTTTGTGGGTGCATGGCGTAGAGAGTGAAGAAGAACTGCGCCGCGAGGTGCAGAAGATCCGCGAAAGCGGCATCGGCGGCTTCTGTGTGGAAGCCCGTCCGCACAAGGATTTCAACGGTCCGGGCTGGTTCCGGGATCTGGCCCTGCTGCTGGACGAAGCAAAGCGCACGGGTATGGAGATGTGGATCCTGGATGACAGCCACTTTCCCACCGGTTTTGCGGATGGTGCGGTCAAGCGGGAGCACCCGGAGCTGTGCAAAAAGTTTCTCTGCTGCAAAACGCTGGATTATGCCGGCCCGATGGAGAACATGACCGCTGTTCTCAAGTATGCCCTCCGCGACCCGCGTGACAAAATCCTGGCTGTGACCCTGAGCCGCAAAACCGCGTTTGAAACCATTGACCCGACCACAACCATCGACTTGACGGACAAAGTTTATACTTTTGAAGATGCCCGTACGGGGGAGATCATGCTTTCCTCCATGGGCCAGCCGCTGCCCGGCAACCCCAAGGAAGGTCCCTGCGTGGCCGTGGATTTTGACCTGCCGGATGGACAGTGGACTCTGAACGTCATCACTGTCAGCTACAAGGGCGGCGAGAAACAGACGGAAGGCTATCTGAACCCGCTGGATTCGGCGGCGACCAAGGTACTGCTGGATACCGTCTATGAGCCGATCTATGCCCACTTCGGGGAGGAGTTTGGCAAAACGCTGTGCGGGTTCTTCTCGGATGAGCCGCGGCTTGGCAACATCCACGGGGCGGAGGATGCCGCCATCGGCCACAACAGCGCCATGAACCTGCCCTGGCGGGATGGCATGGAGAACCTGCTGGCCGGAAAGCTGGCCGGAACGGCTCTGACAGACCGTGCTGCCGGGAACATCCGTGCGTTGCTGCCGCTGTTGTTCCTGCACAGCAGCGATGAGAGCGCTCATGTGGCACAGTATACCTATATGGATCTGGTCAGCCAGCTGTACAGCGACAACTTTGATGGTGTTCTGGCGGCCTGGTGCCATGCCCACCACTGCGAGCACATCGGCCATACCATCGAGGACAACAATGCCACGGCTCGTCTGGGCTATGGTGCAGGGCACTTCTACCGCGCCATGGCGCATCAGGATATGTCCGGTATCGATGTGGTCATCCAGCAACTGCTGCCCGGTATGGATGAGGGAATGTTCAAGGGCATGCACAGCCCCGGCTGGGACGGCGAGTTTTTTACCTATATGTTGGGCAAGCTGGGGGCAAGTCTGGCCCACTTGGACCCTGCCAAGAAAGGCCGTGCCATGTGTGAGCTGTTCGGTGCCTATGGCTGGGGCGAAGGCAACCGCCTGTGCAAGTGGCTGTCGGACTATATGCTGGTGCGCGGCATCAATCAGTTTGTGCCGCACGCCTTCAACGCGGCACCCTTCCCGGACCCGGACTGCCCGCCGCATTTCTATGCCCACGGCCATAATCCGCAATATCCGGAATTCCGGCAGGTAGCCAACTACCTCAACCGGATGTCCGCAGTGCTGTCTGGCACCCATGTGGCTCCGGTGGCGCTGCTGTATCAGGCCGAAGCCGAATGGAGCGGCGAGTTTATGCTCACCCAGAAACCAGCGGCCCGGCTGGCCCGCAATGGTATCGACTATGAGCTGGTGCCCTGTGAGGTGTTGAAAGCGGACACCGCGAAGGATGGTGCGCTGCACCTGAACGGCATGCAGTTCCGCGCGCTGGTCATCCCGTACGCCGAGGCGCTGCCTGTTGCACTGCTGGAGAATGTACAGCGCTATCTGGATGCTGGGGTCAAAGTTTATTTTGTGGGCGGTCTGCCCATTCGCTGCTGTGAAGGCGGTCCGGCACCGGTACTGGAACATGCGGTCGTCACCACGCTGGATGCGCTGGTGGAGACGCTTACGGCAGACAGTATCCCTGCGCTGCATCTGAGCGCAGCGGCACCATATCTGCGATACTACCACGCTCGGCAGGCAGACGGTGATGTCTACTTCTTCACGAATGAGGGCACGCAGCCGCTTTGCACCACTGTGACTGGTGCAAAGCCCGGTGCAGCCTTTGTATATGATGCCTTTGCCAACGTTGTGACGGCAGCACCGGATGCCTTTGCTCTGACACTGGCTCCTTATGAATCCCGCTGCATTCTGGTGCCGGATGACCCGACTGCATTGCAGGTGCAGGCGGTGGCGGCTCTGCCTGCCGGTGTTCCGGCGGACTGCATTCATTTGACAGCATGCACTGTTTCGCTGGCCGATGCCGACACTGGCTGCGCCGAATATGGTGCCCAGCTCCCGCTGGAAAAACTGCTCTCTCTGCACCGTCTGCCGGGCTGCATCGCGTTTGCAGGCCGGGCACGGTATGCATTCCGCTTTACGCTGAACGAAGCACAGGCCGCACGGCCCGCCGTGCTGGCCCTGACGGCACAGGAAGGTGCAATCGTCCGAGTGAACGGGACGGACTGCGGTGTACGGATCTGCCCTCCTTACCGCTATGCAATCTCCGGTTCCCTGCACACCGGGGAGAATTTGTTGGAAATCGAGGTGAACACCACCCTTGGCCGCCGGATGAATGATTTTCTGGGGCAGTATATGCCCACCGAGCCACAAGGCTTGAAGAGTGAAGTAACCATACAGCTGTTCTAAAAAACTATAATCAACGATGCCCTTTGTTACTGACAAGGGGCATCGCTTTGTTTTGTGCGCGTTGAAAAGCAACCTTAAAATGTCAAATTCTTCCCACAGATTTTTCAACAGGATATTGCGGAGCAACTAAGGTTTGACGCATACGATCGTTCTGATTTTTTTCGTAGAAAAGGATGCGTTTTCAGTTTGTCTCGTTATAATTTGGAAAAGGACTTCTTCGGGTCAGAAGCCAGACAGAAAAGGTGGAATTTGATGCTGTTCTTGTCGTTTCTGTTTCATAACACTTTCAGAATGCGACTAAAAAATGAGACAGGCCAGCCTCTTTTCGGGCCGTCTATCTCATTTTTTTGGAAAAACTGTTTTACAACAATCGCACGATATCAGAGATGATCCAGAAAATCAGGAGAGATCCTCGCCATTGGAGGCGATGACTTTCTTATACCAGTAGAAGCTGTCCTTCTTCTCCCGGCTCAGGTCGCCGGTGCCGTCATCAAATTTGTTGACGTAGATAAAGCCATAGCGCTTTGCCATCTCACCTGTGGACGCAGACACCAGGTCGATGCAGCCCCAGGGGGTGTAACCCATCAGATCCACGCCGTCCTTCACGGCCTCGGCCATCTGCTCGATGTGCTGGCGCAGGTAGTCGATGCGGTAGCTGTCGTGGATCTTGCCGTCCTCGCTCTTCACATCGTAAGCGCCCAGGCCGTTTTCCACTACCATCATGGGCAGATGATAGCGATCGTAGATCTCGTTCAGGGTGTAGCGCAGGCCAATGGGGTCGATCTGCCAGCCCCAGTCGCTGGCTTTCAGGTAGGGGTTCTTCTTGCCGGTGGCGATATTACCGCCCACGTCCTCGGCGTCCTTGTGGGTGGTGACGCAGTTGGACATGTAGTAGCTGAAGGCGTAGAAGTCCACGGTGCCGGCCTTCAGGATGGCGGCATCCTCCGGCTCCTGATGGATGGTGATGTTGTGCTCGGCGAAGAAACGCTTCATATAATAGGGATACTCACCGCGCACATGCATATCGGAACAGAACCAGTTCATGATCTGCATCTGCTTCTGGTTGGCCACCACGTCGGCGGGGTCACAGGTCATGGGATAGCTGGTGATGAAGCAGATCATGCAGCCCATCTTGAACTGGGGGTAGTTGTCGTGGGCATACTTGACAGCCCTGGCGCTGGCCACGAACATGTTGTGCAGGGCCTGGAAGCGTGCCTGCTCGTCGTTTGGCACATCGGCGGTGGAACCCTCGTATCCCTGGATGGTGCCGGTGTTCAGGATGCCGCCCATGGGCATGGTGCCGGTGTTGATCTCGTTGAAGGTGAGCCAGTACTTGACTTTGTCCTTGTAGCGCTCGAAGATGGTTTTGCAGTAGTTCATGTAGAAGTCGATTAGCTCGCGGCTGGCCCAGCCGTTGTACCTTTCCACCAGAGCGTAGGGCAGCTCGTAGTGGCTGATGGTGACCAGCGGCTCGATGCCGTGCTTCTTGCAGCAGTCAAAGA
>OFMM01001686.1_pt1 | contig 9881 bp, 8 predicted proteins | sample 1541811 | NCBI WGS metagenome assembly OFMM01 (sample SAMN04209246, study PRJEB22552) | human gut metagenome | biome: gut; material: feces | host: Homo sapiens | place: USA: Oklahoma
CAATTAGTATAACAGTATCTTTTATATTAAGCAAGCGTTTTCATATCTTATTTTATGATATTTTTAGGCATTTGAAGTCAGCAGAACATGAAACTGATAATTTAATCATGCCAACAATTAATAGTTTATTATGATTTTTTGATAAGAACGCAAAAAAATAACTACCTCGCTCTCGGCAAAAGTTTGAGGTAATTATTTCAAACATACAAATCCAAGGGCAACCGCTTACTGGTTGTTCCTTCTTTCATATTCATTATAGTTTACGCTAAAATCAAAGTCAACATGCATCTTTTTATAGTTTTACTGCATGACACGTTTAATATGTATACACAAGAATGTCTGTTCATCCGGAGATAAATCATATTTATATTTCTCTTTAATATGTTTCACAATACGGTTGATACACATTGAGAGTCTTAAGTTCTCTTTTAATAGTTGTCTGATGTCTTCTGTTGTATCTTTAAGGTTTATTTCCTGTCCTGTAAAGATACGTTCAGCTAAGTATTTTAAATGCGTAGAGAGTCTTGCATAACTGAATGACTGAGGAGAAATAGTCACCTTCATACTATTTTCAATGATACCGATAATATCAGTCACAAAGCTTAATATCTTAGTCGCATTATGGGTATTATTGTCCATTGAGAAGTTTACTAAATGCAAGGCTATATAGTTGGCTTCTTCTAGATCCAATGTAATCCCTGTTTTCTTCTTAATATAGCTTAATGCCCATAAACCTATTTCATATTCATTCTTATAAAGAATACTTACATCTCCAAGTATGACATAAGGGATTCTTATATTCTCCTGCTTACGTTTTAAGGCAAAGGAAATATGATCTGTCATAGTAAGGAATATTTCCCCATAATAGCGTGATTTAAGCTTCTTAATTGCACGAGAGACAATCTTATCAGTCATCTCATAACAATCAGGAGAGATATCATCATCTCTTTCTAATCTTTTATGAGGGTCTTCTTTAAACATATATGTCTTTTCTATTTTAGTGGAATCAACACTATCCCCTACCTTCTTCTGGAACCCTATTCCTGAACCTGTTAGGATAATATCTCCTAATTCTGGTGAGATAGCCGCAATGGAATTGTTGTTGAAAATCTTAATAATTCTCATAATAGTCCCCTTTACATTAATATATCGTTCATCGCATCCGCAATGAACTGGGCATTGGTGCCTACTAATATCTGTACATTATGGTTTCCTGCAATTGTGACATGTTCATAGCCTAATTGAGATATTTCGTCTTTATTAATAGAATGTATGTCATTTAACTCTACTCTTAAACGTGTAATACAGGCATCTGCAGATATACAATTACTTCTACCACCAAGAGCTTCCACAAAACAAATAGCCAAATCATCATAATCAAATGATTGTTTTGTACTAACTTCATCTTTCATACGTCCTAGTGTCATGAGATTAAAATGAAGAATCATAGTTCTAAATACAATATAATAGAGCACACCACAGATGACTCCTAAAAGAATCAAATAGTTGGCATGATAGGAGAATGGTGCCTTAAAACTCAATATATAGTCTATAAGACCAGCTGAGAAACTAAAACCAGCGAGCCAGTGAAATGATGCAGCTATAAACATCATGATTCCTGTCATGACTGCATGGGCGATATATAAACTAGGTGCTAAAAACATAAAAGAAAACTCTAATGGTTCTGTAATACCTGTTAGAAAAGATGCAAGAGCAGCTGAAAGCATCAATGTGCCTACTTTCTTTTTCTTATCAGGTGAGGCACATTGATAGATTGCCAGTGCGCCTGCTGGTAAACCAAACATCATGACAGGATAGAATCCTGCCTGATACGTACCAGTCACACCTTTAATACCTCCTGATAATGTACCCCAGAATCGTCCAATATCATTAATACCCGCAACATTAAACCAGAAAACAGAATTTAGGGCATGATGTAATCCTGTTGGTATAAGAAGTCTATTAAAGAATCCATATAAACCAGCGCTAATTGGTCCTAAACCTGCCATCCATGTTCCAAAATGAATAAATGTTTCATAAAGCATCGGCCAGACATACATAAAAACACCAGCAAATAAAAGTGTAATCATCCCTGAAATAATAGGAATGAATCTTTCACCACTAAAGAATGATAAAGGACCAGGTATTTCTATATGATTGAACTTCTTATAACAGAAGGCGACAATCAATCCTACCATAATCCCGATAAACGCATTATCCGTCTCACCAAAGGCAATAGAGACTTGGCTTATATGTAAACCCGAGATCAATGAAATGCCCTCAGGAGAGAGTATTTTAGTGATCATGAGATAATTGATGACTGCTGCCAAAGACAACGATGCATTCTTCTTATCCGTCATACCGATTGCGACAGCAATCGCAAAAAGGATAGGAAGATGATCTATGACTACACCACCTGATAATATAAGAAATGCCGCAAATGGATTATTGACACCCCACCCAATAGGATCAATCCAATAGCCAATACCCTTTAATAATGCAGCCAGAGGCATAATAGTCACTGGAAGCATCAGGGACTTACCTAATTTCTGTAAAAAACTCATATTGATCCCCTTTTCTGTACTAATCTATATTACTATTATATAGTAATTGTTTTAAAAATAATTACAGAATACAAAAAACAGCAATGTTTTTATAACGTGGTAATTATAACATTTTAATACCATTATGTAACCCCTAACACTCATTTTTTGAAGCAAAAAAAAGGAAGACTAATCTTCCTTCATAAACTTATATGTACATACACCAATAAGAGCACCTACAAGTGTAACAACCATCGCAAAAATCAACATGCTTTGTAGTCCTAATGTATCCTGTAAGACACCACCTAGATAATTACCTAAACAGAAGCCAAAACCATTGGCCATCATTGTGATAAGAGTCTGACCTGCCATCTGATCTGATTCAGCTAGGGCATCATTACAGTAATATGTATAAGTGGCAAATAGTAAGCCATATGAACATCCCTGGAACACCATACCAATTAATAAGACAATAAGGTTAGGTGCTAAAGCAATTAAGAAGTTTCTAAAGATATACATGACTAAGCCAAAGACAATGAGCTTTTCAGGTCCAAATTTTTTCTTTAAGCGATATGTCATTGTCATAAATGGTGTTTCACTGGCTGCCATAAAGAAGATGGCTATACCATAGAATGATGAATCTCCACCAAGCTTCTTAACAATATTAATCAAGTAAGTAGATAAAGATGTCGCACCCGCAATCGCAAATCCAAATCCAAGTAAGAATAAGAAGAACTTCTTATATTTCGTGATCAAGCCAAATGGATTGGCTGGCTTTTCTGTTGATGCGTTCCTAATAGTAGAATGTGGTAGGACAAGCAGGTTAATGATAAATAGAACACTTGAGATAATAAAGACAATGTAGATAACAGATGGTTCAAGCCATTCTACTAAGTAACCCATTAAAAAGGCACTAGATGCATAAGAGAATGAACCAAGTCCTCTTGCAAGTCCAAAGTTAATATCATGCCCCATCTTGACATAGTCCATCGCAAATTGTGATAAAAATGGAACAACACAAGTAACCAGGAATAATAATGCGATATATAGTACCATGACGACTACTTTAGGTAGTGTCATAAAATAAAGAGCACTAAATGATGCGAATAGTATAGCATAGATTCCTAAGATCACATTATGTGGTGTGAGTGCTTCATACTTGTTTGGCAAGTTAGAGATATTAGCTGAAAGTATAAGCATCATAATACTTCCCATTGCAGTTACTATACCAATTTCTGTATTTGATAAGCCTTTATATTGTAAGAAAATGGCTACATAACCAAAAATCGTACAGTTAGTAATCCAATATAAGAACTGGATACAATTGTATTTCATTTGTAAGCGTTTCATAATTTCCTCCCTCAATAACCTTAGGTATTATATAGTATTTATCAAAAGAGGGACAACTATTTTCTTAATAAGAAAAAAGACACGACTCCTAAGAATCGTGTCTGAATATATAAAACAAAGTGCCCCGGTTCTAGGAACCAGCATGCTCTACATGACTAGTTATAGAACATGCTTTAGGGCAGTTTGCTGTGTCCGCTCTCTAGACACAAGTCTATTTTAAGAAACATTTTTTTACTCGTCAATACCCTTTTGTAAATTTCTTTTAATATGTAACAGTATTATAGTTATTTATGATTTTAACAATTACAAAACTGGCATTATTTCTCATTTTTATGATTGAACAATCCTAATATTTGTATTTATCCTAAGTGTAACGATTATATCGATATAATCCTTTTTTATAAATATATGAGTATGTGTAAAGTTATTCCGTGATTAAATTATCACTTTTCAAGACATGAAAAAAAGCCCCTAGATGTAGGGACTTTAGTATAAATTATTCAGCTTTTGAATTAACTAACTTACCAGTTGAATGGAAAGTAATCATAAGTCCAAGAGCGACTAATAATACGGCAACAACTAACTGTAAACCATCTGTCATGATCATGAATCCACCAGCAACAAATAGCTTCATTACAATTGCATAGATAGCCTGCACTAAAGCTGTCATAGTAACAATGAACATTAATACCATTGGTACATATAACATGAAACCTTTTCTTCCAGTAACCTTTAAGAATACAACAAGTGAGATTAATACCATTGCAGCAAGTAACTGGTTTGCTGAACCGAATAATGGCCAGATGTTAACATATCCGCCTAAGCTTAATAAATAACCAAAGAAGAGTGAAATAAGTGTTGAAACGTATTTATTAGTTAAGACAGATACTAACTGTGATGGAGTTTCTCCTTCTTCTACTTCGAAGAATTCCTGGAAAGACATACGTGAGATTCTAGCTACTGCATCAAGAGAAGTTAATGCAAGAGCTGAAACAAACATAGTCATGATACAAAGTCCCCAAGACTGTGGTAAACCAAGCTGTGCTACTAAGCCAGTAACACCAGCAGAGAACTTAGTGAAAGGTGTAGCTGTATCAGCTAAAGCCATATTAGCAAGAGCTGTATCTAAGACACCAGTCTGTTTTAAGTTTGGTAATGAACCAACGATAACGATAACTAATACTGCAAGTAATGATTCTAACAACATTGAACCATAACCAACCTGAAGCATATCTTTTTCATTCTTGATCATCTTAGAAGAAGTTTCTGAAGATACAAGAGAATGGAAACCAGATACGGCACCACAAGCGATAGTTACGAATAATGTTGGGAATAAGTAACTTCCTGTAGCTGATTTGAATCCAGTGAACGCTGGTACAGTAACAGTTGGGTTACTCATAAATACACCTACAACTGCTGCTGCAATCATACCGATGAATAGGAATGTAGTTAAGTAGTCACGTGGACCTTTTAATAACCACATGGGTGTAACAGATGCAAAGAAAATATACACGAATACTAAATAGATCCAAGTTTGTTTAGTTGCATATACTGGGAATTTGATACCAACTGCAAGCATTGCAACGATTAATACAATTCCAAGTACAACTTTTGGCCAACCTTCAAGGTTAACTTTACGTAATAATAAACCAAATGCCATAGCAACAAATACATAAAGAATAGAGATAGAAGCAGCACTGGCATTAGGTGCAAGCTTAGCTCCTTCAGCACTGAAACCATTGAATGTTCCAGCAACCATGTCTGCAAAAGCAGCAATAACGATTAATGTGAAGACCCAGCAGAATAAGAAGAATAATTTCTTACCAGTTCTACCAATGTATTTTTCGATAATCTGACCCATTGACTTACCTTCAGATTTAACTGAGGCATAAAGTGCACCGAAGTCCTGTACAGCACCGAAGAATACACCACCGATGACTACCCATAAGAATGCAGGTAACCAACCAAACATCATAGCCATAACTGGTCCAGTAACTGGTCCAGCACCAGCGATAGATGAGAACTGATGAGCAAAGACTGTCCATTTATTAGTTGGTACATAGTCTACGCCATCTTCTTTTGCAACAGCAGGTGTTGTTGCATTAGGATCAATACCCCAAGTTTTTACTAAATAGCGACCATAACATAGATAGGCTACTACTAGGATAAGGGCTGCTAATCCAAGTAAAAGTAAACCATTCATAAATAAATTCCCCCCAGAATTACTTTATACATATAAAACAGATATAAAAAAGGCTTTCGTCTTAGAATGACCTGCCTAAGACGAAAACCTTCGTTTCCGCGGTACCACTTAGATTGTGATTTACATCACCACTTCACATCCCATGAATGCTATTTCTTTAACGCAGAAATTACGGATTTCTTTACTATTATTTTCAAGAAAACAGCTCACAAGGGATGGTCCCATAATCATTACCTGCATCCTTTCCACCAACTGGATGCTCTCTATAGGAAGCGGATTAGAAATCGTATCTTGTTCATCGCTCTGTTTCGTATGTATGTTTATATAATAGTCTGATATTTTCATTTGTCAACAGTTTATTTCGAAAAAAGCAAATTTATTTATATGTTTTATGTTTATCATAAATGTAAGCGTATGTTATATATCGTAGTATAACAAATATACATAGAGAAATATTACCTATACTTGGATTTAATATATTGTTTAATAGCTTCCATATACTCCTCTTCATTATCATAATCCTTTGGATCTACATCATACATATCAGAAGGGTCATAGTATTCTTTCCATTGTTTACGTAAATCATCAAGATAATCTAATTCACGATCATACTGTGTAGGATCAACTGAACTAAATGAATTATAGAAATTATGTTTATCTTCCCAAGATTTTTTATCATCTTCAGATACATCACCCTCTTGAGAAACTTCTACTATATTATCCAAATGATACTCAACAGAGTTTGGACGTTTTCTAGACATTTGTTTTAATGCTTTATTGCGATAATCATCCATATCATCAGACTTTAAAACTTCTTCATCTAATTCTGCATCAAGACTTGCAACATAGTCTTTCCACTCATTGACAGCTTCTACATAGTCTTCTTCATCACTAAACTCACTTGGATCAACAGGATATTGATGATTTGGATCATATAGTTCTAACCAATGTATTCTTTCACTTATTTCATAAAAATATTCATCAGGTGAATCATAATCTAGAGGATCAATACAATAAAATTCATTTTCAGGATCATACTTCTCTTTTATTTTCTTTGTTAGAGCATCTAGATAAGTATCTTCATTTTTATAGTTTTGTGGATCAATATCAAAGTCACCATATCTAGATACTTCTTCAATCCATTCAAGGTGTTCTAAACATATATTAACTGCTTTTTCATAGTCTTCAAAATTATCATATTTAGTTACATCAACATAATAATCACATTCATCAAATGGATCTGCTTCAGATTTCCAATCATCACGTAGTGCATTTAAATAGTCTTCTTCAGTATTATACCAATCTACATCAACGTAAAATCGTTGATGAGGATTATATTTTCTGACCCATCGATCTTTGTTTAGATCTTTAATTGTTTGAAATAGTGTTGATATTCTTCCCATAGTATCACCTTAATCTTCTATTGCTTCTTGATAATCCTCTAAAGAATTATAATCATATAGTTTTAGATTGAAATAATGGTCTGTATTATATATTTCAGCCCACTTGTCTTTATTTACCATATTAAGTAATTCATGCAATAGTAATAATTTATTCATTGCTTCACCTCATTTATTTAATTATATAAAGTTTTTACTTATACCTCCATGAGAAACGTAAAATGTAAAATTTTTCTTGTGTCCATCTAAACTTTTGTGCTTTTTCTTTTTCATAATAATTGACTTACTGTGCCATATAGTTTTATATTACTTTTGTGATTAGATTGCAGATACTCGTGAAGCCTGCAATCGCGGGAGGTGCCAAGGCGCCTCTTTTTTTACGTCAAAAAAGCCTGAGTTAATTCTCAGACTTGTGTGTAAATGTAATAATAAGACCTGCTACAATTGTACCAGCTAGAAGTGCTATGACATACTTAAATGGATTAGTCATGAGATAGATCACCCAGATACCACCATGAGGTACCTTTATACCACATTTATAGTATGCAGATAGTGCGCCTGTAATAAATGAACCTAAGATGCATGCAGGTAGGATGTGCTTTTGATCCTTCTTCATAAAAGGAATGGCCCCTTCTGATACAAATGATAAGCCCATAATAATATTCTTTAAAGTAGTACCTCTTTCTTCTTTAGTCCATCTTTCCTTAAATATAAGTGTAGAGAAACCAATCGCAAGAGGTGGAATCATACCAGCACCCATTACAGCAGCCATGATCACATCTGAATTAGGGGCTTGAGTAAAGACTAAAGCATTCGCAAATAGATAAGCAAACTTATTAATAGGTCCACCCATATCAATAGACATCATCGCACCAAGTGATGCACCAATAATAACGACTGAAATAAGAGGCAGATCATAGAGATGATCGATAATGAGTGTATGACACTTAACTAAATATGTATTAAGTACTATCATCGCTATACCAGATGCAAGTATACCTAATACTGGATAAAGTAAAACTGGTTTAATACCATCAAACATATCAGGAATATTCTTAAACAATCTTTTTACTGCAAGTACTAAGTATCCAGCAAGAAAACCTCCTACTATAGCTCCTAAGAAGCCTGATGAGTTTGCTAGAGCGTCATATGGGTTATAAGTCCAATTTAATGAAAAACCACTATAGGCAATATAACCACATACTAGTCCTGGTCCTAAGGCTGGACGATCCGCAATACTCATCGCAATATAGCCTGAAAATACAGGTAAAACAAATAAATAGAGAATATTTCCAAGTACATTCAAAATATCAAAGTACTGTGTATGTTCAAGAAATGTAAAACCAAGTGCAAATACACTCATAAACCCTGCGGCCACTAGAATAGGTAAAGCATGAGAGAAACCGTTCATTAAATGCTTATAAGGAATGCGCCATCCCTTTTCCTGGTTATTCTCTACTTTTACTTTTCCACCCTTATAAACAGGTGCTTGTTCATCTAGGATAATCTGAATAAGCTTTTCTGGTTCATCAATTCCTCTTGCAACAGGACAGCTATAAAGTGGTAAACCATTAAAACGGTTTAAAGAGATATTCTTATCAGCCGCAATAATAACACCCTTTGCGTTTTCTATATCTTCTTGAGTGAGTTCATTCTTAACCCCTACTGAACCCTGTGTTTCTACTTTAATAGATACACCCATTTCTTTAGCTTTCTTTTCTAATGCTTCTGCAGCCATATAAGTATGTGCAATTCCTGTAGGGCAGGCAGTGACTGCTAAGACTTCTGGATGTTCTACTGTTTCTGCTTCATGTTTAGCACTTTGTGCTAAATCAATAATAGATAAGAATTCTTCAGGTGTTCCTGCATTCTTTAAATCTTCACAGAAATCATGATCCATAAGTAATGTAGATAGTTCACTTAATACCTGTAAATGTAAATTTTCGCCATTATCCGGTGCCCCAATCAAGAAAATAAGAGTCGTAGGCTGCCCATCCATAGACTCATAATCTACACCCTCAGGTAGTGTCATTGCCGCAATACCTGCTTGAGTAATCGCATTTGTTCTTGCATGAGGAATCGCAATACCATCTACCATACCTGTAGTAGAAAGATTTTCTCTTTCTATAACTGCTTCTTTATATACTTCTTTATCAGAGACATTACCCTGTCTATACATTAAAGATACCATTTGTTCAATTGCATCCATCTTGCTAGAGGCATGTCCATGAATCTTGATGGCTTCTTTACTCATCAAATCTGTTATTTTCATATTCTTCTCCTAGTTATGATATACATGCATTCTAGCATAATTTTGTGTAAATAAGTACAGATAATATGAAATGACCTCCTAGTTGTCAAAACGTGGATTTAAACTCATAATAA
>OFMM01001694.1_pt1 | contig 9836 bp, 7 predicted proteins | sample 1541811 | NCBI WGS metagenome assembly OFMM01 (sample SAMN04209246, study PRJEB22552) | human gut metagenome | biome: gut; material: feces | host: Homo sapiens | place: USA: Oklahoma
CCCGGACACGCCGCAGCCGACGAAGTGCAGTCCGCGGGCGCTGATCGCCTTCTCGCGGCGGATCGTATCGGGGAAGTGCGCGTTGCCGGCGTCGACGATGATGTCGCCCGGCTCCATCAGATCGGCCAGCTGGTCGATCATCGCGTCGGTCGGCTCGCCCGCCTTGACCATGATGATCGCGGTGCGCGGCTTCTTCAGCGATGCCACGAATTCCTCCATCGTCTTCGCGGGGAAGAACTCGCCCTCGCTGCCATGCTCGGTGATGAGTTTCTCGGTACGCGAATAGTGACGGTTGAACACCGCCACCTTGTTGCCGTGACGGGCGAGATTGCGGGCGAGGCTCGCTCCCATTGCGGCCAGTCCGACGACACCGACGTTTGCTTCAGCGGTCATGCTGTTTCCTTCCGACGAGGATAGGGTTTTGTTCGTTACCAGTGTATGAAGAACGCTCTACGTGGGTGGCGTCCGTTTCACCGTCGGCATGGAAATGTCGCCGCGCCGGTCGTGCCTTGCCTCATACGATGCGGCGGTCGGCTGCCCAGCGGGTCAGTTCAGTGCGGTTGGACAGCTGCAATTTGCGCAGCACGTTTGACATGTGGGTCTCCACGGTCTTGATGGAGATGAACAATTCGGCGGCGACCTCCTTGTATGTGTATCCGCGGGCGATCAGGCGCATGACCTCCTGCTCGCGGCCTGACAGCAGGTCCAGCTCCTCGTCGCGGCCCCGTGCGCCGCCGGCCCCGTCCATCGGCGCCCCCTGGAAGGCGGACAGCACGAATCCGGCCAGTTTCGGCGAGAACACCGCATACCCTTCGTGCACCTGCTTGATGGATGAGATCAGATCGTCGCCGGTGATGGTTTTGGTAACGTATCCGCGTGCGCCGGCACGAATCACCGAGCCGACGTCCTGCGGCGAATCCGACACCGACAGCGCCAGGAACGCGGAAGCGGGGGAGAGCGGCTGCGATTTGGCGAGGATCTCCGCGCCTCCTCCTCCCTCGCCGCCGGGTACGTGCACGTCGAGCAGCACCACGTCCGGTCTGATGTCGGCGATCATCGCGATCGAGCCTTCCACGTCGGCGGCCTGCCCGACGATGTGGAAGTACGGCTGCAGCGTGGCGATGACACCGGCGCGGAACATCTCATGGTCGTCGACGACGGCCACGCGAATCGGCGTCGCCGCAGCTTCGCGGGGAGTGGTATCCGTATCAGTGGCTCTGCTGGACTCCACGTCGTTGCACTCCACGCTGCCGAACTCACCGGCCGCCCCTTGCCTCGCATTCGCTCCTGATGTCGGTCCGATGCTTGTGCTGTCTGCCTGACCCATATGCTTCACCTGTCGAATCATGTTTCCCTCTGCGTGCGTGTGTATGATGCCGCGCCGGATGGCGGTCGTCCATGCTGCCCGCCGGCGTTCGTGGCATCGCCCCGCTGGTTCGGTTGCCGTCCGCCTGCGATCGGCATGTGCATGCGCACCTCGGTGCCCCAATGCGGCCTCGATACGATCTCCACTGTACCGCCCCGTCGTCGGATCCGCCCGATGATCGACTCGCGGATGCCGAGCCGGCCCTCGGGAATCGCGTTCATGTCGAACCCATCGCCATGATCGCGCACGAAGACCTCAACCTTGTCGGCGCCGGCCTCGCAATACACGGAGATGGGCTCGCCGCCATGCGTCACGGCGTTGATGAGCGCCTGCTGCGTGGCATCGAGTAGCGCGTCGGTCTGGGCACTGGGCCTCGCGTCGCCCACGGTCACCACTTCGATCGGTTTGCCGTGCTCGTCTTCCGTCTGCGCGGCGATGGCCTTCAGTCCGGCGCTGACCGAACGGTCCGATGTGGTGCGTTCCTGATACAGCCATTCGCGCAGTTCGCGCTCCTGCTGCCGGGCGAGCGAGAACACGGTCTGCGGGTCGTCGCTGTGCAGCTGGATCAGGGCGAGCGTCTGCAGCACGCCATCGTGCAGGTGCGCGGTCATGTCGGCACGTTCCTCTTCACGCTCCTTGAGTGCGCGCTCGGTGGATAGGGAGCGGATGAGCGTGCTCACCCAAGGCACGATCGCCAGAGCCGTGCCGGCCAGCAGTACGAACCCGCCGATGATGATGCGGCAAGGGGACGCGCCCCACCCCGGAACTGTGCTGGTGAACACGAAGATCGCATAGCCGACGAACAGAAGCACGATGCCGCCAAGCATCGATGGCAGTTTGCCCTCGTCCGCGTCGAACCGCGACCATGCCAGTCCGAGGCCGCCGACGGCGACGGCCAGCGGCACGATCAGCTCCCGTCCGCCGGCAAACGACAGCAGCACGCTTATGGCGATGAACACCAGACCGGCCAATGCCACCAGTGAAGGTTTCGGGGCGCGGCGCAGAGCCGCCGCCAGTCCCTCCGAGGAGTCGTCGGCGTCGCTGCGGCCACTGTCACCCGCGGTGCCGGCGTATGCCGCATTACCGCGGGAGAGCGGCTCGGCGAAACCTGTCGAGGCCGCATCCGACATGGCCTGCGCGGCGGCGACGGGATCGCCGACCGGCATGAACATCCACAGGAACACGTATGCGATGACGCCGGCCCCGAACGCGAGAGCGGCCGCGGCGAACGCGAGTCGCACCAGCCATACGGGCGCTCCCAGATGTAGGCTCACGCCACGGCACACGCCGACGAGGACGCGCCCGTTCCGCGGGCGCATCAATGGCAGGCTCGGCGCGGCGGACGGCGGTTGGGCGCGGCGGGCCTGCCATTGCGTCCGACGGGGCGCGTGCGGCTGCCGGTATGGGTTGTTCGGCTGGATCATGGTCCCATTGTGCGCCTCCGGGGAAGACGACATGGGGCATAACGCCCCGGTTCAGGGAACAATCAGGGTGTCCCCCGATGCGTGCGGCGGCCGGTTGCTGCTGTAATGGAAGCATGAACGATACAACGTATGCCTATGACGCGGGTGGCGCCGCCGGCCCCGGCACGAATGGTTCGGATTCGTACGGTTCAAATCCGTACGGCTCTCCTGCGCCCGGACCCCAGCCGAAGCCGAAGCGGCAGAGCGACCGGTTCTTCTCGTGGATCCGCGGCAGCGCGATGGAGCGCGGGGACGACCGGTGGATCGCCGGCGTGTGCAGCGCCATCGCGCAGCGCGTGGGATGGAGCCCGACTCTGGTGCGGGCACTGGTGCTGGCGAGCGTGGTGCTATGCGGATTCGGTTTGGCGCTGTATGCCATCGCATGGGCGCTGCTGCCCGATGCGCGGGATGGCCGTATCCTCGGCGAGGAGCTGATCGACGGGCGCTGGGATTGGAACATGCTTGGCGTGATAATCATGATGATGCTGGCGGTCGCCGTCCCCGGTGCCGGTCTCGCGGCGGCCCTGTGCGCGGCGCTGGTGCTGTGGGCCCTGGTGCAGAACGCCAACCGGCGGCATGGCGGATACGGGTCGGGCAGCGGCGTCAGCGGTACCGGCGATTCTGAGAACGGCTCATACCGGCGCGGATGGCCGGCCTCGTCATACGCCTATGATGGTGCGGACACGGGAGAGCAGGCGGCCGATGCCGGCACGGCTGGCTCATCAGGGCCCACCGCGCCGGAAACCGCGGGAAGTGCAGCGGAGTCCTCCGTAGCGTCGGTGCGTCAGCCGTTCCAGCAGCCCGCTCCGGGATACGGCTTCGGCCAGCCCCATACCGCCGATCGGCCCGCACGTCCTCCCATGCCGTACCAGTCGTCTCCGTATCGCCCATCGGCGGGGCCTCTTCCACCGAAATACGAGCGCCGCAAGCCGGCCGGTTTCGCCATCGTCATCGGCATGATCGGGCTGATGCTCGTCTCCAGTGCGGTTCTGATGCTGGCAAACGACAACTCATCCATCGAATCGATGACCCGTGTGCTCACGCTGTGGATTGGCGGCGTCTGCCTGGCTCTGGGTGCTGTCATAACGGTGCTTGGCCTGATGGGACGCCGCTCCGGAGGCCTGATTCCGCTCGCCTGGACCGCCGCGTTCGTCGCGGTCTGCGTACTGGGCGTCAACGTCGCTTACAGCTATACGGTGGATGCCATGCAGTCCGAAGGCGGCACGCTGGTCAATGTTCGCGGAGTCACGAAATATGGCGCCACCGATCAGCAGATCGCCCGATTGCAACAGGGCGTGCGGTTCGTCGGCACGAATTACGGCGACGACCGCGTCAGCATAGATCTGACGCGAGATGGCGTGCCCGGCATCAGCCCCCACAAGGTGACGGATGTCGACGGAAAGGTCAGACAATCGACGTGTCCGGTCGGGGACCTGCGCATCTCGGCCTATCGGGCCCGGGTGATTCTGACTTTGCCGCAAGGATGCAGCTTTGCGTTCGGCAAGCGCAGCGACGGGTATCGGCTCGTCGGTTCTATCGGAGGCCGGTATACGATCACCAGAGACCAGTGGGGATACGATTTCCTGCGTCTGGACAACACGTTCTCGGGCCGTTCCGGTGAGAAGCCGGCGTGCGACGGCGGCGCATCCAACCTCGATTACAGCACCATTCCCGAAGGCGGGCCCGAACTGATCATCAACGTGCCGTACACCATCGAGGGGAAAGTGGCCGTCCGTTATGTCGATGACAGCGGCGGATGCTCATCCGATGACGCCCTGTGAGCACTGCGGACGAATGATACAAGGAGCACATCATGAATGACGATCACGATATGACACGGCATCTTCCGAATGCCGAGGCGATGCCTGCGGATTTCGAGCAGACCGAGGCTTTGCCGACACTGGTCGACGGCGTGTCCGAACAGGCTTCTGCCGTCACACAGGCGTTGCCGGTCGAGCCGACACAGACGCTGCCGGTTGCCGAGACAGAGGCGATGCCGGTAGAAAAGGTCGCGGTGCCGCAGACCGAGACCAAGTCGTTGCCGGTTGACTCCGCGTCGACCGAGAAGTTGTCTGCCGAACCACTTGCGGCCGGGGCGGTTTCGGACGAATCGGCGGCCCCCGTGGATGACGGCCAGACCGAGACCGAGCCTGCCGCCGACGCATTCGGGAGTCCCGCCGCCGCTTCCGATCGGCGAACCGGCGATGTTCCGGCCGGAGCCACAACGGCCGGCGATGTTCCTGACAAAGGGCAGCCTCTTGCCGCCGCGCCATCCACAGGCGCGGGCGCCACGCAACAGCCTGATGCCGCCACGGCCTTCGCCGCGGGTGATACAGAGCAGCCCGGTCCGGCACCTCAGCAGATTCCGCTGTACAGCACGCAGCCCCCGCGAGAGCATGACGGATACGGACCGAACCGCCCGGATGCGGGTCCTGCATACGCCGCTCCGGCCGGTCCCTGGGCCCAGCCGGGCGCGGGCTCAAATTACGTGCAAGTGCCGCGGGACGTGCCGATGCGTCCGGTCATCCGCAAGACAGGGCCGAGCGCCGCCACACTGACATTGGGTGTGTTCATGCTGCTGGTCGGCGCGGTGGCGATCCTGTTCGGAGTGAGGTTCCCCAATGGCGTGCTCGCATGGTTCGATATGGATCCCCGCGTGATGTTCGCCATCGGGTGCGCGGTGGTCGGCGGGGCACTGATCCTGATCGCCATCATCTGGTCTCTGGCAAAGATAGCGCGCAACGCACGAACGCCCCATGACGAGTGACATATCGATCGGTGCCTTGCCGGTGCCCTGCCGGCAAGGCACCGATTCCCGCGTCAGCCCTGTGCGGCCTCCGCTTCGGCGAGATCGGCGAAACCTGCGAGGGCGACGGTGTGGGCGATCGTCTCCTCGGTCAGGTTCCGACCCTTCCGGAGTAGATCGTCGACGAAACGCCGGTACAGGGCCATCGTGCGTTCCGAGTAGGTGCCGAGCTCCCCGCGCAGATATGTTTCGAACGACGTGGATTGCGCGGTGTCCTCCGCGGTGCGCAGCACGCGCATGGCCCGGCCGAGTTTCGGGTAGCGGGCGCGGAAGTCCTCGGCCCACGCCACCTGCGTCGCGATGACATGCTCCTGCGTCGCGATACGTTCGTCGCTCAACCGGGGTATGTACGGTTCGATGTTGTCATGGAAATCCTGCGGTGCCGTGGACTCCATCATGCGACCGTACTTCTCCGTGACCAGATTGCGCCCGACGCGCTCGGCTTCGACCAGATCGGCCAGATAACTGTCCAGCAGCGGATCGGGCCATGTCATGAACTGGCTCGTGCGCATCTGCCGGAACACCGGCCAATTGCCTTGGCAGGCGGCCCGCCCGCCCTCGTTGTTCGTGCGCTGGAACTGATCCCATTCATGACGCACTATCCGCTCGATCAGCTGGTCGCTCATCCGCCGTCTCTTTCCCGTTGTCCGTTATCGTCGTTGCCGCCGTCATCTCCCGTGCCGGTCACGCCCTGTCACAGGGAATGCAGACAAGCCGCGTCGCTGGCGATGTGCTCCTCGACATATGGCCGTTGCCACTCCAGGAACGTCTCGTCGCTGCCGGTCAGTCCTTCTCGGCGCAGCTCGGCCACGACCTCGGCGCAGACGTGCTCGATGGTCTGGGATATCTTCTCGGCGACCGGTGCCGACCCCTTGCCGCCCTCGCCGAAACCGGCACCGCCATAGCAGGCGGCGGAGCTCAGCCGCAGCAGCGTCTCCAGCTGCCCGCACACATCGGCGAGCCTCGTCGCCATGCGGGACGACAGCCGCCGAAGCGCGGCGAACCGCCACTTGTAATACGGCAGGTATCCCACGGTGATCGGATTGTTGAGCAGGAACACCAGTGATGCCGCCGCCTGCACGAACTCGCCGATCGACAGCCAGGCGGCCGCACCGTCGCCGCGCGCGAGCATGCGCGGCACATTGTATTGCCCGGCCTGCGCCATCATGCCCAGACGCTTGGATATCAGCGCCAGCCGCACGTCCTCCGGCATGGTCTTGAACCCCTGCCGGGTGTCGAGGAACTTGCCCAACGGGTCGGCGAACACCTCGCCGTTGGTGGCGGCGGCAAGCGTCGCCTCATCCAGCATCAGCCACTCGTGCGGGTTGTTGGTGCTTGGCGCCTGACGGTATCCGGTGATCGACTCGAAGAAATCGCCGATGCGGAACACTCCGTCGCGCCTGCCTGCACCCTGCGCCCTGGCGGTGGACTCGCGCGGGCCATATCCCATGAACGATTGGGGGAGCGCCTCGTAATCGGCCTGAAGGCGCCCGCCGATCGCCGCATAATCCTCGTCGGTGAGCCATAGACAGAAGCGTGGGCCGAAATCATGGTCGCGCGAGAGATCGTCATCGAACCCGTAGCATTCCGATCCGTGGCCCACCAGTCCCGCCGCGATGCGCCCCTGATATTCCGGGTATTTGTCGGCGATGAGCGGTTTGCCATAGGCGTTCCAGCATTCGCGTGCCAGCTTGAGGCCGCATATGGGTGAGGTGCCGGTGGGTGAGGCGGTAGCGGACGGAACGGCGGCGGATGGGGTGCCGGCGGGTGCTGTGCCGGGCGTGCCGGAATTCCCACCTGCGCTCGCATCCTGTGAAACATCCTGTGAAACATTCGCGGGGGCATGCTCGGAGGCCTCGTGTTCGGCCTGCCGCAGGTTGCTCTCGGTGATGCGGTAATAATCAGTGTCCTTGCCGTAGCATTCCTCGATGACCTGCAGGGCCTGGCAGTACAGGTTCACCGCCTGCCCGTAATCATGCTGGTGAAAACGCACCTGCGCGTAGCCGGCCAGCGCCGAAGCGTAATGGGCGCTGTGCTCAAGATGACCGTTGCGGTAGATCTCCAACGCCTTCGCCGCATGCCAGCTCGCGGCGGACAGCTTGTCTTCGGCGAGCAGCGTCAACGCCAGATTCGTGTGCGTCGAGGCCACGTCGAGGTCGGTTTCGGCATCCGGGCTCGACGATTCCAGTATGCGCAGGGCCTCGCCCAGCTCCACCTCGGCCTGATGCGTTTTCCCGGTCTCGCTGTACAGCATCGACAGGTTGTTGTGCAGGGCGGCGAGTCGCCGGTCGCTGGGGGCGAGCGTGCGCTCGCTGGACGCCTGCGCCTGCTTGTACAGATCCTCGGACTGGTCGTACTGGCCGGCCGCCCGCATGGCGGTGGCCGCATTGATCAGGGTGGTCGTCCATGCCTCGGTGCCCGTGATGCCCATACGGGTCGCGAGCTCCAGCGCCCGTTGCACGATCCACTGGTTCTCCTTGTGTCGGCCTTGCGAGCGGTAGAACCCCATCGTCTCGTTCAGCACGGTGAGCAGCCCGGCGTCATCGCCGGCGTTCTCCGCGTCGATCATGGCCTGCTCCAGGTACGGCCCTGCCTTGGCGGCGGCGTGCGCGTCGAAGATCGCGTCGAGCCCGGCGAGGAACCGTTGCGTGTCAAAAGGCTGCTCGGAAGGTCGGGGTTCGTCCCCGGCTTGGTCCGGTGCCGCGTCATCGTCGAACGCGGCCATCAGCTTCGCCATCAGTGCATCATCGTCCATGTCATCTCCTTGCCATGAAACCGGTTTCTACCAGTCTAGGAAGCCTTGGTGATGACGTTTTCGGCGTGTGATGTGAGCTATATAACAAACCCCCGCTCTCAAAACTCGCAGATATACCGGTGATTCAGCGAAATTCCACTTGTATCTGCGAGTTTTGAGAGCCTATATCCCGCGAAACTCACACCGTGATCTCGCGCATACGCTCCAGCGCGTCGGTGTGCGTCTCGTGACGCATGGAGTATATGGTCAGCAGCGCCACCGCGATGACCGCCAGCGGCACGCCGCCCAATGCGGTGAAGTGGTAGTTCATGCCTGACAAGTTCAGCATGCCGCCGCCGACCATCGAGCCGACCGCGTTGCCGAAGTTGAACGCCACCTGCACGGCCGCGCCGGCCAGCAGCTCGCCGCCGCCCTTGCCGGATTCGGTCATCAGCAGCTGCTGTGGGGCGGAGATGAAGAACAGACCGAACGCGATCCAGAACGTGAAGATGGCGGCACTCACATGGTTGCCGGGCACCAGGAACACCAGCAGCAGACCGACGCCGGAGATCGCCTGCCCGAGGGCTGCGGTTCCCGCGTGACGCCAGTTGTCGGTGATGCGCCCGCCGATGATGCCGCCGACCACCATGCCGAATCCGGCGAGCATCATCAGGAACGGCACCATGTCGCTGTCGTATCCGCCGGTCTTCTGCAGCCACGGCGACACGTAGCTCCACCAGCAGAACACGCCGGCGTTGCCGGTGAACACCGCGCCCAGAATCAGCCACGGTCCAGGCTTTCGGAGGAACCTGAACTGGCCGGCCAGACCGACGTCCTTCACCGGCGCGATGGCGGGAACCCAGGCAAGCGCGAGGAACACGGTCATCGCGGCCCAGACGCTGAGCACGATGAACGCAAGCCTCCATGACAGGAACTCCGACATCAGCGTGCCGGCCGGCACGCCGATCATGTTGGCGACGGTCTGACCGGTGACCATGACGGAGACGGCCTGCGCCTCCTTGCACTTGTCGGCCACGGTCTTGGCGATCAGCGTGGCGGTGCCGAAGAACGCGCCGTGGGGCAGTCCCGAGATGAAACGGGCAGCCAGCAGCATGGGCGCATTGGCGGAGAACGCCGACAGGGCGTTGCCGACGAAGGCGATCGCCATGAACATGATGATCAGCTGCTTCGGCGGGATCTTGCGCCCGAACACCAGAATCAGCGTGCCGATGCACACGCCGATCGCATAGGCGGAAATGAAATGGCCGGCGGTCGGGATATCGACGTGCATCGCCTCGGCGGTCTGGGGCAGGATGCCCATCATCACGAATTCGGCCGCGCCGAGGATGAACGCGCCGGAAGCCAAGGCAAGCAGGCTTTTCTTCATGGTTCCCTCTTCATCACATCTCGCGGGCGTGCCCGCGCGTGGGTGTCGTTTGTTGTGATTGTCGCTGATGGTTGTGGTGG
>OFMM01001695.1_pt1 | contig 9829 bp, 8 predicted proteins | sample 1541811 | NCBI WGS metagenome assembly OFMM01 (sample SAMN04209246, study PRJEB22552) | human gut metagenome | biome: gut; material: feces | host: Homo sapiens | place: USA: Oklahoma
GCAGCCGGGGAACTGCAGCAGCGCGTTCTCCAACGATTCCAAGGTCTCCACATCAAGATCGTTCGTAGGCTCATCGAGCAGCAGCAGGTTGCCGCCCTGCTTCAGGGTCAGGGCAAGGTTCAGTCGGTTGCGCTCGCCGCCGGAGAGCACGCCAGCGCGCTTCTGCTGGTCCTGGCCCTTAAAGCCAAAGCTCGCCACATAAGCGCGGCTCGGAACCTCGGTCTCGCCGACCATCATGTGGTCCAGGCCGTCCGAGACGACCTCCCACAGGTTCTTATCGGGATCGATGCCGGAACGGTTCTGGTCGACGTAAGAAATCTTGACGGTCTCGCCCACCTCGAGCTCGCCCGAAGTCAGCGGCTCCAGACCCACAATCGTCTTGAACAGCGTGGTCTTACCGACACCGTTGGGGCCGATGACGCCCACGATGCCGTTGCGCGGCAGGGTGAACGAAAGGTCATCGATGAGCACGCGGCCATCGAACTCCTTGTGCAGATGATGGGCCTCGAGCACCTTGTTGCCCAGACGCGGGCCCACAGGGATGCGGATGTCGGTCCAGTCGAGCTTCTGGCTTGCGCGGGCCTCGGCCTCCATCTCCTCGTAGCGAGCCAAACGGGCCTTGTTCTTGGCCTGACGAGCCTTGGGCGAGCTGCGCACCCACTCGAGCTCGGCCTCCATGCGCTTGGCGAGCTTGGCGTCGCGGTTACCCTGCGCCTCGATACGCGCGGCCTTGGTCTCCAGATACGTGGAGTAGTTGCCCTTGTAGGGATAAAGGTGACCGCGGTCGACCTCGCAGATCCACTCGGCAACGTTATCCAGGAAGTAGCGATCGTGCGTGACGGCAAGCACCGCGCCCTGGTAGTTGTGCAGGAAGTGCTCGAGCCACAGGATCGACTCGGCGTCTAGGTGGTTCGTGGGCTCGTCGAGCAGCAGCAGGTCGGGAGCCTCGAGCAGCAGCTTGCACAGGGCCACGCGACGGCGCTCGCCGCCAGAGAGCACGTTGACCGGCATGTCGGAATCGGGCAGCTGCAGGGCGTCCATGGCCTGGCCGAGCTTGGAATCGATATCCCAGCCGTCGGCGGCGTCAATCTCGTCCTGGAGCTTTCCCATCTCGGCCATGAGGGCGTCCATGTCGCAGTCCGGATCGCACATCTCCTCGCCGATCTTGTTGAAGCGATCGACCTTGGCGATCATGTCGCCAAACGCCATGCGCACGTTCTCGATGACGGTCTTGTCGTCGTCAAGCGGCGGCTCCTGCTGCAGGATGCCCACGGTGTAGCCGGGGGTAAGCCTGGCATCGCCGTTGGAGACCTCCTCGATGCCGGCCATGATCTTGAGCAGGGTCGACTTGCCCATACCGTTGGGGCCCACGACGCCGATCTTGGCACCGGGGTAGAAGCTCAGGGTCACGTCGTCAAGGATCACCTTGTCGCCATGGGCCTTGCGAGCCTGATACATCTGGTAGATGAACTCTGCCATTTGCCTGTTTTATCCTTTCTACCTGCTGTTTCCCTATTCTTGATTCGCTTTAGTGGAAACGAAATGAGGAAACCAGCTCTGAAACTTAACGAAAAAAGGGGCATGGTTGCCCATACCCCCTAATACTACCTGGGAAAAGTCCCCCGGAACATACTATGAACTGCGTACGCTAGTTTTCCGCAACCTTAACGAGCGGCTCGCTGCGATTTGCGCCACAGCAGATACGAGTAGACGTAGATGGCTCCGACCGAACCAAACGCCAGAACCGCAATCACCGCGGCGACGACTTCACTCGAAAGCACGCTGCCCGCCACGCCCATCGCAATCAGGCCAACACCCAGCACCATAAAGCAGGCACCGCCAAAGCGCTGCGTACGGCGCCAGTTCTCGGGATCGGCAAGCGCCCAGGGCGTCTTGATACCGAGTGTATAGTTCCGCTTCACACGCGGCAAGTAGTTGCCTACGCCGATGAACAGCAGACCGACAGCACCGGAAATCAGCACGTTGACCGAACCGACCGCCGGCACCACGCCCCAGACCGTAAGCTCACCCAACCAGCTTATGGCGCACATAAACAAGGTGAAGGCGATTACGAAGCCCTGATAGAACTTGCCCGAGGTTCGATACGCCTCGCCCTTGGGGTCAATGCGTGGCACGACGTAGAACATCGCAAGAAGTGCCAGAGGCAGCACGCCGAGCGCGGAGGCCATCCAGCTAGGACCCCAACCGTCGACGGCGCCGTTCGCTCCCCAGTGCGTGGGGATCTGCGTCGGCAAGCTCGGCATCACTATGAGGTGTGCTACGACATTGGCGACGCACAGAGCGATCAGCGCAATCCACACACGCCGCGATACCCCCGTGGCGTGAATGCCCTTGTTTTCGTTATTCATCCTTATCACCTTCCGTGTTTGTAAAGCCCATAAACCAACCGATCAAGTCCTGCATGACGGTGGTGTTTAAGCTGTATACGATGTTTTGGCCATGGCGCTCGTCGGTCACCAACCCGGCATTTTTGAGCGTCGCCAAGTGATGGCTTAGCGACGGCTTACTGATATCGAAATGCTCGGCAAGCTCCCCCGCCGTGCAATTGCCCTCGCGCAGCAACTCCAAAATGCGCCGTCGCGTTGGATCGGCAAGCGCCTTAAAACCCTCTCCCGGCATAAGACCTCCTCTCATCATCTCTCATGACGCGCACACTATACTCGATATTTAGATGTTTGTCTAATTATCTAAAACAGTAACATCTATAGAACATTCGTTCGTATTTAGCTACAATGGAAGTTGAAGCAGATGGGCCAGCTCCCCTCTACCAGAGAAGGAGATGGACTATGAGTATTGACGATGTCCTGACGTTGTTGTTGCTTGTAATCGCGGCTGTGGAGCTCGGCATCCACATTGGAGGTCGAATGAAATAGCCGCCCCCGCGTAATGCGAAGACGGCCACTTCTCACGCTACAAACGTGTTTGGGAGTTGGCCAACCCGCGGCAACGGGTGCCATCTGCTTCATCTTATGCGAATCTCTGCCTCATTTCAACAAGCCCCTAGGGCTCAAATGGAATCGCGATAATACCTATAATGGCGATAGCTAAAACACGATTCGCTTCCCCATCGGAGGATGTCTATGGCCGAAACCACAGCCGCTCTCGTCGAGACGCGCGATACCAAGCTCGAAATCATCATGGGCCGCGAGGCGCTCGACAAACTCGCCGCCGCCACGGTGCTGGTGCTCGGCTGCGGAGGCGTGGGCTCCAATTGCTGCGAGGCACTTGCCCGCGGCGGCATTTGTCATTTCGTCATTCTTGACAAGGACATCATCGCTCCAAGCAATATCAATCGCCAGGCCATCGCCTTTCACAGCACCGTCGGCAAGCGCAAAGTGGACGTGATGGAAGCCATGATCCACGATATCAATCCCGCCGCCACCGTTATCAAGCGCACCGAATACCTGCTGAGCGACAATATCGACGAGTTCTTTGCGAGCGTTTTTGAGCAGACGGGCGGCAAGCTCGACTACGTCGTCGACGCCATCGACACCATCTCGGCCAAGCTCACCATTGCCAAATATGCTCAGGACCACGACATTCGTTTGGTTAGCTCCATGGGCGGGGCCAACAAACTCCATCCCGAGTGCCTCCGCTTTGCCGACATCTTCGATACGGTACGTGACCCCATGAGCCGCATTATGCGCAAAGAATGTAAGAAGCGCGGAATCAAAAGCCTGCACGTGCTGTTTAGCTGCGAGGAATCGGTTAAGACCCAACCCCGCGACCCGTCCAACATCCACGAGCGTACCGAGTTGGGTACCGCCAGCTTTATGCCGCCCATCATGGGCCAGATGATTGCCGGCGAGGTTATCCGCCAGATCAGCGGCCGCGGCACCGAGCGCGTGCGCGCCGACGGCCAACGCCTGGACTAGCGGAGCGCGCCGAGATGGAGCCCCAGTTAATTGATGCACACTGCCATCTTGATTTGATGGTTCACCCGGACGCCGTTGCCGATGAGGCGACGGCACTGGGCTTGGGTCTATTTGATTGCGGCGTCGATCCACGCGACTTTTTGGCCGCAAACGAGCGTGCCAGCCGCTACCGAAACATTATCGCGGGCGCCGGCCTCCATCCCTGGTGGATCGCCGATGGTCGATGCGGTCCTGTCGAAGTCAATCTGCTTTGCGAAGTTGCTGCCCAAGAGCGCTACATCGGCGAGGTGGGACTCGACTTTTCCGCTCGTTTTGCCGGAAGTGAGCCGCTACAAATACAGGCATTTGACCGGCTCTGCGATACACTCGCGCAGCATCCTCTTACCGGGCGCGTGATATCAATTCACGCCGTTCGTTCGGCAGGAACCGTACTGGACGCCCTCGAATCGCACGGATTACTCATCCCAAACCCCGACTCCCCCGTTATCATCTTCCACTGGTTTAGCGGTACTTCGGACGAACTCGTCCGCGCGCGTAATGCGGGCTGCCATTTTTCCGTCAACGAGCGTATGCTCGCCACCAAGCGCGGTCGCGAATACGCACGACAGATTCCACTCGACCGTTTACTGCTCGAGACCGATGCACCATTCGACCAGCAATCAAACACAAGCGCGCAGCAGCTCGTCGCATCGCTAAAAAGTACCTCCCGACACATTGCCGAACTTAAAAACTACGCCGCGGAGAGTATCGAATCGATCGTTTTAGATAATTCACGCTCCATTTTCGCCTTCCGCTGACCCCGGTGGGCAAAAAATGCCAAGTATGAGTACTGTTGCAAAGCTAGTAACATTACATTGTGTCAAAACAATGCCTTGATAGTGAACAACCGTTCATTATCAAGGCGCTTTAACATGGACAAAGCCATATTTACCAGGTTTTAATCGGCTGCAGAACCTCAAGCAGAGCCTCAAAGGGCCGATTTCGCTGTTACTAAATTAGTGACAGTACTCATATTTGGCATTTTTTGCCCACGGGGTCCCGGGGAGGCGACAATTCGACTCACCGGGACTGCTCACCTATTCGGAAATCGGCGCTCCATGGCCCCAGGAGCCTTCCATGCCGCATACGGTCGAAGCAAACCCCGCCGCAAAGTCGAGTGCGCGCTCGATGGCCTCGGCACCATCCTCGCCACGCTTGGCGGAATCGAGATAGCACATCAGGAACGAAGTCAGGAACGAGTCGCCCGCACCCATGGTGTCCTTCATGTCTGCCACGGGCTTGGCATGCTGCCGATAGTAACGCTCGCCGTCATAGGCAATGCAGCCCTCGGCGCCAGCCGTTGCGGACACAAAACATGGGCCCAGGCTCTTCACCCAAGCAAGTCGCTCGCGAATCTCATCCTCGCTCGCGGCGTCCGCCGCGCTAAAAAACGCGAAGTCAACGTAGGGAGCAATCTGCTCGTAGTACTCGTCGGTCGAATCGTCCGAGAAGTCAAACGAAACGGTAACACCCGCTGCCTTCAGCTTAGGCAGCTCGCGCTCGGTAAAGCAGTAGTTACCCGAATGGACCACATCAAACTGTTTCATATACGCCAGATCAAAACGATCGAGCACATAGCGCACATCACCACGGATGCCGCCCTCGTTAGACCCCAGAAATACACGATCACCATCGATCACAGTAACGCGTGCCGCACCATTCTCGCCGATGAGCTGCTTGCATTTGGTTAGTTCAACGTCCTCATCCTCAAGACTCGCAATCACATGCTCAGCAGCAGCGTCATTACCAAAGATGCCCATATACGCGGAGCGTGCGGCACCGCATTTCTTGGCATACACGGCGAAGTTCACCGCATTGCCGCCAGGATACATGGTGTGGATATGCTCGTAGCGGTCGACGACGTTGTCGCCAAACCCCAGTGCGCTCACGTTAAAAGCCATGACGCCGCCTCTCTCTTATGCCAACGGAGCTACTGTTGTAACAGCAGTACCGCCCAGGATCTACGCGAGTTCCAGCAGTTCCGGCAGCTGGTCGATAATCTTGTCCGCGGCATCCTGGCTAAATCCAAAGCGCTCCTCGCGCTTGGCAATGACTGTCAGGCCGGCTCGCTTGCCGGCAGTGATTCCAGGCACCGAATCCTCAACGCAGCAGCAGCGATTCGCGGGCAGCCCCAGCAGGTCCAGCGCATGCAGGTAGATGTCGGGCTCGGGCTTGCTCTCCTTAAACTGCTCGCCGCTCACCACATACTCAAAGGCATCCGACAGCCCGCATGCATTGAGCACTTCCTCGATGCTATCCATGGGAGACGAGCTGGCAAGCGCCACGCGAACGCCGCGGCGCGGCAGCTCTCGAATCGTATTCACGGCGCCTGGGTTAATCAAAGCCTGATAGTCGCGCGGACGCTTATGCGCCCACTCGTCCCAACGGGCCAACGCTTCCTCGCCAGTGAATTGCCCCTTACCGGCGCGCTCAAACCAATCGACCAGCATGTGCAGGAAGAACTGATGCGAGGTACCGACCTGCCCATTCAACTCCTCTTGAGTCAGATTAAGCCCAAGCTCCTTGGCAAACGCGGCAGTCTCGCCCAGGTAGTAATACTCGGTATCGACAATCACGCCGTCCATGTCAAAGATAACGGCGTCGAACGGAAATGCGGACACGGCACCCTCCCTAACAAAAAGGGCGCCTGTAAGCAGGCGCCCGAACCATGCATTATCGGCGATTCTAACCCAGCAGCTTATCCAGCGCCACTGCAATACCGTCTTCGTTGTTATTGGCGGTCACCATCTGGGCCACAGCCTTAACCTCATCGACGGCGTTACCCATGGCAACACCGGTGCCGGCCCACTCAATCATGGACTTGTCGTTCTGGCCGTCGCCAAACGAGACGACCTCGCTGGCATCGATGCCGAGCTTGGGCAGAGTACCCTCAAGCGCACGGGCCTTGTCGATACCGGGCGCCGTGTACTCAAAGTACCAGTCGGCCGTAAACATGCCCGAAAGCGTCTGCTTAAAGGGCGCATACATCTCCTCGTAATGCGCCTGCAGGTAGGCCGGATCGCCCGCCGTCAGCAGCTTGTCCACGGGATAAGCATCAGCGACCTCATGCAGGCTCTCGACCTCGCGGATCTTAAGATCGCACGCATCGCGCTCGTATTTGACGATGTTTTTCTGCGAGCCGTCAGGCAGCGTGATCATGCAGCGGTACGAGTCCTCGACGTGCAAATCGCGACCGAGCGAAATCATAGGGATCACGTCAAAATTACGCAGATGATCAATCAGACGGTGCAGCTCGTCAGCCGGCATGGCCTGGTCAAAAAGGACCTCATCGGTCTGAGCGTCGACCACATGCGCGCCATTAAAGGCCACCAGCAGACCGTCATGGTTTTGAAGGTCGAGCTCCTGCGCCAAGGCATGCAGCCCCCATGCGGGACGGCCCGAAGCCAAAATGAGCTTAATGCCCGACTCCTGCGCCGCGAGCAACTTCTCACGCGTGCGCGGACTGATGACCTTTTGGTCATTGGTGAGCGTACCGTCGATATCCATCGCAATGGCTTTGATTGCCATATATGCCTCCCTGTCATTGAACAACCTTGTCTGAGCCATCATACAGAACACCCATCGCGACTCCGTTTACAACGGGCAAAAAGTCATATTGTCTCGAACATGAACGGCGTGTGGTCGTGAAGCTTTATCGCTCAGGTCAAATACGTCTGCTAGCGACGCTCATCCGTCGGTGCGCCCTCGACGATCGCGATGCCCGCCGATGCACCTAACGCGCTGGCGCCGGCCTCGATGAATGCGCAAGCCTCTTCGTAATTATGGATACCGCCCGCCGCCTTGATTGCCACGGCATCGCCGAGCACCTCGTGCATCAGCCGCACGTCCTCGAGCTTAGCACCGCCAAAGCTTCTGCCGGTCGATGTCTTAAGGAATCCCGGCTTGGCCTCCAGCGCGATCTCGCATACACGGCGCTTGGCGGCGTCGTCGCCGTCCAGCTTGCACATCTCGACGATTACCTTGTCAGTGATGCCATGCGCGCGACAAAAATCAGCAATGGTAGTCATCTCGCGCTCGATGGCATCAAAATCGCGGTTCTCGATCGACCCCTGATTCAAAACGTAGTCAATCTCGGTAAAGCCACACGCAGCGTATTCCTCAAACCTCGCAAGCTTCTCCTCAAGCGTCATAGTGCCCTGGGGAAAGTCGATGGCGCCGGCAAGGATGATGTCAGAGCCCTCGAGCATGGCGCGGCCCGTCTCGTACTCCTGAAGGTTCGCAAATACGCAGCGAAAGTTGTACTTTAACGCCTTCTCGACATACTGCTCAAACGTGTCCTCGGGGGCATCGATATAGTCGATGTATTTATTGATGGGTTTGGCAAGTGTCATGCTGGGCCTCCTTGTTCAGGACTGACAACCGATTCGTGGTTTCACGCGAAAAACCACGTTCAATGTACGCCCGACATACAAGGACAGCGTCCGCATTCCGACAAGTGGTATGAAATTAGCTGTAAACGTATATTTACAGACAGCGAATGGCACCGCACGCGGATGCCGACAGCAAGACATCCCCCCTCAATACACCCTCATGCCCCTTTACTGTTTGCGACCAGAAATGATGAGCTGCACAACGCCGTTAGCGGTCGAATTCGACCTCTGACGACGTCACGCGACTCATCGTATCCGACCGACAACAGAAAAGGGGCACGTTCGCATAGCGTGGCGCGTGACGGTTGCAAAACCACCCCATTTGAAACAAAGGCAAAAAGTACTTGCAAAGACGCGTTCCGACATATAAGTTGATAAAAGACCGCCGTTGCGGTTTTAAGTAGATCGAGCATATGAAGTTTGAGTTTTAGCGTGTAAGAGAAGGAAGATCGGCAAAGTACAACCCCAAACGCAATGACAACTTAATGAGGTAACTGCCACATGTGAGGCACCCAGGGCATTGCTGTCTCGATTTTGAGCACGATGCCTTCCGCCTTGCATGGGCCGTTCCATCCCGCCCCTGCAGCAACTGCCTCACGGGCTCATTGAAAACCGCATAGCACCCCAACGTCAGCACATCACCCACGGCAAGCACATCACTCACGACAACCAACACATCAACAAACAGCACGAACATCAACCGATTGGAGAAGCTATGACAAACCACCACGCTGAAGACGGCGATAAGAAAAGCATTCTGGATGCCCGCATTGAGCGAGCATATGCAAACGAATATGACGCCGCCTTTGCCGCCGCGACCATCAAGAACTACGCGTCGCTACCGCTCGCGACGATCTTGGCCGACCACCCTCAACTGCTGAAGCGCTGCACAAAGATCATGGGCGACCCCGACATTCGCAAGCTGACAGACCCCTATGCCCCAAAACGCGACAACGATTCGTACGTTCTTACCGTAGGCTGCCTAGCCCATATGCTTACGGCGCTCGACACGAAACTCAAGCTCGAATGGGAACCCGACGAGCGTCATGAACTCGAAAGCAAGCGGAACACCCTGCGCACCGCACTGTTCCTTCCGTTGGACGGCCTCAAGCGCTGCAACGTCGAGCTCAATACACAGGCGCGGCAAAAGCCCGGGACCACGGGGCAGAAAACTCCAAGACCCCATGTGTCCATCGTCGACCGCAACCGATATAACCGCATGACCGCGCATTTTTCTGCCGAGGGAGCAGCCATAAGGACGCTGATCGACCTGCTGTGCCTCCTGAGCATCAACGAGCTATTTGAGGGCTATCTCGCCCTTGTTCCCGCGACGGCACCCAAGTCGGTAGCAAAGATCATCGAGACCTGCAGACGCCAGTTTGAGCGCCATCGCAATGGCAGCGAGATGAACGCCAGCATCGCGCAATGCTACGCGGCTCATTACAAAAATGACGGATGTGCCCCTGTCGAGCATCAGCTGCGGCTCGCCTACACCACGCCCGC
>OFMM01001699.1_pt1 | contig 9812 bp, 6 predicted proteins | sample 1541811 | NCBI WGS metagenome assembly OFMM01 (sample SAMN04209246, study PRJEB22552) | human gut metagenome | biome: gut; material: feces | host: Homo sapiens | place: USA: Oklahoma
CCGCGTGCTCGGCTATATGCCGCAGCAGCAGGGCCTGTACGACAGCTACACCGGTCGCCGCTTTCTCGCCTACATGGCCGCACTGAAGGAGATCACGCGCGCCGCCGTGCCCGGCGAGGTCGCGCGCGTGGCCGCGGCCGTCAACCTGACCGACGAGCTCGACAAGCGGCTGGCGGCGTACAGCGGCGGCATGAAGCAGCGCCTGCTGCTGGCCGCCGCCCTGTTGGGCGACCCCAAGCTGCTGATTTTGGACGAGCCGACCGCGGGCCTTGACCCGCGCGAGCGCGTGCGCCTGCGCACGTTGTTGGCCGACATGGCGCAGGACCGCATCATTCTGGTGGCAACGCACGTCGTCTCGGACGTGGAAAGCGTGGCAACAAAAGTGATTTTGCTGCGTGCCGGGAAAATTGTGGATGCCGCCCCCGTGCCGGAGCTGATTGAAACCTACGCCCCGGGCGGTGGACTGGAGGACGTGTATCTGAACGTGTTCGGCGAGGGGGACGGCAAATGAGCCTGTTTTTTGCTGAACTCCGCAAGGTATGGGGCAACCGGCTGTTCCCGCTTTTACTGGCCGTGCTGGCCGCCGCCAATCTGCTGCTGCTCTGGATGGGAACCCGCCCGACCGCGGGGCAGCCGTCCGCCGCGGCCTACCGCGCCGTCGGCGCGCAGCTCGACGGCCTGACAATGGAAGAAAAGGGCGCGTACCTGCACGACAAATATACCGAGATTGAGAGCCTTGTCAAGATCGGCGGCTTCTACCGCGATATGGCCTACGCCGGCAGCAGCTACCTGCAAGCCTACCGCGACGAGAACGCTGCGATGTTCGACGCCTACGAGCAGGAATACAAGGACAAAAGCTATACACTGTTCACCGACGACCTGAACACCGAATATCGCCTGTTCAATCAGCTGCAGAACGAGTACGATACCGTGGCCGCCTACACCGATTTTCTGGACGGCGTGCAGACCAAAGCGACGCAGTTGGCGGGCATCTCGATTTTTCAAAACGACCGCACCGGGTACGATTTGAAAAATATTGAACGCACCGCACAGGTTTATGCCGGGCTGACCGAAACGCCCATTGATTATTTTCCGCAAAAGGGCTTGTACACAGCCATCAGCTATGCGTTTACCGACCTGATTTTGCTGGCATCTATGCTCTTGCTGGCGCTGATCCTTGTGCGGCAGGAGCGCGACAGCGGACTGCTGAGCCTTGTGCGCAGCCTGCCGGGCGGACGGTTGAAAACAGCCCTTGCCAAGCTGGCGGCATTTGCTGCCAGCTTATTGGTCGTTCTTACGGTGCTGTATGGGGTCAACCTTGCCTATTGCTCGGCGTCCTTCGGTTTAGGCTCGCTGAATCGCACCATTCAAAGTGTTCCCGCCCTGATGCGCTGCACGATGCAGATTACGGTCGGGCGGTATCTGCTGCGGTTTTTGCTGGCCAAGTGGGTCGGGGCGTTCGTGATGGGCCTTTGGGTCATGCTGGCCGCGCTGACGGCGCGCCGCGCCGCCGCGGGCTGGATCGGCGCGTTGGCGCTGCCGTTGGCGATGTACGGCGTGCGCGCGGCTATTCCGGCCACGAGCCATTTGAACGTAATCAAATACGCAAACCTCGTCAGCCTGCTGCAAACCAACGAGCTGCTCGGCAACTATCGCAACCTGTTCTGGTTTGGCACACCGATCGGGCTGCCGCTGGTCGAGTGGACGGCGGCGGTGTTCTACGGAGCGCTGTTCGCTGCGGCGTTCTGCACGGTATTCGCCCGCGCACAGCTGCTGCCCGCCGCCAAGCGCGGCCTTGTGTTGGGGCTGACGCGCAGGACGAAAGCGACCTCTATTATAAAGGAAGAGGGCCGCAAGCTGTTTGTGCTGAACGGCGCAGCGGTGTTCCTGGCAGCGTTCTTGGCGTTCGGCGTGTATCAGGGCGTGACGAGCGAGAGCTACATCGACGCCGACGAAATTTATTATGCCTACTACATGAAGCATATCTCCGGCCCGTGGACGGCAGAGAGCCGCGATTGGCTGACCGCGCAGGGCGAGGAGTTTGCCCCGATGCTGGCCGTGCAGCGGCGCGTGGCGCGCGGAGAGCTGAGCAACGAGGCAATGCTGGCCTACGGCGCACTGCAGCAGAAGTACAATATTTACCAGCAGGTCGTGCAAAACAATATCAACTACTACTTAAAGGAGCACCCCGGCGCGTGGCTGGTGTACGAGAGCGGCTACAAAAAGTTGTTCGGCTTCAGCGGCACCGCCGACGTGCAGGACACGCTGTGGGCCGGGCTACTGTGCGCACTGTGCTTCAGCGGCTTATTCGCCATGGAACGCAAAGGCGGCATGGATGAAATTCTGGCAGCCACGCCGTTGGGTCGGAAATATACCGCGAAAGCAAAGCTGCGGCAAAGCACGCTCGTTGCGGCAGGGATCACTCTCGGAACGGTTTTGCCGCATCTGTGGCAGATCCTGCGGGATTACGGTCTGCCCGCGCTGCTGGCCCCGGCGATGAGCATTTCGGAGTTGGAGGCTGTACCGAAATGTATCACGCTGTCTGATTTGCTGCTGTTCTGGCTGCTTTGCCGCGCGGCGGCCTGCCTGTGCATGGCACGGCTGACGCTGTGGCTGGGGCAGAAACTGGGCAACCTGTTGGCGGCGCTGTTCGTTTCGGCGGTCGGCTACTGCCTGCCCGCGCTGCTGGCGCTTTCGGGCATGAGCAACGGCATCGAATGGCTGGGCTTTTACCCGCTGTTCCACGCCGCCGCACTGTGCCAAACGCAGGGCACGAACGCCGCGGGCGCGCCGTACAATTTGCTGTGGGTGCCGATATTTTTGGTCGTTGTAGCCGCGGCGCTTGCATGGGCCATCGGCAACGATTTGACGGAAGCCTACGAGTGGGCAGGCGTAGATTTGGACGCGTTGTGAGCCTTTGCAGAGGTTTGTAAATCAGTACTATACACGCATGGCTGCTAGACAACGGTCACGCCGGATTTTACGAATAATCAGGTATTACACATGATGAACAACATCAATTTACAAATTGACGCCGCCGCACGGCAGGTATCGCAAAATGGCAAGGCTGTGTACTTGACGCAGACTGAGTTCGACCTGTTGCTGTATCTGCTCGACAACGCCGGCCGCATTACCACCCGCTCCGAGCTGTTGGCGCAGGTTTGGGGTATCACCGCGCCCATCCACACCCGAACGGTTGATATGCACATCGCCAAGCTGCGCCACAAGCTCGGCGCGCAGATCGAGATCACCTCCGTCATGCGCAAGGGGTATGTGACGAAGAAAGCCTGATCAATGCAAAATCAAAATAAGAGCATGTAAACCAAAATTGCATCAATAATGGGAACAGCCTCCCCATTATTGATGCAATTTTGGTTTGTATAGCAAATTTCAATAGGTATATAATAATTTCAGTTAAAAAGTTTGATATAACGAAAAATGCCTCGCGCGCAAATCGCACGCGTGAGGTATTTTGAGAAGGAGAATAGTGAATATCAGTTTTTCATTTCGGCGCGGATCTTATCGTTGGCCTCCTCGACCTTCATGCGGGAGAGGATAAAGGTAATGATGGCATCCAGCACAAAGGGAATCACGAGGTACATGAGTTTCAGCATATTGATGCAGGATTCCGGCTGCACAGCCAGCGCCTTATCATAATTGCTGAACGCCAGCAGCCAGCCGGTGATGGCGGTGCCGAGACCGCCGCCCAGCTTGACACCGAGCGAGGTGCAGGAGTACATCGTGCCGTCCACGCGCTTGTGCTTCGTCAGCCAAGTGTACTCGGAGCAGGAGGCGATAACGGCATTCATGTCGCCCTGCCACGGGCCCTGACCCAGTGCAGCGATGGCCGTGAAGAGCAGCATCATCTTGACATCGCCGGTGCCAATATAGCCGGCCACGGCAACCAGCGCGCGGGCTACGGTAGCAAGGGCATAACTGCCGACGTTCAGTTTGTACATACCGTGCATCTTGGCAACGAGGGTCGGGGTAAAGACCAGTGCGATGATCAAAGGAATGTTGATGGCCCAGGAGAACACGCCGAACAGGTTCTTGTCGCCAAGGATATGGGCGGTGTAGTAGGTACCCATGCTGATCATGGCACCATAGATCTGCTGCAAAATGTAGGTGACGCAGATCATCAGGTAGTATTTGTTGGAGACCAGCAGCTTGGCAGCTTCGACAAGACCGTACTTCTCGTCTTTCTCGATTTCGGCTTTATCCGTGGTTTCGACAAACTCTTCCTCCGGCAACTCCTTGACGGAGAAAACAGAGAGCGTGTTGACGATCAGACCGATAATGGCATAGACGATAGCCACGGTGCGCCATGCTTCGGCAGTGTCGCCCAGTGCAGAGACAGCCAGCAGTGTGAAAGACTGAATGGCAAGGCTGGTGGCGAATGCGAACATGAAGCGGTAGGAACCCATCTCGACTCGCTCGGCGCTGTTCTTGGTGACAAGGGAAGTCAAGGCAGAGTAGGCGATGTTGTTGGCCGTGTAGAACACAGCGTTCAGCAGGGAATAACAGATAAAGAACCATGCGTACTTGGCAAACTCGCTCATGCCCATGGGGATGGCGAAGATGCCGACCAGTGTGATGGCGCAGCCGATGTAGCCGTAGAGCATCCACGGGCGAGCCTTGCCCATCTTGGAGTGCGTCTTGTCGATCATCGAGCCAAAGAAGATGTCGGTAATGCCGTCAAACAGCTTGGACACAGCAATCAGCGTGCCGACGATGCCGGGATTCAGGCCGACGGTGTCGGTCAGGTAAATCATAACGAACGAGGAGAGGAACGCATAGACCACGTTGCCCGCAACATCGCCAGAGCCGTAACCGACCTTGTTATACCATTTTAAATAGCGTCTTTCCGTGTTTTCAGACATGAGATTTTCTCCATTCTTTTGTGTAGAGGTTATGCTTTTTCAGGAATCAAACGGATGCTGAAATCGAAGGAAGCGTCGTCAAGGCGGTACTGATCCGCCAGACGCGGCCCGCAGCTGGCAGAGCCGATGCCGTTCTGTGCATAGTCAAGGCAGAGAACGGTGCTGTCACAGGGATGCAGCTCATAGTTGTGCGCCTTTTCAGTCAACTCTTCCTGCGTGTAGTGCGAGGCGTTGAAGCAGAACGGCTTTGCACCGACAGCGGTAAGCTTGATGCCGGCACCATCCAGCTGGACATAATCGCAATCATAGTGACTGCCGTTCTCCTGCGGGCGAATGTAGTCCTCGTGCTGCTGCCAGACGGTGGAACTGAAGTAGTCGTGGCTGGCAGCATGGTGCTTGTCGCAGTAGCTTTCCATCGGACCCATGCCGAAGTAACTGACGCGGGCCATTTCTTTTGGCAGGAACAGGCGCAGGCCAAAGCGCGGCAGTTCGGGGAATACCGTGTTGCGCTCAGCGTGCAGTGCCAGCGTTACTGCACCGCTGTTGGAAATCGTCCAGCAGACATCCAAATCAAGGAATTTCTGCAAGCTGATCGGTGCAATGCCGACTTTGGCGCGCAGAGTCACACCGCTGTCCGTCACCTGATATTCGGTGCGGTAGGCGTTGGTCATACAGTGGTCATAGCGGGCAGCCAGCCAATCCAGCTTCAGCTTACGGTCATTGTCCGTAGGAGCACGCCAGATGTTGAACTCCATTTCCTTGTCCAACAGGACTGCATCCTCGTACTGCATCGCGGCGAACAGACCCGTCAGCTTATTAAAGTTGTAGGTGAAGTTCTTGCCGCGCAGCGTCAAATGGCGGTCCGTCTCCTGAACAGTGATTGTGCTGTTGGAAGGGGCATCACTCCACATAGCCAAGGTTTTCTGGTTGCGGCTGTCTTCGTTTTCCAGCAGGATTTCATCAAAACCCAGGAGATGATCTTCCGAACGCAAGGGCAGGTCTTTTTTGCAATGGTAGAAGATTTTCAGGAAACACTTGCCTTTATCGGGAATATGGACGGCCAACGGCAAGGCGTTTTCGCTGTGCGGCGGCAGGGTGAAACCGTCAGGGTAGGGGATGAAGCCGCTGTCGATGACCTCGCCATCGCAGCTTACCTGATAGGTTAGTGCGGCATACTCGGTCAAATCAACAAAGTCCATGTAGTTGTGCAGCGTGAGCATACCGGATTCCCGGTCGTACTTCACAACACGCGCCGGGCGATAGACGTTCTTGAACTCCAACAGCCCGGTGTGCGGGCGGCGGTCGGGGTAGACCAGACCGTCCATGCAGAAATTGCCGTCATGCGGCCACTCATTGTGGTCGCCGCCGTAATAATAGATGTCACGGCCGTCGGGCATCTTCCCTTTATAAATACCGTGGTCGCACCATTCCCACAGGAAACCGCCGACCAAGCCGTCATGGCTCTGAATGAACTGGAAGTAATCCTCCAAATCGCCGGGGCCGTTGCCCATGCAGTGGCTGTACTCGCACATGATATAGGGTTTGTCCGGCTCGTTGTCCAGATATTCCTGAATGCTTTCGAGAGAAGGGTACATATTGCTGAACATATCAATGTTCGAGAAATCGTATTTACGGTTCTTGCTGCGGTACTGGGCGCTCTCGTAGTGGGTCAGGCGGCGGGGGTCAAAACTCTTTGTCCATGCCAGCGCTTCTTCGAACGTGCAGCCGTAGGCGCTCTCGTTGCCCATCGACCAGATGATGACGCAGGGACGGTTCTTGTCGCGCTCCACGCAGAGGCGGGTGCGGTCTACGGTGGCCTCGGTGAACTCCGGGTTGTCTGCGATTGGCTTGTTCCAGTTTTCAACGTGGTTGGGCCAGCTTTCGTTGCCCTCGCAATAGTATTCGGACGCACCGTGGCTCTCGTTGTCGGCTTCATCAATGACAAAGAAGCCGTACTGGTCGCAGAGCTGATAGAAGTAAGGCACATCCGGGTAATGGCTGGTGCGGATGGCATTAAAGTTGTGCTTTTTAATCATGAGCAGGTCTTTTTTCGTCTGCTCAAAGCCAACAGCATATCCCGTGACGGGGTCGGATTCGTGGCGGTTTACACCGTGGAACTTGATGGACTGGCCGTTGACATAAATCTGATTGTTGGCAACATGAACCTCACGGATGCCCACACGGTCCGTAATAGTCTCGTTGGGCGTGTCCAACACAAGGGTATATAAGTAGGGCTGCTCTGCGTTCCAGAGTGTCGGGTCAACAATAGTGATTTCTGCATGATAGGGGAATGCCGCATCATCCGGTGCTTCCACGGGCGTTACGCTGCCGACCATCGTGCCGGCTGCATCGTAGAGGGTGATGCGGGTGGCAACGGCGGAATCGTAGTAACGCAGGCGGACAGCAACCCCTGCGGTGCTGCCGTGGATGTCGGTGGTGATGAAATAATCCTCGATGCACTGTTCCGGTCGGTGCAGCAGGTAGACATCACGGAAAATGCCGTTCATGCGGAACATATCCTGATCTTCCATGTAACTGCCATCGCACCATTTCAGCACGAGGACCGCCAGATGGTTGGTGCCGTCCTGCAAAAACTTCGTTACATCGAACTCGCTTGTGGAATGGGCGACCTGACTGTACCCGACAAACTGACCGTTGAGCCAGACGTAGAAGCAGGAGGCAACGCCCTCGAAGTTCAGAAATGCGCGCGGGGCAGCGGCATCCTTTTGGTAGGTGAAGTCGTAGAGGTAAGCGCCGCAGGGATTCTCTTTGGGAACATACGGCGGATCAGCGGGAAATGGATAACGGATGTTGGTGTACTGGTGGTGGTCGTAACCGTGGTTCTGCCACACGCTGGGGACCGGGATGCTGTCAAAAGCGGAGGCATCATAGCCGACCTCATAGAAAGCATCCTGCAAGTCATAAATACTGGCGTAGTACCGAAATTTCCAGCTGCCGTTCAAAAGCTGGAAGCAATCCGAGGTCTCGCGGTGCTCGACTAAGGCATCGCTGCGCCGGGATGCCGGAATGTAATAGGCACGATTCGGCATGGTACCCACATGCAGTGAGTGCGGGTCCTCGTAATAGTGCGGAATAATCATCCATTCTCCTCCTGTGATTTATACAGTTCTGCTTGCGTTTCGTCTGAAATTATTATACAATTTCTATATACAATAAAACATAAACGGTATTGCACTAAATATGCACAAAATCAATGGCTTTTTGTAAAGTGAAGGTAAAATGGACGAAGCACCTAGCAATATTCACAAAAACAGGAGGGAATTTTTGTGTACATTAACGCTGGATATCTGAACAATTCCCGTACAGATTTCAAAGACAACTCCACGCCGTTGGTGGTGGGCAGCTGTGGCACCTACCGGCTGAAAACGCGCCCCAAACTACCGACTTACTGGCAGAAAGGGCGCAGGGATTACCAGATTTTATATGTGGCAAACGGCAAGACGCATTTCTGGTTTGACGGCAAGGAAGAAATCGTCAGCGCGGGCCATATGGTGCTTTACAAGCCGGAAGAAATCCAAAAATATGTATATTATCTGGATGATAACCCGGAAGTTTTCTGGATTCACTTCACAGGCAGCGATGTAAAGAGCATACTGGCGTATCACGGCATCTCGCTCGATGAGCATGTGTTCTACTGCGGTGTGCTGCCGGACTACAAGGCGTTGTTCCGCAAAATCATTCAGGAGTTGCAGCTGTGCCGCTATGGGTACGAGGACTATATTGCATCGCTGTTCAACGATATTCTGCTGTTGGTGGACCGCCAACAGCATGAACAGAAAAAAGCCACCGGCAACGTCCAAGAGCAAATTGAACGCGCGGCGGCTTACTTCAACGAGAACTATAACACAAAGATCAGCATAGACGATTATGCGGAATCCCTGCACATCAGCACCAACTGGTTTATACACAATTTCAAACAGTACGCAGGTATGTCCCCGGCCCAGTACATCCTCTCCTTGCGCATGGTCAACGCCCAAAGCCTGTTGGAGCGGACGACCTACAACATCAAGGAAATTTCCGAAATCGTAGGGTATGAGAACCCGCTGTATTTCAGCAGGGTATTTAAGAAAGAAATAGGGAAGTCACCGGCGCAGTATAGGAAAGAAATGATCCCTACTGAGGCAGTATAAGGCGCGACAGATTATCTGCTAAACGCTCTTTGTTGGCAGCAGACCCTAACCAGAAACCACAGCCCATCATCAAGCCCGCCGACCTTGCACATTTGGAACAAGACCTTTTTGTAATCTGTGATGACGGCGCTATACGACTAAAGAAAAATTTCTATTTCAAATAAAAAATGGCTATCCCATGAAAGGGTAGCCATTCGTATTGTATTATGCCAAATGATAGGGTAGTGTTACATGGGTCGGACGATACGGTGCTTGCGCGGTCTTATGCGTCTTTCCGACCTGCTCAAATTGCGCAATCTTCTTCTGGAGTTCCTCGTTGCTCATTTTCTTGATTTCTTCGGGGATAATGCAGCGGTCATCTTCATAATGCTCTTTCATATTGCACCATTTTCTTTTACCTAATCAAACTTGACATCATCATGAAGGCAATGACAACCGTAACAATCGTGCAACCTGCACCGGAAAGCAAGGCAATAACATTTACTACAGTTTTATCGTTTTCCTTCTCATTACGATGAATAGCCGTCACAAAGCACCAAATGGAATATATCGCCAATATAACAGATATAGCACCCCCGAGTTGAAGTTTATCAGCTACAAGACCAGAAGCTAGTCTTAGGCCAAAATAACACAAAATGGGACAGATAATCGCGTTTTGCAAATCGAGTTGTTTATTTGAAAGTCGTTCTCTATAGCGCTGTGGTTGTTTGCGAACTGGTCTACTACCAAGACTAAAATCGCCACCATATTCTTCTTCCTTGCGCTTAAAGTCCTCTTTGTA
>OFMM01001702.1_pt1 | contig 9791 bp, 6 predicted proteins | sample 1541811 | NCBI WGS metagenome assembly OFMM01 (sample SAMN04209246, study PRJEB22552) | human gut metagenome | biome: gut; material: feces | host: Homo sapiens | place: USA: Oklahoma
TATCTACACCAAGAACGCTGGAGAAGTACATTGTACGGTTCATAGCACCTTCATCCGGGCTGATTACCATTAAATGTTCGTTATCAATCTCAAGATCGCTTGTAGAGCGAAGTAAAGCTTTGATGAACTGGTAAGTAGGCATGATATTGTCAAAACCTTTCAGTGGGATCGCGTTCTGTACACGAGGGTCATGTGCATCAAATGTAAGAACGTTATCAACACCGATTGCTGTAAGTTCCTGCAATGCGTAAGCACAGTCTAAAGACTCTCTGGAGCTTCTTTTATGCTGACGGCTCTCATAAAGGAACGGCATGATAACAGTAATGCTCTTTGGCTTACCTGAAGCAGCGCCGATGATACGCTTAACATCTGCGTAAATATCATCAGGAGACATATGGTTTTCATGGCCACATACTTTATATTTTAAACTATAATTAAGAACATCTGCAAGGATATAAAGATCTACGCCACGAACAGAATCGGAGATGAGTGCCTTTGCTTCACCGGTTCCGAAACGGGAACAGGTTGCATCGATAATATAAGTATCCTGCTCGTAATCTTTAAATACAACATTCTCTTTGTGTTCATGTTCACGCTCTTTACGCCAGTTTACAATATACTGGTCGATTCTCTTTCCAAGCTCTGCACAGCTAGGGTGAACAATAATTCCAAGCTTACCTACAGGAACGGTTGCAAATTTGCTATCATCTGGTCTCATGTGTTTTACTCCTTTAATCATATAATTATTATTATGTGAGATAAATCATATTACAATTCCTTTATAACATCCCTTCTCTTATTCGTCAAGGGCGGAGAAAGCCTTTTTAATGCGAATGTCTTCTCCGTAAATATGTAAAAGGGTGTAGGACTGTATGATTCTTGAAAAAACTCTTTCTGTGTAAGAACGGTTAATCTGTTCTAAAGAAAGATTTGTACTTATAATAGTAGATTTTTTATTGAGAATTCTTTCATTAATACATAAAAAAAGCTGAGAATTAATAAAAGAATTATTCAGCTCTGTACCGAGATCATCAATTATAAGAAGATCACAGTGTAAAAAGGCGGGAAGGGTCTGCGCATTATTTGTACCGCGGCGAAATGTATAGTCGGCAAGCTGGTCAAAAAACTGATAGGCAGTCAGGTAAATAACACCTTTTCCACGATTCAGAAGTTCTCCCGCGATACAATTTGAAAGAAATGTCTTGCCAACACCTGTATTTCCATAAATCAAGAGATTCTGCCCCGATTTTGAGTCAAAACTTTCAATAAAAGAATGGCTTGCCGATAAGACATTTTCTATATTCTCACGAGGGGAAAGCTTCTCTCTGCCGCTTCTTTGTGTAGAATAATACTCTCTGCGAAAAGCAGAAAAACTTTCTGTACCAGCCACATCCTCTATATTAGACTGGCTGTAAAGAATATGGCGAATCTTCTGTTGAAAACAGCGGCATTTTTTATCGCCTATATAGCCAGTGTCTTTACATTCCGGACAATCGTAAATCGGGTCAAGATAATCTGCCGGGTAATCATGGATCGCCAGCAGGTTGACTTTTTCCATAGAAAGATCATAAATCGTGTCCTGCAAAGACTTCTTTGCCTCAGCATTAGATACCTGCTTAAGAAGGAGTGCCTTTGCCTTTTCCACAGAAATATGAGCAATCTGTTCGTCAATCTGACGAATTTCAGGAATCAGAGCATAAACACGCTCTTTGCGTTCCTGTTCCGCCATATAATTGCGGCGGCGTACTGCATCATATTCATTCATAATATCCTGGTATTGTCTTGTGGAAATGCCCATAGCTTACCTCCTGGTCTTATCAAGAAGACGAGATTCCAAATCATTAAAGTCATACGTTCTCTGTTCAAAGTTGTGGAACTGGTTCGCAGCAGTATTTTTTCTGGCAGCTGCCCCAGTACTTCCTTTACGAGGCTGTACCTGTGTATATCCGGTAGCAGAACCTGAAGAAGACGAAGCAGTAGAACGATGCTTATCATCTAAATGCTTAATATCTGAAGTATTCCGGACACCGAGCCGTTTCCAATCTTCAAGAATTTTGTTTGCATACGGAAAACTTGCCTGATGCGTTGCCAGAAGTGTCCGGCTGCACGCCTCGATAATAATATCCGTACCAAGTCCAAGAGAATTCCACTTCTTTATGTAGTCAAGCTCGGCAGACCCCGGATCACGATTCGAAATGCCAAATGCCTTCATAATAGGAAAAACATTCTGTGAATACAGCGTACTTTGTTCCTTTGCCTCCTGAACACTTGTGATGCCCTGCTGATACCAGTTAATCGCAACACTCTCGATATAACGGACACTCTTCTTTCCACGAGTAACACAGTACTCAATTAAATATTCCAGCAAATCAGAAGAGAAATGCAGCTGGTCATTAATATAGCAAAAACTATTCAGTTCCGTTGTGGAAAATGGCCGTCCAATATAAGTCTCCGCCATATAAATCGTCCGCTCTAAATCCTTATTCGTCATTGAAGCCTGTACTTCCGTAGGACTTAATGTATTCTTATCTGGTACAGGAGTGATTGTTGGTGAAAGAGAAGCTCCAGTTTGTCCTGTAGATTCAGAGGTCATAGTATTTCTGTCAGAACCAGAAGTTCCGGCAGTCATAGTATTTCCGTCAGTGCCAGTAACTCCAGTAGCCATAACTTTTTCAGAAGTTCCAACAGCTTGAGTAGTTCCTGCATTCCCAGAGATTCCATTTGCCATAGATTCAGAGCCAGTCACCGTAGCAGCCGTCTCAGAAGCAGCTCCTGTCTGTAGAATACCAGCTTTCTCCCAATAAGAAAGTGCTCTCAAAACGTCTTTTCGTGTCAGTTCTAAATGATCTGCAATACGTTCCACATCAACAGGCAATCCCATACCCTGCAGACGAAGAATCAGAAGATAAATCTTAACATATTCTCCATCCGCCTTTATCATATATTCATCAATAAATTTGTTTGGCAGAACAGTAACTTCATTCTGTACGTTGTAAAGTAAAGTAATCTTATCGCTCATTATACCCCTTATTTCTATCATCTGTAGTTTATCGGTTATCATCGTGCGTTTTAATAAATTGTAAATGTAAATTCTATAGAATAAATAGTTATCCAAATATCAAATGCCAGAAAACAGCATCGGTATATTCTGAATAATTCATAATATAGAATAGCACACCCTCCAAAAAAAATACAGTTTCGAATCTGGGGAGAATGTGGATAGAATTGGGGATAACTCCTGTATAAAACCTTGATGGATAATGTGGACACTTTTGTGGATAATGTGGATAACTTTGTGGATAGGTGGGTGGAATTCGATATTTTGGGGAGAAAACTGGTCAAAAAGGGTGATAAGTTCCAAGATATAGGTGTGAACGAACAAAAATACAATGTGGACAAAATGTAAACAACATGGGAAAAGACTCAGAATACCCCCAAAAAATTTTTTAAAATTGTGGATAATGTGGATAACTTTTCTGAGACTGTTTCTTTGTTTCACATTAGATATAAGATTAGATATAAATACAGTTTTCATTACATTATGCCCATTATTCGTGCAAAAGATAACTTTTTTTTTATTGATTGTGCTAAAATAAATTATATTTTTTAAACACGCTCTAGTGCTGACCAAGATGAGGGAGGAGTGAATAGTTGAACAAAAAGAAGGAACAGGAGCTTGTATGTTTGACAGAACAATGTCTGAAAAGATATTGGGAAAAAGATTGTGAGGTGATGTTATCGTATTGTACAGATGATATATTGTGGACAGGCGCGGAACAGAAAGAATATATCATGGGAATTGAGGCGGTCAGGAAGAATTTTACCGAGCTAATGAGTGTTATTCAGCCTTGTATTATCTCGAATGGAGAGTTTATAGTTGTTCAGAATACAGGAAATGCATGCACAGTTAGCGGTCGGTATCTGGTAGAAACATTACCTGAAGCGGGTTACTTTCTTCAGGCAGAACAAAGATGTACTTTTGTATGGGAAAGAATTAACGATGAGCCTCGAATACGGCATATGCATGTTTCCAATCCCATAGGGGAGATGAAGATTGTGGAAGGAAGCCGTTTTGTTAACGAAATGGGGCGTATGGCAAAGAAATATATGGATGAAAAGATTCATGCAATAAATCGAAAAAAGATTGTAGTAGAAGGAATCAATGGAAAGGTATTCTTTATCAATGAGAGTCAGATTCTATATGTAGAAGCTAAGTTAAGGAATTGCGACATTTTCATGCAGAATGGGGAAGTAATACATGGAAAGATGTCATTTGCAGATTTTGAGAAGAACTTAGATGAATATTTTGTCAAAGTACACAGAAGTTATATCGTGAACATACAACATGTTACAGTAATACGGTTTTGTGAACTTGTTATGAGTAATGGAAAGGTGATTCCTGTGCCACAGAAAAAATATGCAAAAGTCAGGGAAGAATTGATGAAACGGCATATTTAAGAGAAGGATAATTCACAAAATTATAGGAGTATGAATTATACAGGGAGGTAGGCTATGAAATATAAAAATGCAATAATATTAACAGGAAAAGATATACTGATTGTGTTCATTTGTTTTTTCATGTTTATGTTTTTAAGTGGAGGCGGAACGCAGAATGTTTTAGCAGCAGAAGATGAAGTTACCATCACGCTCGATGCAAATGGCGGGGAAGCAGTTGAACCTGTAGTTTATAAGAAGACACAGTCTAAGATTGGAATTTTGCCGGAAACCACCCGGACGGGGTATGTATTTAATGGCTGGTGGACAAAGAACGGTGGAACATCTTCTTCAGATTCTGCATGGGGCGGAATCGTAAAGTTTAATGATACTTCTTTGCCGTCTTCCGACACAACATACTATGCCAGATGGACAGAGGATAAAGCCGAGAATAATAAACAAGATACTTATTTCTATGGAAAAACGGATGAGAAGGTAGACAGTGTTACATATAATTATGGATACATAAGTGATAGTACGGCGAGAGGAATTACTTATAACTATGGACACATAGAAAAAGCATCTGCCGGTACGTATAATTATGGTTATATTGATTGCCTTATACCTGGTTCTAGGACTCTTACATATAATTATGGAAAGATTACAGACAGTCAGAACAAGATTACATATAATTATGGAACTATAGAAAAGAACAATGCGTTAGTTGATACGAATTATAACATTATTGAAAATAATATAGGAACGATTAACCGCTATTCTTCGGATGCAACGCTTAACGAGAACAGTGGGACGATTAATACATTGTCTAAGGGAAGTGTAAGGAAGAATACTGGAAAAATCAACGATGTAAATGACAAAAATGTTACTATTTATAATTATGCAGGAGGAACTGTAGGTAAAAGTAATGATGCATGGGGAGTCAGAGCCTGTACTGTCTGGAATATGGGTGGAATAGTACAAGGCTATAGCAGTTATGCAGACAATGTTAAAGTATATAATTTTGAGGGTGGAACCGTATCAAATCTGCGAAAAGGTTCTGTTATTTATAACCTTGGTGGAACTGTTACAGATTCCTCTACAGCACAGGTGATTAACTGTTATAAAGTAAATATCAACAGTTCTTTTGTAGAGACATGGAATGACAAATTTATTATCAATCCTGACACAGGTGAAGTGTGGCTGCCGGAAGGTGAGACAGGTACGTTTACTGTGAAAGATGGAACTCCTCAGCTTTATGTGACCGGTGCAACTCTTACAAAACAGAGTGATACAGCATATACGTTGTCTGATGCACAGGCGACTATTGTTGTTGATGATGTAGAGCCATTTACGATTACATATGACCTTAATGGTGGTACAGTTGATGGAAATCCGATGACTTATACAGAGAGAGATAGCATTACTCTTAAGAATCCAACAAAAGAAAATTATGTTTTTGTTGGATGGACAGGTACGGATCTTGAAGAACCTTCTGATAACGTGACGATTCAGAAAGGAAGTAAAGGAAACAGACAGTATACTGCGGTGTGGAAACAGGATTCTAATATTGTTATCCTTACCTTTGACGGTCAGAATGATACAAAAGACCAGCTTATGATCTATAACATACTTACTGGCGGAGATACGATTGGTAAGTTACCGGAAGTTACAAAGGAAGGGTATCATTTCCTTGGCTGGTTTACAGCCAAAGAAGGCGGAACAGAGTTGACTGCTGCATCTAAGAAGCCACATAAAAATACAACGTATTATGCGCACTGGGCAATCGGAACTTATACCTATACGCTTGACCCAAATGGGGGAACACCGAATTCTACAACAAAAATTACCAAAGTCTATAAGGAGAATATTGGAATTCTTCCGATTATAAGTAAAGAGGGTTATATTTTTAATGGCTGGTGGTCACGTAATGATAAAGGAAACTGGGTATCTGTCCTTGAACCAAATTCTGCTATGGAAGGTCAGGATACAGTTTATTATGCAAGATGGACAAAGAAAATAGATACATATTCTGACACAACAGGCGTTTATCTTTATTCTCATTTTGAAGGTTCACTTAAAAAGAACACTGGTACAGTTGTAAATAACTTTGGTTTAATAGAAAGGAATGTTTCCACTGTAACAACAAACTATGGTGAAGTTGGTGCTACAGAAACTGCTATTTCTAATAACTATGGTCATGTAGGTACTGTAGAAGATAAGATTATTTCTAACAATGGTGTGGTAGATTTGGTAATAGATACTGCATCTATCCGATATAATAATAATATTGTAAAAGATAATCAGGGTATTCTTATTTACAATAATGGAAAGATCGAGAAGAATACAGGTATTATTACTGAAAATAATAATTATATTGGAGAAAATACAGAAACTGTAAAGTTTAATGCAAAGGGTGCAGAAATTAATGTAAACAAGGGAATTATACGTGAAAACAAAGGCGTAGTTTATAATTATCCAGGTGGTATTGTTAAAAAGAATTCCGGTATCGTTTATAATTATGGTGGAATGATATCAGAAGACAATACAGGTTCCGTTATAGAAAGCTATTCTGTAAAAGTTGGAAAGGGAATAGAGAAATCTACCCTTGATAACGAAAGCTTTTTAGATATTGATGGTGCAAAATGGTTAGAAAAAACGAAAGGTACTGCAACACTCACTGTTGTCTGGGCGAAAGGTTATAATGCCAATGGCTATCATTTAGAAGCGGATGGATGCAAGGTTACAAAAAATACCAATGGCACGTATACCTTATCTAAGATTACAAAGAATACAACAATTTTTGCTGCACCGACGACATTTACCATTACTTATAAATCAGAAAATGGAAGTCTTCAAACGACAAATCCGTCGACTTACACTTATGAGACGGGAGATATTACATTAGCTGCGCCATCTAGAGAAGGTTCTACTTTCCTTGGCTGGACAGGAACAGATTTGGCAGGAACAACGAAAAATGTTACCATTAAGAAAGGCTCTTTTGGTGATCGTATTTATACTGCTGTATGGAATAACGAAAGCCGCACTGTTCAACAAGAAGTATTTATTCTTCCAAAAGTTTTGGTAAAGGGTAAAGCTGTACAAAAACTTTCCTGGGATAAAATAGATGGAGCAGATGGTTACGTTATCTATTCTTCTGTAGCCGGAAAGAAAATGAAGAAAGTTTTGGATACCAGGAAGCGCAGTTCTAAGAAAAAAGCTAAGAAATCTACTGCAAAGTCCACTAGGTCTAAAACAATAACCCGCACATTCAAAAAGAGAAAATCAGGTACGGTTTATCAGTATCAGATTCGTGCTTATAAGCTTGTGAATGGAAAGAAGAAAGTATTTTGTAAGAGTATGGTTGTTTACTCTGTTGCAAATAACCAGTCAGGAAAATTAACGAACGTTAAGAAGATTAAACTCAAAAAGAAATCTTATACCCTTCAGGTTAAACAGACAGCAAAGATTAAGGCAAAATATACCGCTTATAAAAAGAATAAAAAGCTTTATTCTCGTGTAAAAACTTTCCGTTATATCAGCAGCAATACAAATGTTGCCACAGTTACAAAAGTGGGTAAGATCAAAGCAGTAAAAGCCGGTACATGTACAATCTATGTTCTTGCACATAATGGAATGAGAAAGGCAGTAAAGGTTACGGTAAGATAACGGTAATAGTTTTCGTTTATCATATTATTTATGCCTCTATATGATGAAAAATTAGTTTACCGCAAAAAATGGCGGTCCCAGAAAATCTATTTTTCTGGGACCGCCATTTTTTCTATAGCAGCTGAGACTTAGCAGCTAAGAACTTATTTTTCAGCCAGAAGTTCTTCTCCGATCTCTACAACATTACCTGCGCCCATCGTAATCAGGAGGTCATGTCCTTTTACGTGAGCCTTTACGAAATCTTTGATTTCTTCGAAGCTTGGGAAATAATGTACATCCTGTCCATCTTCCTGTAAAAGTTTCATTACATCTTTAGAAGAAACTTCTCCGGTATCTACCTCACGGGCAGCGTAAATATCAGCCAGAACAATGTGGTTTGCCTGTTCTAATGCTTTCGCAAACTCAGGGAGAAACGCCTTTGTACGGGTGTATGTATGAGGCTGGAAGATAACCCAGAGTTCATCATGCGGATAATCCTTTGCAGCAGATAAAGTAGCGCGGATTTCTGTTGGATGATGAGCGTAGTCATCAATGACAGTTACATCACCGAGAGAACCCTTGTACTCAAAACGGCGGTGTGTTCCACCAAAAGATAAAAGTCCTTTACGGATTGCATCTAAAGGAAGTCCAATTGCTTCTGTACAAGCAATAGCTGCCAGAGAATTCATAACATTGTGGCAGCCTTTTACATTTAATGCGATACGACCCTTTGGCTCGCCATGTGCAACAAGGTTATAGGAAGCATTTCCTTCTTTATCAAATGCAATATCCGTTGCAGTGTAATCATTTTCCGGATTCAGGCCGAAAGTAACGTGCTTCTGAGCAAGACCATTCAAAATAAAGTCAGTATGCTCCATATCGCCATTAATAATGATAAGACCATCATCAGCAGTCTGAGAAGCAAACTTGTGGAAAGAATTCTTAATATCCTCAATATCCTTAAAGAAATCCAGATGGTCTTCTTCTATATTAAGGATGATCTCAAGACTTGGATTGAACTTCAGGAAGCTGTTGGTATATTCGCAGGCTTCTGTAATGAAATTGTCGGAATGACCCACGCGGATATTGCCGTGGATTGCTTTCAGAATACCGCCCACACTAATAGTAGGGTCTGTATCAGCAGCCAGAAGAATATGAGACAGCATAGAGGTTGTTGTCGTCTTGCCATGGGTACCGGAAACGGCGATGGCGTTGGCATAATTGGTCATAATCTGGCCAAGCAGGTCGGCGCGGTCCATCATCGGGATACCGGCTGCTTTGGCAGCGGCAAATTCAGGGTTATCAGGATGGATCGCAGCGGTATAAACAACCACATCGATATCAGGTGTGATATTCTCGGCACGCTGGCCATAGGTAATTTGGATACCAAGAGATTCCAGGTGATCTGTAATGGCAGATTCATGGGCATCGGAGCCGACAACAGTAAAGCCTTTGTCATGCAGAATTTCTGCAAGACCGCTCATGCTGATGCCGCCGATTCCCATAAAGTGAATTTTGACTGGTTTATTGAAATTGATTTGATACATCAGAATCCTTCCTATCTATAAAATAATATTGTTAAAGGGTGTGTAGCGGCCGAAAATAGACGTCAATTTACGGGGCGTTTATATCTGTGCAGTTACCTATTGCTATTATAACCGCATTTAATGAAAAATCAAATGAAAATTATGAAAATGTAAATTATGTATTGT
>OFMM01001703.1_pt1 | contig 9787 bp, 8 predicted proteins | sample 1541811 | NCBI WGS metagenome assembly OFMM01 (sample SAMN04209246, study PRJEB22552) | human gut metagenome | biome: gut; material: feces | host: Homo sapiens | place: USA: Oklahoma
TACTGCCCATCAATCGAAGATAAAATTGTCCGCTTTGCAGATAAGAATCGCCATCAGCTTTTCCTTGAACCTGAAGGAAGAGAGACTGAAGAAGTCTATGTGCAAGGCCTGTCAACTAGACTGCCAGAAGATGTTCAAAAAGATGTGGTTCATTCGATTAAAGGACTGGAGAATGCTGAAATGATGCGGACTGGCTATGCCATTGAATATGATATTGTCCTTCCTCATCAATTGCGGGCGACTCTGGAAACCAAAAAAATCTCAGGACTATTTACGGCTGGTCAAACAAATGGGACGTCTGGTTATGAAGAAGCCGCTGGTCAAGGAATTGTCGCTGGTATCAATGCTGCCCTTAAGATTCAAGGAAAACCAGAATTGATTCTCAAACGTAGTGATGCTTATATTGGAGTTATGATTGATGACTTGGTCACGAAAGGAACCCTTGAACCTTATCGTTTACTAACATCGCGTGCGGAGTATCGTTTAATCTTACGTCATGACAATGCAGATTTACGCTTGACAGAAATTGGTCATCAGGTTGGTCTAGTGAATGAAGAACGCTATATGCGCTTCCAAATCCGTAAAAATCAATTTGATAATGAGTTGACAAGGTTGTCAAGTATAAAATTAAAACCAGTTGCTGAAATAAATAAACGTATTGAAGAACTTGGCTTTAAGCCCTTGACAGATGCTTTGACAGCAAAAGAATTTATGCGTCGACCAGAAATCAACTATGCCATTGCAACAAGTTTTGTTGGGCCTGCGGCGGAAAGCTTAGATGAGAAGGTCATTGAACTTCTAGAAACTGAAATCAAATACGAGGGATACATTAATAAAGCCCTAGATCAAGTCGCAAAAATGAAGCGAATGGAAGAAAAACGAATTCCTAAGAATATCGATTGGGATGCCATTGATTCTATTGCGACCGAAGCACGTCAGAAATTTAAGAAAATCAACCCAGAAACTATTGGTCAAGCTAGCCGTATTTCTGGTGTGAATCCAGCTGATATATCAATTCTTATGGTCTATCTTGAAGGAAAGAATAGAAGTCGTACAAGATAAAATGAAAAGAATTCCTCTTTGTTCCTTCTATATTTTATAAGAGTTTTATGGTATAATTAGGGCTTAAGAGGTTTAGATAATGAAAAGATTTCGTTTTGCCACTAGCCATTTAATCATGATTGGAATGATTTTGTTTGGAATTTTGGCTATTAGTGCGCGTGTTTTTCCAGATTCACCACTGTTAATGTTTATTATTTTTTTGACCTGTGTAGCTGTAATCATACTGCTTTACTATCAAAAGAATATTTATGAAATTTCTGAATTAGAGCAGATTGAACTCTTAAATAGCCAAACTGAAGGTAAGCTGATTACTATGCTTGATCAGATGCCAGTAGGTGTTATTCAATTTGATCCTGAAACAGATAAAATTGAGTGGTTTAATCCTTTTGCAGAGTTAATTTTCACGAAAGAAGATGGTGAATTTGATGGTGAATTTATCAGCAGTGTCATTAAAAATAGAAAAGAAGGTTCTGTTGATCAAACGATGGAAGTTGGGGAGAATAAATATTCTGTTGATATAGATTTAGACAATGGTATTTTTTACTTTTTCAATTTATCCAGAGAAAGTGAGAATCAAAGGCAAGGATTAGATTTACAGCCTGTCATTGGTATTATATCTATTGATAATTATGATGATACGATTGAGTCTTTAGCAGATGCAGATGTTTCACAAATTAATGGTTTTATTGCTAATTTTATTTCTGAATTTGCTCAAAGTAGGGAAATTTTTTATCGCCGTGTTAATATGGATCGTTTTTATTTCTTTACAGATTATAGTGTCTTAGATCAACTCATTCAAGATAAATTTGAGGTGTTAGAACAATTTAGAAAAGAGGCTCAAGAGCGCCACCTTCCTTTAACTTTAAGTATGGGGATTTCTTATGGCAATGCAAATCATAGTCAAATTGGACAAATCGCTTTGAAGAATTTGAATATTGCTCTTGTCCGTGGTGGCGACCAAGCTGTTATCCGTGAAAATGACGAACATAAGAAACTGCTTTATTTTGGTGGAGGAACAGTTTCAACTATTAAGCGTTCACGTACTAGGACACGCGCTATGATGACTGCTATTTCTGATAAAATTAAAACAGTAGATAGTGTCTTTGTTGTAGGACATAAAAATCTTGATATGGACGCTTTGGGAGCTTCAGTTGGGATGCAGGCTTTCGCAAACAATATCATTGAACATGCTGCTTATGCTGTCTATGATGAAGATAGTATGAGTCATGATGTAGCAAGAGCTGTCAATCGTTTAAAGGAAGATGGGCATACTCAACTTTTAACAGTCAAAGAGGCTATAGAACAAGTAAGTGATAATTCTCTTCTTGTTATGGTGGATCATTCTAAATTGCAGCTAACGTTGTCAAGAGAGCTTTACAATAAGTTTACAGAAGTTATTGTGATTGATCACCACAGAAGAGATGATGATTTTCCAGAAAATGCTATTTTAACCTTTATTGAGAGTGGAGCAAGCAGTGCTAGTGAATTAGTAACAGAGCTCTTACAGTTCCAAAATGGGAAATACCATCTCAATAAAATTCAAGCTAGTATTGTTATGGCTGGGATTATGCTTGATACAAAAAGTTTCTCGACTCGTGTAACAAGCCGAACCTTTGATGTAGCCAGCTATTTACGTACGCTTGGCAGTGATAATGTTGAAATTCAAAATATTTCAGCTCTTGATTTTGATGAATACCGTTTAATTAATGAACTTATTTTACGTGGTGATCGTATTTTACCAAATGTTGTTGTTGCTACAGGAGCAGATGATATCAGTTATTCCAATGTTATTGCTAGCAAGGCTGCTGATACTATGTTAAATATGGCTGGGATTGAGGCTACCTTTGTTATTACTAGAAATGATGAAAGAACAGTTTGTATATCTGCACGGAGCCGCAATAAAATTAATGTTCAACGGATTATGGAAGAAATGGGAGGCGGCGGCCACTTCAACTTAGCAGCCTGTCAATTAAAAGGTACAAGTGTTAAAGAAGCCCGCAAACTCTTATTAGAAAAGATCAAAGAAGAATTTACAGGAAACGAGGAAGCTTAAGATGAAAGTTATTTTTTTAGCAGATGTCAAAGGTAAAGGTAAGAGAGGGGAAGTAAAAGAAGTTCCTACAGGTTATGCTCAGAATTTTTTAATCAAGAAAAATTTGGCTAAGGAAGCCACAAAGCAAGCTATTAATGAGTTAAAGGGAAAGCAAAAATCTGAAGAAAAAGCTCAAGCCGAACTTTTAGCTGAGGCTAAAGCAGTTAAAGTTAAACTTGAACAAGAATCAACACTTGTTCAATTCAGTGAAAAGGTTGGTCCAGATGGTCGTACTTTTGGTTCTATTACAAGCAAAAAAATTTCTGAAGAATTGAACAAACAATTTGGGATCAAACTGGATAAACGTTATATTAAATTAGATCATCCGATTCGAACAATTGGTTTAATTGAAATTCCTGTAAAACTTCACAAAGATATTGATGGCATCATTAAACTTCAAATTAAAGAAGCTTAAATGAGAATGTAAATGAGTTAGGAGGTGAAATTGTGCCAGAGACCTCAGAATTACGAGTACAGCCTCAAGATTTAATTGCGGAACAATCTGTTTTAGGTTCTGTTTTTATATCACCAGAGAAATTGATTGCTGTTCGGGAATATATTGATCCTGAAGATTTTTATAAATATGCTCATCGTGTTATTTTTAAAGCGATGATTAGTCTTAGTGATCAAAACGATGCCATTGATGCAACAACAGTTCGTGCTATTCTTGATAATCAAGGAGATCTTCAGAATATTGGTGGAATTTCCTATCTGGTTGAATTGGTTAATAGCGTGCCAACCAGTGCTAATGCTGAGTATTATGCTAAAATTGTAGCTGAAAAGGCTATGCTTCGGCGGATTATTTCACGCTTGACAGAAGCTGTTAATCAAGCTTACGAAGGCGCAATAAACTCTGAAGATATTATTTCAGGTGCGGGAAAAGCCCTGATTGATGTTAATGAGCGCAGTAATCGTAGTGGATTTCGTAAAATTTCAGATGTTCTTGCTGTCAATTATGAAAATTTAGAAGTTCGTTCTCAGCAAACAACAGATGTTACAGGACTGGCTACTGGTTTTCGGGATCTTGATAAGATTACAACAGGTTTACACCCAGATCAACTTATTATTTTAGCTGCTAGGCCAGCGGTAGGTAAGACGGCTTTTGTTCTTAATATTGCCCAAAATGTTGGCACTAAAATGAATCGTCCTGTTGCTATTTTTTCTCTAGAAATGGGAGCTGAAAGTCTAGTTGATCGTATGCTGGCTTCAGAAGGAATGGTTGATGCCCATAATTTACGAACAGGTCAGTTAACCGAACAGGATTGGCAAAATATAACGCTTGCGCAAGGGACTCTAGCTGATGCACCAATTTATATTGATGACACTCCGGGAATCAAGGTTACAGAGATTAGGGCACGTGCTCGAAAATTAGATCAGGAACTAGAGAAAGGATTAGGATTAATTGTCATTGACTACTTGCAATTAATCACAGGCACACGACCTGAAAATCGCCAACAAGAAGTGTCTGATATTTCGCGTCAGTAAAAAATTCTTGCTAAGGAACTTGGAGTTCCTGTCATTGCTCTTAGTCAGCTATCTCGTGGTGTTGAGCAGCGTCAAGATAAAAGACCTGTTCTTTCTGATATCCGTGAGTCGGGGTCTATAGAACAAGATGCTGATATTGTAGCCTTTCTTTATCGTGATGATTATTACGATAGAGGAGATAAAGATGAAGGGCAAGAACAATTGGTAGATAATACAATAGAGGTTATCTTGGAAAAAAATCGTGCTGGTGCTCGAGGAACAGTAAAATTAATGTTCCAAAAAGAATATAATAAATTTTCTAGTATTGCCCAATTTGAAGAGAGATAGGAGAAAAGAAACAATGAGTGACGCATTTGCAGATGTTGCCAAAATGAAAAAAATAAAAGAAGATATTAAGGCTCATGAAGGTCAAGAAGTTGAATTGACCCTTGAAAATGGGCGTAAGCGTGAAAAAAATAAAATTGGTCGTTTAATTGAAGTCTATTCATCTTTATTTATTGTAGAATACAAGGATAAAGCTTCTGTTCCGGGTGAGATTGATAATACTTATGTAGAATCATACACTTATTCAGATATTCTGACTGAGAAAACATTAATACGTTATTTTGATTAGTTTCAATAAATGAAATAAAATGTCTGCCCTTGAAAATGAACAAGAAATAATGTATGGCACAGCATATCTCGTTCTTAAAAAACTGAGATCTGAGATACATTCCTATGAAAAGTTTGGCTTTACAAAGCCTTTTTTCTATGTTACAATACTTTTTGTGTGAAATAGCAGCAGAAGAATATGGAGCTCGTCAACAGGTGTCTTAGGATAAAGTAACCTTAGCTGTTTAGGCGAAAGGCATCTGCACGAATCAGGATTCTTCAAGTGACTATTTCCTCAATTATATTATTTTTTATAGGAGGACATGATATGTCACGTTATACAGGACCATCATGGAAAAAATCACGTCGCCTTGGCTTGTCTCTTACAGGCACAGGTAAAGAATTAGCACGTCGTAACTACGTGCCAGGTCAACATGGACCAAACAACCGCAGCAAACTTTCAGAATATGGTTTGCAATTAGCTGAGAAACAAAAGCTTCGTTTCTCATATGGACTTGGTGAAAAACAATTCCGTAATCTCTTCGTTCAAGCAACTAAAATTAAAGGTGGAATCCTTGGTTACAACTTTATGCTTCTTCTTGAACGCCGTCTTGACAATGTTGTTTACCGTCTTGGTTTAGCAACGACTCGTCGTCAAGCTCGTCAATTTGTAAATCACGGTCACATTCTTGTTGATGGTAAACGTGTTGATATTCCATCATACCGCGTTGAAGTTGGTCAAGTGATTTCAGTTCGTGAAAAATCAGCTAAAGTACCAGCTATTCTTGAAGCTGTTGAATCTGTAGTAGGACGTCCAGCATTCGTATCCTTTGATGCTGACAAACTTGAAGGTTCATTGACACGTCTTCCAGAACGTGATGAAATCAACCCAGAAATTAACGAAGCCCTTGTCGTTGAATTTTATAACAAAATGCTTTAATTCATTTATTTTATTCAAAAAGCCATTTCAAATGGCTTTTTTTTAATGCATCATTTTAATAATGAAATTGGTCATTTGCCTAGGACTTTCTATCTTTCCTCGAGCAATCCACATTTGACAGACACCAAATAAAGCGTTAGTAACATACATCGTTCCATATTCTTTTTCGACATCTGTCAGTTTTTTATTGTGAAAGCTATTTTGAATAGTAATAGAAAGACCATATTGTAAATCTTGCGTAATTAGGATTTTAAATTTATTTTTAAGAAATTCTTGAATTTCTTTAGTGCCATTTTCTGAAAGTAAAGCAGCAAACAAGGGCTCTCGGTTAAGGAATTCAAATACTTCTAAAATAGCGCCTTCTTGGTTAGCTGAATTCTTATCAAAAATATATTCTAATTTACTAAAAAGTGTTTGTTGATAGATATCGATCATCTCATATTTATCTTTATAATGAGTATAAAAACCACTGCGACTGATATGAGCTGCTTTTGCTAGTTCAGTCGTTGTGATATCATTAAAATTTTCTCTCTCTAATAAATGTGCCATGGCTTTTTCAAGAGCATGCTTTGTTTTTTCTTTTTTTGTGTTTTTCATCTTAAAGTCTCCTTTTGCACAAAATTATACACAGTGTCTAAAAATAGTTTTTTAATCTTGTCAAATAGATAATAACTAGTATAATTTATTATATCAAATATTTAGACAGAATGTATAAAAAAGGAGAACGAATGTTAACGGAATTAAAAGCGGTTTTAAAAAAGCCTATGCTTTGGATTACGATGGTAGGAGTAGCCCTTGTCCCTGCCCTATATAATATTATTTTTTTGAGTTCTATGTGGGATCCTTATGGCAAAGTATCTGATTTACCTGTTGCAGTTGTTAATAAAGATAAAACGACAACTTATGAAGGAAAGAAGATGACTATCGGTAAGGACATGACTGATAATATGGTTCATAATAAAAGTTTGGATTATCATTTTGTTGATAGCGAAAAAGCTCAAAAGGGACTTGAAAAAGGTGATTACTATATGATAATCACTTTACCAGAAGATCTTTCTCAAAATGCAGCTAGTGTTTTAACAGATGAGCCTAAAAAACTCACGATTCCTTACCAAACATCTAAAGGACATAGTTTTGTTGCCTCCAAAATGAGTGAAACTGCTGCTAAGACTTTAAAAGAGTCTGTGTCGAAAAACATTACAAGTTCTTACACCAAATCACTTTTTAAGAGTATGTCAACCCTAAAAACAGGTCTTGGCAGTGCGGCTAATGCAAGTCAAAAAATAGCGACTGGTTCAAAACAGTTAGCAAATGGCAGTCAAGTGATGACTGATAATCTGAATTTACTTTCAAATTCAAGTCAAACATTTGCTCAAGGGACTAATACCTTATATTCGGGCTTAACAGCTTATACGGGAGGTGTCGGTCAGCTTTCTGCAGGTTTAAATAATTTAAACAATGGTTTGACAGCTTATACAAATGGAGTTGGTCAGTTAGCAAATGGCAGCAGCCAACTGAGCAATCAATCTCAGAAGCTTCTAGGAGGTGTTGCGCAATTAGCGAATGGTTCTACTTCTATTCAACAATTGGTTAATGCTAGCAGTCAGTTGAATCAAGGACTTATTAAGCTGTCAACAGCAACAGGTCTTTCTGAAGAACAAGTTCAACAGTTTAGCTCATTGATTAATCAGTTGGGAACTTTGAATCAAAGTATTCAAAATTACAGTGATAATGGGACAGCAACGACTGCAAATAGTCCTGATCTTAGTACGTATTTATCTGCCATTACAACAGCAGCTCAAGCAATTGTTAATTCAGGAAATACGTCTCAGCAAACAACAACTAATCAGTCCAATGCATTGGCTGCAGTCCAAACTACAGGTGCTTATCAAAGATTATCCGCTGAGGATCAATCAGAGATCGCTGCAGCTTTGGCCAACACTGATAGTTCAACAACAACTACAGGTGCTGATGCAAACGCAGTGTCACAAGCCCAAGCTATCCTAAACAATGTCCAAAGTATTCAAAGTGCCTTATCTACTGTACAGACAACAACTGCTAATACACCAACAAGCCCATCAGCCAGCTTGACTCAAATTAAAAATACAGCTAATTCTGTATTACCTAGTGCGGCAACTTCCTTGACAACTTTGTCAAGTGGTAGTGGAGAACTGTCGAAAGCATTGTCAACTGCTAAAAATAAATTATCATTAGTAGCAGTTGACAATGATAATGCTAAGACTTTGTCAAGTCCTGTCACTATCAAGCATACAGATAAAGATAATGTCAAAACAAATGGTGTTGGAATGGCTCCTTATATGATGTCAGCAGCTTTAATGGTAATGGCAATTTCAACCAATACTATCTTTAGAGCAGCTCTTTCTGGTAAGCAGGCTAAAACCTTACGAGAATGGATAGAACAAAAGTTAGCAGTCAATGGCTTGATTGCTGTTACTGGAGCTATTATTCTCTATTTTGGTGTTCATATTATTGGTTTATCAGCTAATTTTGAACTAAAAACTTTAGGATTAATTATTCTTACCAGTATCACTTTTATGGTCTTAGTGACAACTTTGGTAACTTGGCATGATAAATTTGGCTCTTTTGCTGCCTTAATTTTACTTTTACTACAATTAGGTTCCAGTGCAGGAACCTATCCCTTAGCCGTTACAGATAAGTTTTTCCAAGTTGTCAATCCTTATTTACCAATGAGTTATTCGGTTTCTGGTTTACGAGAAACCATTTCTATGGCTGGTACAATCGGTAATCAACTACTAGCGCTGAGTTTATTTTTCCTTACTTTTGCTGCTTTAGGATTGTTAATCGCTCGAAGGAGGATTAGGTCTGTCAAAGTAGCCTAAAAACTACTTTCTATTACTTTTGTTTTATTGGAGTCCTTCATCTCTATAGTAGGCAATATCTGCTGCAGAGATGACAGGACTTTTTCTTTCGTTTCGAACTAAAGTTTTTAACACTAAGAAAAAAATCACAAAAAAGTTTATGTTTGGTTTGTGTTTGGGAGATTTTTCAGATTTTAAATGAAATATCATTTTAATTTGAAGGAAGGTCTTCTTGTTTACTTAAAAATCGAAGATAAGAGTATAAAATGAATAAGACTAATATGCTAGCTAGTAATTCCTCTAGTTTAACTAATAACTGAAATAGAGGCTGTTGTAAATGCAGATAAGAACCTGCTGAATGAAGAGCAGTAGCAGAGATAGCAAAGGGAAAGGTAAAAGCTGAAAAGCCAGGATTAAACTCTCTTTTGAGAAGTACAGGAAGCTGAAGCACAACAAAAAAGTAAAGTAATTGGGAGGCTAAAAGCAAAAGCCAAACAAAATTAGTATTAGGGCTTTGTTCGGGAGGAAATGTCTTTAAATAGCCAGCCAATAAAAGAGACAAAGGAGCACAAAATGTGCAAATATTCGGTTTTGCTGTCTCAGGTAAACCAATACAATAGGCTTTAATAGTCATCAAAGGTAAAATCAGCAAAGTTAAAAGGAGACAAGTCCAAAAGATGATTTGACCCAAAATATATTGTCCACTGATGGGTGCTGTTAAGGTTGCTACTGCAATTCCAACGTATAAAACTGACCAAGATGGAAAAACATGTTCCC
>OFMM01001713.1_pt1 | contig 9742 bp, 8 predicted proteins | sample 1541811 | NCBI WGS metagenome assembly OFMM01 (sample SAMN04209246, study PRJEB22552) | human gut metagenome | biome: gut; material: feces | host: Homo sapiens | place: USA: Oklahoma
GCCAACCCCCTGGCCATCGGCTACGCTTCCCTGTCTGCCGTCGGCGATACCGTCAAGGCTGTCACCGTGGAGGGCGTGGAGTGCAGTGAGGATACCGTCAAGGACGGCACCTACAAGATCCAGCGCCCGTTCGTCTTCGTCACCAACGATTCCGCTTCCCTGTCCGAGCAGGCGCAGGCATTCTTCGACTTTGCCACCAGCACGGACGCTGCGGACCTGATCCGTACTGCCGGTGCCGTGCCCGTCAACGAGTAAGCTCCACTTTTGCAAAAGAAAGTGATCGATATGAAACAAACCGTTTCTTCCCTGCGGCGGCTGGAGCTGCCCCGCAACGCGGCAGAGTGGCTGGAAGCCATCATGAACTTCCTGTTCTTCCTCTGCGGCATCTTGGCGGTGGGCTGCGTCGTCCTCATCTCGGCCTACATGATCCTCTCGGGCGTACCGGCCATCCGGCAGATCGGCCTGTTCCAGTTCCTGGCGCTGGTGCCGGGAACCAGCCGTTCCGGCGCAACGATCCTGGGCGCGATGCTCATCGGCTGTTCACGCACGGTGGCGGCCGAGTTCACGTTCTTCCTCGCCATCCCGGTCATGGCGGGTGCATCCCTGCTCAAGGTGCTCAAATTCGCCGTCTCCGGTGTCGCCATCACCGGCACCGAGGTGGCTGTGCTGGCGGTGGGCTGCGTGGTGGCCTTCGTGGTCAGCCTGGCGGCTATCCGCTTCCTGATGGATTACGTCAAGCGCCACAACTTCACCTTCTTCGGCATCTACCGCATCGCCCTCGGCCTTGTGGTGCTGGCCGTGGCAGTGGTGTCTGCAATGGTGTAAAATCGAACTCAGGTCTTCTGAGCCTCTCGCTTCGGCGAGGGGCTTTTCTTGCGCCTGCCCCTGCGTCGTGCTATAATGCTTTCAGAGAGTATGAGCGCGGCAAACAGGAGCTGCGCACCTGAAATTGTCAAAGAAAACAGGAGGAAAAGCCGATGGAAGCATCGACCGTCTACTATACCGATTTCCGCTGTCCCGTGGGTACCAGCCTCACCGATAAGCTGCGCCGCCTGTGCATCGCGGCAGGCATCAAGAACATCGACATGGAAGGCAAGTTCGTCGCCATCAAGATGCATTTCGGCGAGCTGGGCAACCTGGCCTATCTGCGCCCCAACTACGCCAAGGTGGTGGCCGACTTGTGCAAGGAGCAGGGCGGTATGCCCTTCCTGACCGACTGCAACACCCTGTACCCGGGCAGCCGCAAGAATGCGCTGGAGCACCTGAGCTGCGCCCAGCTGAACGGCTTCTGGCCCATGACCACCGGCTGTCAGGTGATCATTGGTGACGGTCTGCGCGGCACGGATGAGGTGGAAGTGCCGGTGCCCAACGGCGAATACTGCAAGACCGCCAAGATCGGCCGCGCCATCATGGATGCGGACGTGTTCATCAGCCTGACCCACTTCAAGGGCCACGAGTCCACCGGCTTCGGCGGTGCGCTCAAGAATATCGGCATGGGCTGCGGCTCCCGCGCGGGCAAGATGGAGCAGCACGCTGCCGGCAAGCCCGCCGTGCAGGAGGGGCTGTGCCGCGGCTGCCACCGCTGCGCCAAGGAGTGCGGCTCGGACGCCATTACTTACAATGCCGAAAACAAGGCGGTCATCGACTACGACAAGTGCAAGGGCTGCGGCCGCTGCATCGGTGCGTGCAGCTTTGACGCCATCTATTCTCCCAACGACTGCGCCAACGAGCTGCTGGACCGCAAGATGGCGGAGTATGCCGCCGCAGTCTGCCACGACCGTCCCTGCTTCCACGTTTCTCTGGTGCAGGACATCAGCCCCAACTGCGACTGCCACTGCGAGAACGATGCACCCATCCTGCCGGATATTGGTATCTTTGCGTCCTTCGACCCTGTGGCGCTGGATCAGGCCTGCGTGGACGCCTGCCTGAACGCCGCCCCGCTGCCCAACAGCCAGCTGGGCACGAACCTTGCAAAGCCGGGCTGGAACTGCTACCACGACAACTTCAAGGACTCCAACCCCAACATCGAGTGGAAGGCCACCCTTGAACAGGCCGAGAAGGTGGGCATGGGCACCCGCCAGTATGTGCTGAAAAAGGTATAACGACAAAATGGGGCGCTGACCGTGTGGTCAGCGCCCCATTGCGCTTTAAAATTTAAGGTTGCGTTTAGGCCTCGCCGTTCGTCTCCGGCACGATGTCGTCCAGCACAGTTTGCAGCGCCTGCCAGTTTTTCAGGGTGCAGCCGGGCAGGGTGTCAGCGTCCAGCCCTGCGTCCGCGATGCGGCCGGTCATGCTATCCTTGTCGCTGAGCAGGTCCAGCGCGGCGTCCTTAATCAGCGGCCATGCCTCGGCAAAGCCCTCCTGCTGGTTGTCGGTCAGGCCGTCGTACCAGCTGTAAAAGGCCTCCTGAATGGCTTCCGGGGAGCGGCTGGACATCCGTGCGCCCTCGGCCCATTGCAGCAGCGATGCCGCCGCGATAACCGATTTCAAGGAGCAGCCGGATACCCCGGGCCCCCAGCCCAGACAGGGCGCAAAGGCGTTTTCCGTGCCGGTGATGGAGAACACCGAGTTCTCATCAAAGTTGCCGGGGTTCAGCTCTCCGGTGTTGGCTTCTGTGGTGGAGGAAGGCAGCTCGGTGCTGCCGGAAGCGGATGCGCTGTCCGAAGCGGGCGCAGCGCTGGATGCGGGGCTGCTTGCAGAGCCGCCGCAAGCTGCCAGCAGGCAGCCCAGTAAAGCGGCGCACAGCAGCAGCGCAAGGGAGCGGATATATTTCGATGTCATAAGAAAAACCTCCGTAACTGGTGCTCCGGCAAGCCGCCGGAGCAAAGCGGGATCTACACCCTAAGTATACGTTCTGCGCACGGCGTTGTCAATCGTTCTGCGCAGGACGAATTTCAAGCAGACCTGTGCAGGATATACAAAAATACAGCTTGAATTTCGGGCAGTTCCACGCATTGACATTTTCTGCACTGGCTCGTATAATCAAAGACAGACAAGTGAATTTATCAGTGCGTGTAACTGTTCGATCAGGCATGAGCATCAGAGGGAAGGCGGCAACGGCATCCCTTTGGTTCTTGTGCCCTTTTCTTTTTATAAAAGCTGCGGCATGGAAGCGGAGGAGTGCGGCGATGCAGGCTGTAAAGGTATTCAATAACAATGCGGTGTCGGTGGTCATGCCGGACGGCAGGGAAGCCATTCTCGTGGGCAATGGGCTTGGGTTTGGCCGCCGCCCGGGGGACGTGATCGACAAAAGCCGCGTTTCCAAGGTGTACTATGTGCAGAACGAGCTGCAGACCAAGTTCCTCAAGATGCTGGATAACGTCACCCCGCAGGTGATGCAGGCCGCCGAGCGCATCTCGCTGGCGGCAGAGGAGCAGGGCATCCTGCTCAGCAGCAAAAGCACCATCTCGCTGGTGGATCACATCAGCTTTGCGTTGGAACGTGTGGAAAAGGGCACCTTTCTGCCCAACCTCATGCTCTCGGAGACCCGGATGCTGTACCCGAAGGAGTACGCGGTGGGGCAAAGGGCACTGGAACTTGTCCGGCAGTTCTGCGGCGTACAGCTGCCGGAGGACGAAGCGGGCTACATTGCCCTGCATCTGGTAGCCGGTGCGGCGGACGGTGCACTGGCGTATGATACCGTAAAGTTCGTCAAGGCGGTCAAGGAGATCATCTGCGACACCTATCACTGCACCTTTGAGGAAGAAAGCCTTGAGACCACCCGCCTGACCGTGCACCTCAAGTTTCTGGCAGCGCGCATCCTGCGGCACACTCCTTGGCAGGACGCCGGGCTGGAATCCATGTATACGGTGCTTTTGCAGCGCGACAGCCGCAACGAGGTGTGCTTGCAGCGCATCAATGCCTATCTGCGGCAGGAATTTGATTACGAGCTGGATCATCAGGAGCAGGTCTATCTGCTCATCCACCTGACCAAGATCGTAGGATAAAACGCTTCAACAGGGCGTCCGGAAGCCCTGCGGAATAGAAATCATCCCCCTAAAAACAGTCAAGTCAAAAAGTGAGGAGTATTACACGATGAAAGAAAAAGTCATGAATGGCTTGGAAAAGTTCTCCAAAGCCATGCTCTCACCGCTGTCGTATATCTCGGCAGCAGGCCTGATCCTTGTGCTGGGCGCATTGCTTACCAGCACAAGCCTTAGTGCGATGATCCCCGTTCTGCAGTGGACCCCCATCAAGCTGCTGGGTCAGCTGATCTACAACTGCATCATGGTCATCATCAACAACCTCAGCCTGATGTTCTGCGTGGGCATCGCAGCGGCGCTGGCCAAAAAGAACAAGCAGCAGGCTGCCATCATCGGCCTAATGAGCTACTTTATGTACCTGACCGCCGGCAATGTCACCCTGACCCAGCTGGGTATGCTGGCCGAGGCTGACCCGATGGTGGGTCTGTACGGCACCGGTCAGTCCACCGTGTTCGGCATCCAGACGGTGGATATGGGCGTGTTCGGCGGCATCCTGCTGGGCTTGGTCTGCGGCTGGGTGTACAACCGCACCTGTGAAAAGCAGTTCAAGGGCATCATCACCCAGATCTACTCCGGCAACCGCTGGTCCTTTACCTGCATGGTGGTCTTTTCCATCCTGTTCGGCTTTGGCTCCTGCTTCTTCTGGCCGCCGGTGCAGAACGTCATCAGCGCACTGACCGATCTGATCGCCACCTCCGGCAACTTCGGCCTGTTCCTGTACGGCTTCTTGGAGCGCTTCCTCATCCCCACCGGCCTGCACCACCTCATCTATACCCCCTTCCAGTTCTCTGCACTGGGCAACAGCCTGACCGTGGGCGATGCCACCTACACCGGCTCCTACATCGTCATGATGATGGAGTACAGCATGGGTCTGCCCTTCTCGGACGGCATCGTGTGGATGTACACCGGCTTCACCAAGACCTTCGGCTACTTTGGCATCGTGGCGGCCTTCATCTTCTGCGCCCGCAAGGAGAACCGCAAAAAGACCGCTGCCGTTCTGGTGCCGCTGGCATTTACCGCTTCTCTGGCTTCCATCACCGAGCCGCTGGACTTTATGTTCTGCTTCACTGCTCCCATCCTGTGGGTGGCACACGCCTGCATCTCCGGCCTGTTCATCGTGCTGCTGCACATCTTCCATGTCACCGGCTTTACCACCAACCTCCTTGGCTCGGTGCTGATGAACCTTTCCGCCGGTGCAGATAAGACCAACTATCCCACCCTGTACCTGCTGGCGCTGTGCCAGATCGCAGTGTACTTTGTGGTGTTCACCCTGCTGATCAAGGCGTTCAACCTGCACACCCCCGGCCGGGAAGAGGTGAGCACCGAGACCGCGGGGAGCGATGCACCCGCCAAGAAGGCAAGCGTGAAGAACGCTGCCGAGGTGCAGTGCGTCATCGACGGTCTGGGCGGCAAGGAGAACATCCTGTCGGTGGACAACTGCTTCACCCGCCTGCGGGTAAACATCAAGGACCCTGCAAAGCTGGACGAAGCTGCCATCAACAAACTGCCGAACAGCGGCATCGTGAAAAAGGGTACCGATATCCAGATCGTTTACGGTCTGCAGGTAGCCGATATCAAGCGTGCCGTGGAAGCACAGCTGGAAAACCAGTAAACCGCTTTTCCGCGTCCCGGCGGATTGCGCCGGGCTAACCTGAAAATACAAAAAAGGAGCGTTTATACTATGGTCATTACCATCGCTGGCGGCGGCAGCACTTTTACCGCCGGTATCGTCAAATCCATCGCCCTGCGCCGGGAAGAACTGGAAGTGGACGAGATCCGTCTGTTCGACATCAACAAGGAGCGGCAGGACAAGGTTGCCGTTGTGGTGGACTGGGTCCTGCACAAGGAGCTGAATACCGACATCAAGCTGGTGGTCACCACCGATGTGCAGCAGGCTTACACGGATACCTCTTTTGTGTTTGCCCAGATGCGCGTGGGCGGCTACGCCATGCGGGAGCAGGACGAAAAGATCCCTCTGCGCCACGGCTGCGTGGGACAGGAGACCTGCGGCTGCGGCGGCATGGCTTACGGAATGCGCACCATCTTCCCCATGATCAAGCTGATCGACGACGTGGAAAAGTATGCCAAGAAGGACTACTGGATCCTGAACTACTCCAACCCCGCCGCCATCGTATCCGAAGCCTGCCGCAAGCTGCGCCCGAAGGCACGGATCATCAACATCTGCGATATGCCCATCGCCATCATTGACGTGGTGGCAGCCGCCATGGGCATCCAGAACAAGAAGGAGATCGTTTACGATTACTTTGGCCTGAACCACTTCGGCTGGTTCACCTCCATCCAGTACCACGGCGAGGATCTGATGCCCAAGCTGCGCGCCTACATCAAGGAGAACAAGATCCTTCTGCCGGAAAGCTACCTCAAGGGCATGGGCGCGCTGACCTCCTCCAGCAGCCAGAACCGCCACACCAAGGGCAGCTGGTACTATGTGTGGAAGGGCGAGTACGAGATCATGGAAAACTTCCCGGAGTACCTGCCCAACACCTACCTGAACTACTATCTGCAGGCCAAGGAGTTCGTGGAGCACTCGGATCCGAACCACACCCGCGCCAACGAGGTGGAGGAGACCCGCGAAAAGAACCTGTTCGACGGCATCGACCACTACCTCAAGACTGGCGAGGTGGACGCCAACACCTTCTATGCCGGCAGCCACGGCGACTGGATCGCAGATCTTTCCGCTGCGCTGAAGAACGACACCAAGGCACGCTTCCTCATCATCACCGAGAACCGCGGCGCTATCCCCAATATGCCCTATGACGCAATGGTGGAGCTGCCCGCCTACATCGGCAAAAACGGCCCGGAGGTCATTGCCCGGGACAACATCCCGCTGTTCCAGCAGGGCTTGATGATGCAGCAGCTCAACAGCGAAAAGCTGCTGGTGGAGGGCTGCGTGGAAGGCAGCTACGAGAAGGTGCTGCAGGCCTTTACCCTGAACAAGACTGTGCCCAGCATGAGCGTTGCAAAGGCCATTCTGGACGATATGATCGAAGCCAACAAGGGCTACTGGCCGGAGCTGCACTGAGTAGCCGACTTTACAGCCGCCGCAGGCATTGCCGCCTGCGGCGGCTTTTTTATGCGCATTGACCTTTGCACAGCTAGGGCTTATAATGAGAAAAAACCAGTAAAAGCGAAAGGAAGCACACCCATGCAAAACAAAGCCCCTGTCCCCACCAGCCGCCCGGTCACCGGGCGCTTTGCGCCCAGCCCCAGCGGACGGCTGCATCTGGGCAATCTGGCGTGCAGCCTGCTGGCATGGCTCAGCGCAAAAAGTCAGGGCGGGCGCATCGTGCTGCGCATCGAGGACTTGGATGCTGAGCGCTGTCCCCGCGTCTACGCCGACTTGCTGGAGCAGGACCTTGCGTGGCTGGGGCTTACATGGGACGAGGGCGGCAGCACCGGCGGCGCACACGCGCCCTATTACCAGAGCGAATGCGGGGACATCTATACCGAAAGCTACCGCAAACTGGAGCAGAGGGGGCTGGTGTACCCCTGCTTTTGCTCCCGCTCCCAGCTGCACGCCGCCAGCGCACCCCATACCTCGGACGGCAACGTCATCTACCCGGGCACCTGCCGGGGGCTGACGCCGGAGGAAATTGCGGAAAAGCGCAAAAAGAAAGCCCCTGCCTACCGCCTGATGGTGCCGGACGAGGAGATCACCTTTACGGACGGCTGCATGGGTACACATACGGAAAACCTGCTGCGGGATTGCGGCGATTTCTATCTGCGCCGGGCAGACGGCGTGTTTGCCTATCAGCTGGCAGTGGTGGTGGATGATGCCCGCATGGGTGTCACCGAGGTGGTACGCGGGGCAGACCTGCTTTCCTCCACGGCGCGGCAGCTGTACCTGTACCGGCTGCTGGGCTTACAAGCGCCCCGCTTTGCCCACTGCCCGCTGCTGCTGGCAGCGGACGGGCGGCGGCTGTCCAAGCGGGACGGCGACCAGAGCCTTGAAAACCTGCGGGCAAAGTACACCGCCCCGGAGATCATCGGCAAGCTGGCGTATGCCTACGGTTTGCAGCCGGAGCCGGCACCCCGCACCCCGGAAAGTCTTGTGCCGGACTTTGCGTGGACAAAAGTCCCCAAGCAGGATATCTGCCTGCCCGAGGGGCTGTTCTGAAAAAGGAAATGAAAAAACGACCCCTGCCAGCGCCAAAGGCGCTGACAGGGGTCGCTTTTTCTTTCTTCCTTAAGCTCTCCGCACCTGGGGCAGCTGGCTGCGCTCGAGGGCGGTAAAGGCGCTGTCCAGCGCCAGTGCCAGCAGCGCACCCAAGGCCACATCGATGCAGCTGTGCTGCTTGAGCAGCACGGTGGAGCAGACGATGGAAATGCACAGCACAGCGGCTGCGGGACGCATCCAGCGGCGGCGCGGTGCATCAAAGATGTGACTGCGGTAGTACGCCAGCAGCAGTGTCACCGAATTGAATACATGGATGGAAGGGCAGACGTTGGTGGCGGTGTCGGTGCGGTACAAAAAGCGCACGGTCTGCGCAAAGATGTCGCTGCCCGGCACCCAGTAGGGGCGCAGGTCCAGCGCTGTGGGCAGCACGGCGTAGCACGCCAGTGCAATGGTCATGCCGGAGAACAGCGGCAGGCACAGCCGCCAGAAGTCCTCACGCGGGGCTTTCCACAGCAGATAGAACAGGGTAAAGGGGATCCATACGAACCATGCAAAGTAGGGGATCACCGCATATTTGCAGAAAGGGATCAGATCGTCCAGACGGCAGTGCACCAGAATGCTGCGCAGGGGGACGTTTGACTCCAGATAGTGAAAAACAGAAAGATAAAATATAGTATACAGCGCCATGAACCCGACCGGGTGGCGCGCAAGCCAGCTGCGTTTCATAGAATAGCCTCCTTTTTGCAGAAGAGCAAAGTCTGATAGCATTGAGAAATTATACGCCCGAACGATGAAGATTGCAAGAACGAAAGGTGAAAACTTTGTCAAGTGCTGAAAAAATAATTTGTGGAACTTGTAAAAAATACCATCGTTCTTCTGCTGATAATACGAATCAAAGCGGCGGTTTCCTGCAAAAAGAAAAAATCCACCCCTTCGCCGGTCTTTCACAGACCGGCAAAGGGGTGGATGCTAGAAAATCAGATCACACTCTGCTCCAGCCAGCTGCCCCGGCGGAAGCGCAGATAGAAGCACAGCGAACGGAACACCCAGTCCAGATACATACCCATCCAGATGCTCAGCAGCCCGCCGCCGAAGCACAGCACTGCCAGATAGCAGAAGCCCACCCGGAACGCCCACATGGACACGATGCTCACGGTCATGGTAAACCGGGCGTCACCGGCGGCGCGCAGGATGTTGGGCAGGGTAAAGCTGGACGGCCACACGAACAGGGAAACGATGTTGAACCACACCATGATGTCCAGCGCCATGGCCTGCGCCTCCGGCGAGAGGTTGAACAGGGACACCGCGAACCGGTTGGCGAAGAAGAAGGCCGAAAGGTTCATCACCCACGCGCCGCAGTAGGCGGTCAGCATCAGGCGGCGGGAGTAGTATACCGCCTGTTCCTTTTCGCCTGCGCCCAGACACTGGCCTACCACGGTCAGGGCAGCCATGCCCACGGCGTTGGCGGGGATGTTCAAAAAGGTGGTGGTGGTATTTGCCACCGCATTTGCGGCAATGGCTGCCGTGCCAAGGGTGGAGGTCAGGCTGGAGACCGACAGCTTGCCGATCTGGAACATCCCGTTCTCGATGCCGGCAGGGATGCCCACCCGCAGGATGCGCCGGA
>OFMM01001715.1_pt1 | contig 9732 bp, 7 predicted proteins | sample 1541811 | NCBI WGS metagenome assembly OFMM01 (sample SAMN04209246, study PRJEB22552) | human gut metagenome | biome: gut; material: feces | host: Homo sapiens | place: USA: Oklahoma
GCTGGTCGAATTTACCGTGAAAAACTACCGTTCGTTCCGTGATGAGGCAGTGCTTTCCATGGAAGCCACGGGTCTGAGCACGCTGAAAAGTGTCCTTATCCCATACGGAGGGCTGCGTATATTGCCCAGCGTTGCCATTTACGGAAAGAACGGTGGCGGCAAGAGCAATGTCATCCGGGCATTTTGGCTTTCGGTTCAGTTCATAAAGAACGCGCAGAAGACGCAACACGAAAAAGCAGCGATACCGGTTGTTCCGTTCGCGTTGAACGACTATTCGGCATCTGAACCGACAGAGTTCTCGTTCGTGTATACCTTAGACGGCACCAAATACTGGTATTCGTTTTCCGCAACGAAAGAGAAGGTGTATGCTGAATCGCTATACCATGCGCCGAAGGGACAGAAGGCCCTCGTTTTTTCCAGAAGCGAGCAGGTTTTCTCCTTTACCGAAGAGAAGGCTCGCAGAAAACTGATAAGCCAGATAGTGGCAGAAAATCAGTTGTTCTTCTCCGTGGCATGTACTATGAACGATGAGGCTTGCTCGAAAGCCATGACTTGGTTTCGAGAGATGATTTATTTCTCAAGAGACTATTCGGATATACCTCGGCAGCTGCTCGAATACTCGAACGATACCAATATGCTGAAAGCGATTTCCAATTATGCGAAAGCTGCGGATGTCGGCATTGAGGACATGCGGTTCGAAATCAACAGCAAGGAAATTAACGAGGAAGCTGACTTACCGGAGAATATACCGGATGAAGTCAAAGCAGCACTTGTGCAGTTTATGCATCTGCTTTCCGAAACCTCGAACAATGCAGAAACGGATTTGAGGATGGGTCAGGTCACGGCGACATCTATTCATCAAGGCGAAGACAAGAGCGGTAATCAGCACATGTATTCGATTGAACTCGCAGACGAATCCGATGGCACAAGAAAGCTGATGGCGCTCGCGCCTGCCATTGAGTCAGTCCTGTCAAAAGGCGGACTTTTGCTCGTTGATGGGATAGAAAAGGACCTGCACCAGGCGTTAGTCGAGTTTATCATCGCTAAATTCCAGAGCAAGAAGACGAACCCGAAAGGCGCTCAACTTGTCTTCACTACACACAACACTGAATTGCTGAGCATGGAGCTGCTTCGAAAAGACCAACTGTACTTTGTAGATAAACACAAAGACGATGGCGCATCGGAGTTGTATAGCATCAGCAACTTCTCAACGCGTACAACCGATAACATCCGCAAAGGATATCTTCTCGGAAAATACGGGGCAACCCCCAATGTCGAAATTGAAGAGATTGAGTAATGGCATGCAACTAAAAAAGTCAAGGGTCAGCACCAACATGACAGAATGATTGTATTGACATTTAGTGGTGCATACTATATAATATAAGAGCGTTAAGGACATCCTCTTAACGAATCATAGCTCCCATGATAGTTCTTGGTATGGTATAAGATGCTATTGGGAACTTTGTTCAAAAGCCGCTTCATTTAGTGAGGCGGTTTTTTGTTTTTAGTCCCCATTTTATAAACCCCGTACCTTCCAAGCACGGGGCACCAGTACAAATCAGCGTATAGGCATCCCAGCCTGTACGCTTTCTTTTTTCTCCGAAGTCCAATCTTCCGACAATGCTAAAAAGCAACGCAACGCATCAATTTCCTGTGGCGTTTGTGCTCAACATGTGCTAGACTAAAGGCATAGTCTGGGAAAGTATATGCGAATGACACGGGGGACAAATGGACACGAAAAATTCGTATACAGAAAAGCTGGAAGCGGCAGTAGCTAAGAAGAAAGAAGAACTGACTGCATATGAGCCTTATGCGCCCGATGAGATGTTCCGATTCCGTGGCAAAGACCTCTTCTCCGTTGAGGATTTCTGGCAATACGCATACAGCCAGCTGGACGGCATGGCGGAAACGATAGCAGAGTTCCTTGTGGCGAAAGCACTCGGCATTAAGAAAGCCGAAAATGTCAACTACTGGACAGCCTATGACATGGCATACCGCAACAAGCGCATCGAGGTTAAGGCAACCAGCTATGTTCATCCCTGGAACAAAGAGATATCCCCAATACGGACCTTCTCGATTGCACCGACAAACAACAGCTACTGGGAGAACCAGGATGCCGAGCGGAAGCTGTCAAGGCAGTCAGAGGTATATGTATTCTGCCTGAATACGAACAAGGATATCGGGAAGCGCAATGCCTTGACTGTGGATGACTGGGTGTTCTATGTTGTGCCAACATTCGTGGTAGACGGGTATTGTAAGGAAACGCCTGCGCAGAAAAAGATATCGCTGAATGTCGTTAAGCGCCTTGCGAAAGAGGAAGTATCCTATGACAGACTGCGGGAAGCGGTGGATGAAGCTATAGTCTTATCAGATAGCTACTATATGGATAAATAGGGCTTTGAGAAATAGTATGACCTGATACCATATAATAGGCGGTCGCTGCTGTGTTCCGCTCTGAACGATGCAGGCAGGGCTGACTCCAGCTACAGGACCGGTGAGGCGGCAGGCACGGTGAACTTCAGCAGAAGGATAATACATCCAGAACGGAATGCTCACCTTCTCCTCGTTTCTGTCCGAGAAAAACTCGATGACATCACCATTCGACGCTTCTGCCGAAATAATGGGACAATAATCAGAAAACATCGACAGCTCCGATAAAACATGGTACAATTCTTTAAAATAAGATTGCCTAAAGAAAAGAGGTTGGAATTATGGGAAGGCAAGAAAATGTCGAGATTTTCGAGGATACCCTTGCTTTGTGCAAACAAAACAGTACGCTGCGCAACGCCATCGAACAAAGCACTAAAAAACAGAAGCTGTATCCTGAAGGCATCGAATGCGCAGAGAAGCAGGCAATCACCTATGCTCGGCCGGCCCAAATCATTGTGAGTTCCAAACGCACACTGGAAGCAGCAATGCCTTATGCCTATGCAGGAAAGAAAGTCTGCATCCACAACTTTGCTTCTGCGGCAAATCCGGGCGGTGGTGTGGTGAAAGGTTCTTCGGCACAGGAAGAGGCAATCTGCCGCTGTTCCACGCTGTATCCGAATCTCAAAGAAGAAAGCCTTTGGAAGCAATTCTACGCGCCTCATCGCCGCCAACAGAACCCGCTGCACAATGATGACTGCATCTACACACCGGGCGTTATTGCGTTCAAGTCCGATACTGCGTATCCCAAGCTGTTGCTGGAAGACAAGTGGTATTCTGTCAATGTGTTGACCTGCGCGGCCCCGAATCTCCGGGAGTGCCCCAGCAACGGTATGAATCCAAGTGATGGAAACACCGCTGTGCGCATCAGCCAGAAAGAACTGCAGGCGCTGCACGAAAAGCGGATGAGAAAAGTGCTTGATATTGCCTGGAAGAATGGCAATGAGGTTGTCATCCTTGGCGCATTCGGATGCGGTGCGTTCAGCAACCCGCCGTTGGCTGTAGCACATGCAATGAAGGCAGTGGTGCAGGAATACCGGATGAAGTTTGAAACCATTGAGTTCGCTGTATATTGCTCACCGCGAGATGATTCGAATTTCCGCGTATTCCAGAATGTTTTAGGAAGCCTGTAGCTACCGAGTGATGGAACACCTTGCAACTTTCCCAGAAGACAAAAAGCCAGTGAACGGGCAAGAAAAAACGCTGAGGATGCTGGTTGTGAGTTGGGGAAAGGCGAAACCTATCATGTGGCCTACCCAAAGGGAGTACGATGCAAGAAAAAGAATGAGGAATGAAAGACTTGCCAAATACCGCGCAAATGACGAATCAACGCGATATGCTTGGGGCGTGTATTGCTGCTTTCATATAGTGCGGATAATCCAGAAATATTCGTGCAAATATACGCATAAAAATCGCTGAAAATAACACTAAACGACACGAATGACAAAAACGGAACCAACAAAGGACAAAGCTATGAAATTCGTGGACAATTACGATAAATTGAGATATACTTTTGTTAGAGCAAAATATTGTATAAAGTGAGGTGTGGTTCCGCGTGTTGTTTTTACTGATGAACAAAGATACAAAGTGGCTTTTGTTTGATTGCTATGAGGACGAGTTCGGTTTTGTGGCAGGCAAAGAAATTGAATGGTATACAGAATCTCGACCTATCGGATACGATAACATTGGCGATTTTCTTGATGCACGCAAGGCACCTAAGCACAGGAAACACATCGCAGAGCTACTGAAAAAGTATGGCTGTGAATCCATTGAGAATTTTCTGAAATTGACCCACGCACTTTCTCTCAATGACACATTCTGGGTAAAACAACCGGAAAGCACCCTGTCTTGGAACGATGTTTCCCTGTATCGCAACGAGTTCGATGAATTGGTTTCCAACGCAGCTTTCGATGGCGTCATCTCTTCAACAACTCTTTCTTCGACATCTCCTGAATTTGGGACAGACGGTGCGTATGCCAAGTGCTGGCAGCGAGAAAATGGAACGGCCTACCTGTACAAAAGCGGCAGCGACACCTACGAAATCGAACCGTTATCTGAATATCTCGCTACTCAGGTAGCCGATATTCTTTGCCGCGACAATGTCAAGTACGAACTTGCCTTCTATCATGGACGCTTGGCATCGAAATGCAAACTGTTCACCAGTGAACGGTTTGGCTTGGTTAAGCTGTCGGCATTACCGGTTTCCAATCGCAGGAATCCCGCTGCATTCCTCAAATTCGCTGAACAATACGGCAGCGAGGACCTTATGCGCCGGATGTTCGTGTTGGACGCGCTTATTCTCAACATTGACCGGCACTTGGGGAATGTTGGGTTCCTTTTCGACAATGATACGATGCAAATTACCGGAATGGCTCCTGTGTATGACAACAACCGCAGCCTGCTGTTCCAATTCGATACAGAAACCCTTGAAAAGAACCCGGCGTGGTGCATATCGAAGTGCGAGCCGAGGGTTGGCGGGGATTTCATCAAGACGGCACAGGCGATGCTTACCGATGATTTGCGTGCGGAACTAAAGAACATGGCAGGCTTTAGATTCAAGGAACCTGAGAACATTGATGTGCCGAAGGACCGGCTGGATGCGTTGAGCAAAATCTTCAATCTGCAGCTGAATAAAATACTGAAGTCAATAACCCACGACTGAAGTCATGGGCTTGCCGTTCGCGGTGAGTTCGAGGCTTCGGTCGTGCCCGAAAGGGTATGTTGACTACCCTGTGCGCGTTAAGTCGCGCCCCGTTACAAGCGAATGTATAGGCACCGGTGGACGCTAATCCTAATCTGCCGCTCTGCGACAACACATCACGAAAAGCTGAGGCAAAGCCGACGGGTGTGGCTGGACTTAACCGTTTGTGACATTGGGGAAGGATTCCAACTCTCCGCAAGGAGAGAGCGGCTTCTTTTTAGCCGCCAAATTTTTTGAAAGGAGCATGGTATCATGCAATATGTGTATGTTCTTAATATGCACGGCGAGCCTTTGATGCCGTGCTCTCCACGGAAGGCTCGTTTGCTATTGAAAGAAGGAAAGGCCCGCGTCGTAAAACACACGCCGTTCGTAATCAAACTCCTGCACGGAAGTGTGGGATACAAACAACCCGTTGTTCTGGGTATTGATGCCGGTTCCAAGCACGTAGGACTTTCCGCCTGTACAAAAGACAGAGAACTCTACAAAGAAGAACTGGCACCTCGTAACGACGTGGTGGAGCTGCTCTCGGCGCGGAGGCAATACCGCCGCAGCCGCAGGAACCGCAAAACCCGGTATAGGGCTCCGCGTTTCAACAACAGGGTACACAGCAAACACAAAGGTTGGCTTGCACCGTCGGTGGAAGTCAAAATTCAGGAGCACATCACCGTCATCAAGCGTGTGTGTAAGATTCTTCCAGTAACACTCGTTCGAGTAGAGACTGCTGAATTTGACACCCTGAGACTGAAAGCTATGCTGGAAGGTAAACCTCTCCCAGTGGGTACAGACTATCAACTCGGCGAGATGTACGACGAATACAATGTTCGTCAGTACATCCTGAAGCGTGATAACTACACATGCCAGTGCTGTGGTGCTCACCCGACAGAACAGAAGCTTGTTCGGCTGCATGTCCACCACATGGAGAGCCGTCAAACCGGCGGGAACGCGCCCAACAATCTGATTACCTTGTGTGTGGCTTGTCACAAAGCCCTCCACGCCGGAAAAATCAGTCTGGATGGCAAAAAGCGCGGCAAACCGCTTCGCGATGCTGCCTTCATGGGCATCATGCGCAAAACACTTCTGTCAAGACTGGAAACGGAACTCTCCGTGCCAGTACAACAGACCTACGGGTACATTACCAAGATGCTGCGGGAGAAAAACCACATAGAAAAAAGCCATACCAACGATGCTCGTTGTATTACTGGTTTCCCGAAAGCAACTCCCTGTGATGCGATGCTCTGCACGCGGGCGCTCCGCCACCACAACCGGCAAATCCATAAGGCAAAAATCCTCAAAGGCGGTATTCGCAAAAGAAATCAGGCCCCGTATCTGGTAAAAGGATTCCGCCTTTGGGACAAAGTTCGGTACGACGACAAAGAGTGTTTTATCACTGGCAGACGCGTCAGCGGGTATTTTGCCCTCAAGAAATACGACGGAACCGTTATCTCGAATAGCGCAAGCTACAAAAAACTAACGTTGCTGGAAGCAGCGACAAACTATATTACAGAGAGGAGTTGAGGGCGCATTCCTCCCACGACTAAAGTCGTGGGTCTCCTGCGCCCGTTTATGATGAACATCGATAATCGCATCAATGTCGTTGCTGGACGCCCCGGAGCGGGGAAAACGCTCTGGGCGGCGCGAGAAGTAGTCGATTGCTTGCGCGATGAGAACAATATTGTCCTGTATATCGGCTTCGACCAGGAATTTGACCGCATCTGCCGGATGGTTCGCACCAAGTACGGCAACGCCCCGCACGGGCGGCTGCTGTTCGCGTTGCAGGATGGTGCCGGTGAAGCAATCGGCAAGTCCGTAGACCTTGCAAACTTTCAGGCGCAGGGTTTTGCGATGGCAGACCCCGAGAGCGAGGAAGCGCAAAGCCGGAAACCGATGGTGTTCCTGTTTTATGACCAATGCCGCCACGACATCTTCAACGGCAGACGTGAACTGCTCAAAGCTGCTGCGAAGGCTGGCGTACATGTGTATGTTTTGTGCCAGCGATTCAGTCAGGTAGACCGCAATGATATCGACTGGCTGAATGAGCAGTGCTCCGCGTATATCATCTCAAAACACCGCGAACCTCGCCCGGCAACGGACGAAGAAATCCGCGACAAATTCAGATAACATTCCTGCCCGGCAAACCAATGCCGGGTTTCTTGTTACCTAAACGTCAGAAATTAAACGCTGCATCGAAATATAAAGGAGGGATTCCGCATGGGCAATTTATTTGCCGAAGCAAAGCTTAAAACTGCACTCGCAAACGATACTTATACCGATAAGAAGGAAATCGTATCAAAAGCCGGGTATTTGCTCGGCGTTGATAAGAACATCTTTGATTCCGGAGAGTTGCTGCCGGAAATTTACGAAGAGCTCGAAAAAAATCAGGATGCGCGGATGGTGCGCAACTTATGTTTTCTATTTACCTGCATCGAGCACTGCTATAAGCAGCTGCAGATGCAGATGGTAAACGACCTCAAAAACCTGCATTCAATGGATATGACAAAGGCAGCGACCGAAGCACTGCGCAAGGACGGGCTTGATATCGTCAAAGCAAATTGTACGCTGGACGAATACCGGCCCCGAATCGCGGCGGAAATCGCGAATCGTATTCAGGGTTGCAAGGATATCTTCCCGATGTGGGTGCCGTGGGAGTATATTCGTCAGATGTTTTCGTTCCCGACCAAGACGAAGGACAGGGCGCAGGAAAGAGCGTGGCTGTACTACAACGAGAATATTATCAGATTCCCGTACAATGTCTTCCTCAACTGGCAGTTCAAGGCTGACGAGGGCGGAAACCTTCTGGGCAGTGATGAACAGTTCCTTATCCGGCTGTATGCTCAGAACGGAGATACCTTCTGCGACTACGACAAGGTTCGCGGGGAAAGCAAACAGACACAGCAGAATGTCGAGCAGTTCCTGCTTCATTCCGTCCGCTCTGAAATCCTCGTGGACTGCGAGAACTGTGACCCGTTGAAGTTCTTTGCTGTGCTGCAGAGCCTTTCTCCTGAGGCTATCGGGAAGATTCAGAAGATTTTCCTGTTCGATGATGTGAACGCTTCGTCCATCTGGGGACTCGTGGAGCATTATACGAAAGCCAAGGTGGACCGGTTCATGACGCAGCGCGTTGTGGAAGGAAAGAGCGTTGTCGATATGACGGTCGCAGTCTGCTGCTGCCAGGAGCACTACGATAAGAAAATCGACAGCTTTCTTCTGTTCTCCTCAGACTCCGATTATTGGCCGCTCATCAACAATGTCGTAACGGCCAGGTTCTTGATGATGTTCGAGCGGGAAAAGACCAGCAAGGCTATCGTAAATAAGATGCGGGAACATCATGTGCTCTACTGCTATACGGACCAGTTCTGCAAGGCGGGAGACGCATACCGGCTCCGCAACGATGCTCTGGCGCTCGAATGCGCATCCTATCTCAAGCAGCAGCTGGGAAGCTGCAACATTGAGGATATGCTGCAAAGCGCCTATGGTCAGACGCGCATCGAGATGACCGAGAAGGAGAAGGAGTTGTTCCGGAAATCTCTGGTCGATAAGCTGCGCATCACGATGGATACCGAAGGAAATCTCAGTATCGGGTTAAGCTAAAGCGAAAACAGCACACCGTTTCGGAAAATTTGCCTGGCGGTGTGCTGTTGCTGTTGCGTGCGAATTGCCATATACTGAATACACAAAACCCGATTTTTGCACGGAGGCATTTTTTCATGGGAAAGATTCTGGTAATCGCCGAGAAACCATCACTTGGAAGAAGTATCGCAGGCGCTATTTCATGGTGGAAGGGCGAGAAGTTCGAGAGGCAGGGAAAAGACCGCAACACATGGCTCGAAAGCGATAACTATATCGTGGTATCCCTGGTCGGACACCTGTATGAACTGATAGACCTTGATGCGTATTTTCCCGGCTATGACCCTGCTGTGAAACAGCCATGGGATTTGAAGAAACTGCCGTTCTTCCCCGATGACTGGAAGTTTAAGTTTGAGGGCAAGGAAAAAGTACAGGGCCTTATCAAGGTCGCTAACCAGCAGATGAACCGCAAGGATGTGGATGCCATCTACAATGCCGGAGACCCGGATAGAGAAGGGCAGCGGCTTGTCGATGAAGTGCTTCTGTATGGCTTGAAAGCCCCCAAGACGATTTATCGGCTCTGGCTTCCAGATACTACGAACAAGACCATTAAGCAGGCATTTGAGACGGCCAAGCCCAATGCCGGATACGCGTCCCTGTCTTCATCTGCTGAAACGCGCAGTGAGATGGATTGGCTGCTCGGCATTGAATTAACACGGTATGTATCCATCAAGGCTGGGGGCTTTACCCGTATCGGGCGCTGCGTATGTCCTATCGTACAGCATATCATCGAACGTGAGAAAGCCATCAAGGAATTTGTCCCGAAGCCGTACTCGGCTGTTTCCAGCAAAGAAAAGACGAACGGTGAGGAAATTGAACTCACGAGTAAACGGACATTCGAGGAAGGATACGAGACCGAGGCGCAGGCGCTGGCAGATGCCTTCAACAAAGCCGGTGCCACAGTGACCGATATCAAGACAGAGTGCAAGACCGTCAATCCCGGTAAGCTGTTCTCGATGAGCGATTTGCAGAGTTTTGCC
>OFMM01001719.1_pt1 | contig 9720 bp, 8 predicted proteins | sample 1541811 | NCBI WGS metagenome assembly OFMM01 (sample SAMN04209246, study PRJEB22552) | human gut metagenome | biome: gut; material: feces | host: Homo sapiens | place: USA: Oklahoma
CCCGCCGCTCCTCGGCGGTATAACTCCGGGCATCCATCAGCGGAACAGCTTTTCAGCCGTCAGGCTGGCCGGGATGCGGGCGGAGATCACGTCCCGGATCAGCCCCTGCTCGTAGGAATCAAAGGCCTTGTTGGTGATGCCCATGTCCAGCGCAGGCCCCGCAGCAACGCCCCGGCGCATCAGGCGCAGAGCGTCCAGCATTCCGCGCAGATCCAGCGCTTTGGTGGAAATTTCGGCGCTGTCGCATTTCTTTTGCAGGTCGAGGAAGAGCAGAGCAAACTGGTGCACATATTTGTCCGTCAGGTCGGTAAACTGGGCCCGCAGCAGCTTTTCAAGGTTTTCCTCCGTGATGGTGGGCATCTGGATGACTGCAAAGCGGGAAGTCAGGGCCTCGTTCAGCTCCCGGGTGCCCGCGTAGCCATAGTTCATGGTGGCGATGAAGCGGGTCTCCTCGGCCAGCGGGATGCGCTCGTAGCCGGGCACATCAATGGCGCGGCGGAAGTCCAGCACGGCGTGGAGGACGGCCAGGGCCTCGTTTTTGGCCATGTTGATCTCGTCCAGCACGCCGAAGCCGCCGCACTGGGCACAGCGGTAGACCGGCCCGGGCCGGAAGGTGACCGCCCCATCCACAAAGGTGTCCATGCCGATGAGGGAGGCTGCATCCATGTTCACATGGAACGAGATGTCCCATGCGGGGCGGCCAAAAGCGGCGGCCAGATTTTCAGCCAGCACATTTTTGCCGGTGGCCTTGCCGCCGGCCAGCAGCAGGTTCTCGCCGCAGAGCAGGGCCGCCAGTGCCTGCTCCCAGACCTCCCGGCCATAATAGGTAAAGCCGGAAACGGGGATACGGGGGCGCAGGGCCTCGGGCAGAGCGTGGGCGGCGCGGTATTCTTCCACAGCACGCAGCAGGTCGGGGCTGATGCCCTCCTGCCGTAATGTTTCCATCAGATCAGACATCCAAGACATCTCCTTGCGGTTGGCTTTGCCAAACCGATTTTTCAGCCTTATCATAGCACAACCGCTCCGGTTTGTGTAGGGGGCGCGGGGGCATTTTTTGCCGGATTTTTGCCCGGGAAATGCCGCAGGATGGAACGGATCTGTGTGCTGCCGTGCAGACGAAGGAGTTTTTCGTGCCCGGGGATTGTGCGGCAGCGGATATTTTGTGGAAAGCTGTCGAAATGGCAGGTGTTCCGCGTTGTGGGTATCCACTTTTGGCTCAGAATGGTAAAAATTCCGGAAATTCGATTGACAAATCCGAATATTTATCGTATAACCTATATATGGGAACAATTCCGGAGGGAATGCGGAACTCGTGCCCCTGCCCGTTCCTGTCGGAGGAACCACGGTCTGGTTCTGGTGCCGGTGTACTTGGTTTGGTGCAGACGGTAAGTATAGATTGATTTGAAAGAGAGGAATCCCCGTTATGATGAACAATGAGATCAAAATGCCCGCTAACTTTGCTGCGATCGATGAGAACGAAATGGTGTACCTGCAGGGTGGCGCAACCACCGAGGCTACCGCTTGGGACGTGTTCCTGAACGTTGGCAAGCTGTTCAACTACATCGCCCGCGTGTTCTCCGCAGGCAGCTCCATCGTCAACAACATCAATGTTATCGTGACCACCTTCCAGACCCTGAGCACCTTCAGCCTGACCGCTAAGAACTAAGGTTTGGGCCAAAACCGAATCAGCATTCACAGGGCATCCGCTCCGGCAGGCGCGGGTGCTCTTTTTGCTGTACAGGGCGGGAAGGCATTCGCCCCCAAATGCAGGAAAGCAGCCGTTTTTCTGCAAAGCGGGCGGATTGTCCATTGACAAGGCTCAAGAGGGTGTCGTATACTAACGATGCCTTGCAAGAAACCCCGCATCCGCGGAATAAAAGAGGAGAGAGAATATGAAAAATAACAACAGCAGCATCAAGCCCGTTGTCGCTGTCGGTATCGGCGCGGCATTGTTCTTTGTTCTGGGACGTTTTGTGGCCATTCCCAGCCCGGTGCCCAACACCAACATCAGCCTGCAGTACGCCGTTCTGGCCCTGCTGGCTGCCATGTACGGCCCCGTGGTCGGCGGCCTGATCGGCTTCATCGGCCACACCCTCATCGACCTGTCCTGGGGCGGCAGCCCCTGGTGGAGCTGGGTCATCGCCTCCGCCTTTGTGGGTGTTGTGGTGGGCCTGTTCTCCAAGAAGCTGAACCTGCAGGAAGGCGAGTTCAGCAAGAAGCAGGTGGCTTTCTTTGCGCTGGCCAATATCGTGGCTCATCTGCTGGCCTGGATCCTGGTGGCCCCCGTGCTGGATATTGCCATCTACGCCGAGCCCGTCAAGAAGGTGTTTGCACAGGGTGCATTTGCCGCAGTGTCCAACAGTATCACCGCTGTGGTGGTGGGCGGCCTGCTGGTGCTGGCTTACACCAGAACCATCGCCAAGAAGGGCTCTCTGGATCAGGAGTGATCCCCGCATGAAACCCGGCCTTTCCATCTGCGCCGTCCGGCCCGTTGGAAAGGCTTTTTTGATGAACAGCTGAGGTACCATACCCATGGCAGAACGTAAACCCATCATCTCATTCCGCAACTTTTCCTTCCAGTACCGGGCCCAGAAGCGCCCCACCCTGACCGATATCGATCTGGAGATCTACCCGGGTGAGCGGGTGCTCATTGCGGGCCCCTCCGGCAGCGGCAAGAGTACGCTGGCGGGGTGCATCAACGGGCTGAACCCGTTTTCCAACCCTGGCGCGTGCACCGGCACCCTGACCGTGGACGGTGTGGATGCGCCCCACAGCAGCCTCTTTGAGCTTTCGGCCCATGTGGGCACGGTGCTGCAGGACCCGGACGGACAGTTCATCGGGCTGACCGTGGGCGAGGACATTGCCTTTGCACTGGAAAACAGCTGCACCCCGCAGGATGAGATGCACGCCATCACCCGCCATGCCGCCGAGCTGGTGGGCATCGAGAACCACCTCGGCTATGCGCCGCACGAGCTTTCGGGCGGGCAGAAGCAGCGGGTGAGCCTGGCGGGCGTGATGGTGGATCAGGTCAAGATCCTGCTCTTCGATGAGCCGCTGGCCAACCTCGACCCCGCCACCGGCAAGCAGGCCATTGAGCTGATCGACGAGATCCAGAAAAAGACCGACACCACAGTGCTCATCATCGAGCATCGGCTGGAGGATGTGCTCTGGCGGAACGTGGACCGCATCGTGCTGGTGAACGGCGGCACCATTCTGGCAGACCTGCGCCCGGACGAGCTGCTCTCGGGCAGCCTGCTGGCGGAAAACGGCATCCGGGAGCCGCTGTATGTCACGGCTCTGCGCTATGCCGGGGTGGATATCACTCCGGACAAGCACCCCGCCCATGTGGACAGCCTTGTGCTGGACGATACCGACACCCAGAAGCTCCGGGACTGGTTCACGGCCCGGCCACGGCCCGCCGCGCCGCCGGAACGGGAGCCGCTGCTGGAGGTAAAGGGCCTGAGCTTTGGTTATCAGAAGGGCCAGCAGACCCTGCGGGATGTCAGCTTCTCGATCGGCAAGGGGGAGATGGTGAGCATCGTGGGCCGGAACGGCGCGGGCAAATCCACCCTCTCCAAGCTCATCTGCGGCTTCGAGACCCCGGATGCGGGCGAGATCTTCCTGAACGGCAAGCCGCTGGCTGAGGAGAACATCCGCCGCCGCGCCCAGCACATCGGCTATGTGATGCAGAACCCCAACCAGATGATCTCCAAGACCATGATCTACGATGAGGTGGCTCTGGGTCTGCAGCGCTCCGGTCTGACCGAGGAGCAGATCCGGGAAAAGGTGGAAGCGACCCTCAGGGTCTGCGGCCTGTATCCCTTCCGGAACTGGCCCATCTCGGCACTGAGCTTCGGCCAGAAAAAGCGGGTGACCATTGCCAGCGTGCTGGTGCTTGACCCGGAGCTCATCCTTCTGGATGAGCCCACCGCCGGGCAGGATTTCCGGCACTATACCGACATCATGGAGTTCCTGCGGGGCCTGAACGCCCGGGGTGTGACGGTGGTGATGATCACCCACGACATGCACCTGATGCTGGAATACACCCGCCGCGCGCTGGTGTTCTGCGACGGACGGCTCATTGCCGACCGCACCGCGGCCGCCGTTCTGTGTGACCCTGCGCTGGTGGAGCAGGCGGCCCTGAAGGAGACCAGCCTGTACACGCTGGCCAACCGCTGCGGCATTGCGCCCGCACAGGAATTTGTAGAGAGATTTATTGAGCAGGACCGGGAGGTGAGAGAGGGTGGCTGCTAAGACTGTTTTGAATTATCTCCCCCGGGAGAGCGTCATCCATAAGATGACCGGCACCACAAAGCTGGCGTTCTTTCTGCTGTTCACCTTTGCCAGCATGATCACCTACAACACCTGGGTGCTGCTGGGTCTGCTGGTGGTCAGCCTGCTGGCCTTCAGGCTGAGCCATATCAAATTCCGGGAAGTCCGGTTTATGATGACCTTCATGCTGGTGTTCCTGCTGCTGAACAACCTGTTCATCTTCCTGTTCGATCCCAATCAGGGCACCACTCTGTACGGCACCCGCACGGTGCTCTGCCACCTGTTCTGGCGGTATGACCTGACAGCGGAACAGTTGTTCTACATGATCAACATCAGCCTGAAATATTTTGTGGCCCTGCCGGTGGCCATCCTCTTTATCTCTGCCACCGACCCCAGCGAGTTTGCTGCCAGCCTGAACAGCATCGGCATCTCGTATAAGGTCGGATATTCGGTGGCCATTGCCCTGCGCTACATCCCCGATATCCAGCGCGACTACCACAGCATCAGCCAGGCCCAGCAGGCCCGCGGCGTGGAGCTGGGCAAAAAGGAGCCTTTCTTCAAGCGGATGAAGAACTCTGTCAACATCCTGCTGCCGCTCATCCTGACCAGCCTGAACCGCATCGATACCATTTCCAATGCGATGGAGCTGCGCGGCTTCGGCAAGAACAGCAAGCGCACCTGGTATACCCAGCGCCCCTTTGCCCGGCGGGACTTCATAGCCCTGGGCGTGGGCGCGGTTCTGCTGCTCATCAGCCTGACCGTGACCATCCGCTTTGGAAGGTTCTATAACCCATTCCTCTGAACAAAAAGGCATCCCCGCACTTCCTGTTTCGGCAGGCCGTGCGGGGATGTTTTGCTTTTACAGACCGTTGGTTCAATGATGCCGCAAGAAAGAGGGGGCTGTGTTACGCCGCGTCCACGAACTCCTCCGGGTCTTCCACGGCATCGGTGATGGTCTCCTCCGCGTCATCGGAGGAGTCGGCAGGCTGCTCCGGGTGGAGCAGGGCGTTGAGCAGGTCACGGAAGTCGATCAGGCTGTCGTCCACCTGCTGATTCCGGGCCAGCAGGTCCTGCACCATGTCGGGTTTGTCGGTGATGAGGTCGTCCACGCCCAGCTCCAGCATGTGGGTGGCGACCTTTTCGCGGTCGATGGTCCAGGCGGACACAGTCTTGCCCCGCAGATGGACGGCGTTGACCATGCCGGAGGTGATAAAGGTGGTCTCCACGCTGAAAAAGTCGGCATCGGGCAGGTCATAGTAGTTGCCTACGCCCAGAGCCAGAATGTAGCCGGTGGGGTACTCAGGGGCCAGCGCCTTGACCTTGTGCAGGGTCTCGTAGCTCTGGGAGGTGATGACGCAGTTGGAGCTGTCGAAGCCGTATTCCCGCAGCAGGCGTACGGTCTCAGCCTCCAGAGCAGGGGTGGCGGCGCTGGGCTTGATCTCCACGTTCAGGCCGATGCGGCCCCGGCAGAGCTGCAACACCTGTTCCAGGGTGGGGATCCGGGTGTCGGCAAAGCGGCTGCTGAACCAGCGGCCCGCGTCCAGCTGTGCCACCTCGGCATAGGTCAGATCATAGACTTTTGCGTTTTTACCGGTGCAGCGTTTCAGGTTTGAATCGTGGGTCACCACGACCACGCCGTCGCTGGTCATCTGCACATCCAGCTCGATGCGGTCGCCGCCCTTGAGGATGGCCGACCGGAAGGCGGGAAGGGTGTTTTCCGGGGCCACGGTACAGTCGCCCCGGTGGAAGGTGACCAGCGGGGTCACGCCGCCCACGGCGGTAAGCAGGGCATCGTCCTGAGGCAGGGCATAGAGGTAGACTGCCATCAGCCCGGTGGCCAGCGTGACCCCGGCCACCGCAGCGGTGAGCAGGGGCCAGCCGCCAAAGCGGTGCGGTTTGTCCTCCGGCAGCTCTTCCGGCGGGCAGTCACGGCAGCGATCGTAGAGGAATGCGATGATGGTGCACTGGGCCGTGGTGACCTTGCAGTCCAGCAAAAAGCCGAAGAAGGGGATCTCCAACAGATACAGCGCACGGGCGAGCAGCAGCATGGCGCGGGTGCTCCGCAGGCCGATCAGCGCTGCCACGCTGTAAACCAGCAGGGAAGCTCCGAAAAAGACCAGAACAGACCGGACCAGCGCACTGAGGTTCCACCGCAGCAGCACACCGGCCAGCCGGGGCAGCTGTGTTTTGACATGGGCTGCGCTCTCCTGAACGGCTTCCCACAGGCTTTTGCGTTCCAGCGTAAAGAGGGGGAGCACCAGGACCCAGAACAGGGTAAATAGGAACGCTGCACCCAGAATGAGAAGAAAAAGCACCAGATAGAGCGGCTTTGCCCGGACAAGCCCAAGGATGTACTCCGGCACAGCCAGCTGAGAGATATAGTTGTAGGTCACGAATACATCTGTAAAGGGGATGAGCAGGGCGCAGTAAAGCAGGATGGGCCAGTTCTTGGGGAGCAGGACATGGCGGATATCCCCCAGCGACCGGGCGAACAAGGAAACAGGACGCAGTGTTTCACCCCGGCGGGCCAGCGCAAACCCGTGCAGGAGGATGGAAAAGCCGTACAGGTTCCAGCACGCCGCCAGAAGGACGATGAGCACGATCCCGCCTAAAATGGTCGGTGAAGTAAAGATCAGATGCGCGTTGTTGTTGGTCAGGTAGTTCACCGGCGAACAGCGTAGTGTCAGCGACCAGATGCCATTCATGGCGGGCAGAAACAAAAGATAGGTCAGGGCTTTGTACACCAGCACGGCTGTCAGAACGGCAACGGAGGCCCGGTGCAGCAGGGTCAGGGCATGGTTCCGGGTATCCTTGTAGGCCCGGCGTGCCCGCGTGAGGGAGCGGAAGAGATGCTTCAATTTGGATTCCACCTCGGTACTGGGATATGGTTCTGTCATTTTACAGTAGTATATCACAAAGCCGGGAAAAATGGAAACGACACGGATCGACAGTTTGTTCCAGAGGGCACAGGCGCTTTTCAGCGGAGCAAAAGCGTGTTACAATAGGGGCAGAGTAAAACAGACAGGGGAGGAACACCCAATGCAGATCATGGATCAATTCGGTGCAGCACCGGGGGCAGAGAGCGTCCGGATGCCCGATGGCACCGAGCGGACACTGGCGGCAGAGCACGCCGCGGCCATTCTGGTCAACGAACAGCCAGCCTTCCGGGTGGTCTGCACGCCGGAGCTGCTGCCGCAGCTGGCGCTGGGCCGCCTGCTGACCGAGGGCTGGATCACCTCCGCTGACGAGGTGGAGCGGGTGGCCGTCTGCGCACAGGGCCTCAAAATAAGCGTTCAGCTGCGCCACCCGCTGGCGGCAGCGGAACAGGCAGGGCAGGAGGTGCCCAGCTGCTGCACCGATAACCTGACGCTGGCCAGCCCGGTGCGGCTGCCGCCGCTGGCCCCGGTGCCCCAGCGGGAGATCCCCGCCGCATGGGTGGATGCGCTGGCCGATGCCATGGGGCAGGGCCTGCCGCTTTATCGTGCCACCCATGCCGTGCACAGCTGTCTGCTGCTGCGTGCGGGCAAGATCTTGTACCGGTGCGAGGATCTGGGCCGCCACAACGCGCTGGACAAGGCCGTGGGCTGCGCCCTGACAGAGGGTGTGCCGCTGGCGGAATGTGTGCTCTTTACCAGCGGCCGGGTGCCGGTGGATATGGTGCGCAAGGCCATCCGGGCCGGTGTGCCCGCGCTGGTGAGCAAGAGTATGCCCACGGTACAGTCGCTGGAGCTGGCAGAGGAATATGGATTGAAACTGTTTATCCGGCAAAAGAAATGATTTCACCAAGAGGCAAGAGCTTTTGAGAGAAATTGTAGGGCTTTGTTTGTGCGTATACGTTGACTAACCGGTGGAAAAGATGTTATTCTTATAACGAAGAAACCGTTCCGCACTGTTGCAGCAGGTGGAACGGCTGTTTTCGTGCCCGGGAGTTCCGGGCACAGCTGAATCAAACAGGCAGGTGATACAATTGAAGCAGGCAAATCATGCGCCGCAGTCCTTGTGGCGCAGGCGGCTGCCCGGCTATGCGGCCATGGGTGCGGCAACGCTTGCCATGGCGCTTGGCCTTGGCGGGCTGATGCACAGCCGCACCACGGTGGCCGGAACGGCTCTGCCGCTGGCAGATGCCGACGCTGCCACCTATGGTGTGAGCGCGGTGTACCAGCTGGATGACACCACGTATTATGTGGTGGGCAGCAAGCAGGGCTTCCAGAGCGAGGTGCAGGCCGGTGTGACGCTGGACCGCGACGGCAATGTGCTGGATGTGAAGATCCTGGCACAGGCCGAGACCGACAGCCTGGGTGCTCAGTGTGAGAACCCGGAGTTCACGGCCCAGTACCAGGGCGCAGCTCCCTTCACGCTGGCAGGCAAGCGCTACACTGTGACCGACCCGGCCACCGGCACGGCTTTTGCTGCCGCAGGCAGCGCCGAGACCGACGCTGCCCCCGCTGAGGCCTTCGACCCCGCCGCATGGCGTGCGGGCGATACCTCCCCGGAGGCCGAGGCTACCCGGAAGATGTATGAAGCCGGGCTGACCCTCTCGGCCCTGAACGGCCAGCCGATGGACGACGCGCTCATCCCCCCGATGGACAACAGTGCTGAGGCTGTGGCACGGCGCAAGCTGTACGCGGCGTGCCTGAGCAAGAGCGCGCAGGACGGCGAGGAGCAGGCAGTGCCTTATGCAGACTGGTCCGCTGAAAAGCAGGCCGAGTACAAGCTGCAGGCCGCTGATCTGACCACCCAGGGTAGTGCGGCCGACACGGTCAGCGCTGACATGACCCAGGTGGATGCGCTTTCCGGTGCAACCATTACGTCCACGGCGGTCACGGACATCGTCAACAATTCTTATTTCTATGTAACCGAGGTGCTCTGCGCAGAGTGACCTCACGGAGGAATGGAAACCTATGGCAAAAACTGATTTTCTGACGGCTGACATGACCCGCCGTCAATTTATGAAGATCTCGGGCAAGAGCCTTGCAGGACTCACCCTTTCCGCATCTATGCTGTCCCTCTTTGGCTGCTCTCAGAAGCAGGTGGACGCCGGTGCTGTGGCGACCTGGGCACTGCCCCAGGGTCTGCTGGTGGTCAATGCTGACCTGTGCACCGGCTGCCAGCGGTGCGAGATCAACTGCACCCTGACCAACGACGGCGTGTGCTCTTCCTACATCAGCCGTGTCAAGATCCAGCGCCGCCTGAATCTGGACGGCGACGGCAACGGTCTGCTGTCCGGTACCGACAACTGCTTTGTCTACTTCCCGGATACCTGCCGCCAGTGCGAGGATCCCGCCTGCGGCAACGCATGCCCCCAGAAGGCCATTATCACCAATGAGCAGGGCATCCGCGTGGTCGATACCGACAAGTGCATCGGCTGCGGTGCCTGCGTGGAGGCCTGCCCCTGGCACATGCCCACCGTCAACCCCGAGACCGGCAAGTCCTCCAAGTGCATCGCCT
>OFMM01001725.1_pt1 | contig 9695 bp, 6 predicted proteins | sample 1541811 | NCBI WGS metagenome assembly OFMM01 (sample SAMN04209246, study PRJEB22552) | human gut metagenome | biome: gut; material: feces | host: Homo sapiens | place: USA: Oklahoma
TGGAAGGCAAGAAGTTCTCGTCCTCCCGCGGCATCGTCATCTATGTGAAGGATATTCTGTCGCGCTACCCGGTGGATGCCGTGCGCTACTACATCTCCATCGCCGGTCCGGAAAGCTCCGACTCCGACTTCACCTGGGCCGAGTTCGTCCGTCACAACAACGAGGAGCTTGCCTCCTCCTGGGGCAACCTGGTCAACCGCGTCGCCAACCTGATCGCCAAGAACTTCGGCGAGATCCCGGCTGCCGACGAGAACGAGATGACCGATGAGGACCGCGCGCTGCTGGCCGAGACCAACGAGGCCTTCGCCACCGCCGGCAACTTCATCGAGAACCACCGCCAAAAGGCCGCACTGCTGGAAGCCATGCGCATCGTGGGCAATATCAACAAGTACATCTCCGCCACCGAACCGTGGAAGATCAAGGACAATCCGGCTCGCCTCGGCACCGTGCTGCACGTTGCCGCGCAGGCCGTGTCCGATGCGAACCATCTGCTTGCGCCGTTCCTGCCTCACGCCTCGCAGAAGGTGTGGGAGGCTCTGGGCGGCAAGGGCACGTTCTCGCCGCTGCCGCACATCGAAGAGGTCGAGGATCTTGACAAGCCAGGCTTCATGTACCCGATCATCACCGGCGACTACAAGCTGGGCGTGAACGTGCACCCGTGGAAGAGCGAACCGATCGAGGTCGGCGCCCCCGTGGCCAAGCCGACGCCGATCTTTGCGAAGATCCCGGTCGAGGCTGTGCAGGAGGAGCTTGACCGCTTCGATGCCGAGCTGAAGGCCCGCAAGGAAGCCGAGGCGCAGCGTCTTGCCGCCGAGAAGGCGAAGCTCGCCGACTGAGCGCAAGTCATGCGTTAACCCGTTGCGACCAAAGGACCCGGTCTGTTGACAACCGTCAGCGGACCGGGTCCTTTGTGATTGACTGCAGCCGTTCCGCGCTGCGATCTTCCCATGCCCCTCGCGGCGCTATCGGCAGTGACTTCCACGCCATTACTGCCAAACATTCTTCACATTTGTTCATCGAAAACGACAAGAAAACCTGCATTTTTGTCACAGACTGCGTGTCATCCATGTAGACCAAGTACCCTTTCCGCGGAACATTGCTAGAAGGGGCAATGCCTCCCGCAGAGTTAGGGGTGGTTCTGGTTGCCGAGAACAGACACAGGCCATAGGCCTACGATGGTACGACATAGGGGGATCACATGTATCGCATTGCTGTAGTTGACGACGTGCCAACGCAATGCGACGCGCTGGCGAACGCCATTGATGGCATCTGTGCGGCCAGAAACGACGGCTACGATGTCGAGATCAGCCGGTTCAACACCATTGCCGATTTCGAGCAGGCGCTTCTCTCGTTGAGGGAACAGGACGACACCTTCGATATCGTGTTCATGGACATCGTATTCGGTGATTCCACAGTCGACTCCGATACCAGCAGCGCCAGCATAGCCGACCACAACGAAGCCGATGCCGACGAAACCGGCAACAGCGAAACCGGCAACACCGCACACCATGAGAACGGCATCGAAGCGGTGGCACGGCTCTTCGGCACTCGACCGCAGGACGAACAGAACGATCAGGACAATCAAGACGATCAAGACGCTCTCGAACTGCCCACGCAGGTGGTCTATGTGACCGGCCATGCCGAATACTGCACCAAGGTCTACGACACCGATCATGTATCCTTCCTGCTCAAGCCAGTGGGAAGAACCGAACTGCGCGGCGCCCTGAAGAAGGCGATAGACCGCTGCGAAGCATACCGTTCCAATCCGATCCGGGTCCATATGGGGAAAATGGAGTACGTGGTCTGGCCACAGCACATCCAATATATGGAGCGCACAGCCCGCACGCTGCTTATCCATTACGACGACGGCAGGGTGTTGCGTTCCTACCTGAAGCTGCGTTCGCTTGAACCGATGATGCCCAACTATCTCATCAGATGCCACGCCAGCTACATGGTGAACCTGTATGCCGTGGCGGCGTTCGCAGGAACGGATTTCGTGATGTGCGACGGCGTGCGGATCCCCATCAGCCAGCGGCGCAGGCATAAAACGGCGCTTAGCTTCGAACGCTTTACGCGGTCGGCACGCTGAAGGTGGAAGAGCCGTTCGAATGACTGCTCCGCGCAGCCTGTCGCACCATGGCGGTTACCGCGGGGTTTGCGACAACTTCTGTGGCGTTTGTGACAATTTCCGCGACGAAAGTGACATATCTTGTCACTACGTTCACGCGAATTGTCACAAACCCCGCATTCATTCGCCACGACATCCCCAATGCGCACGGCAATACACGCAAACCACTCCCGTTCACCCCACTGCTCACACCCCCATCACATTTCTTTCAGGGAATTGACAGGAACACACATCATTCCCCCAAGAAATGCGCAGTTATATAGAAAACGTCAGCGGAACAAACACAACGCAGACGAGGTTCCTCCCGAACCCCATAACTGAATCCTTTCTTCTCTCTCTTCTCTCTTGCCCGGCGGTTCCCCCGCCGGGTTCTCTTTTTCTGCCACTCTTTCCGCTACTCCCACGGATTCGCGCAGATTCCCGCATCATTTTGCGCCACCCAGCGTCATCGCACCCGCGCAAACACCTCCGGCGCACCCCATCGCCAGCATTTGGTCAGGGTCTTGTGGGCGCATATCCCCCACGCTTACAATCAAAATCGTCTATTAAGACCGACCCAAAGAGGAGTTCTAATTATGCTCACCAACGAATACGTCAAGCGCGTGTATGCCCAGGTGGAGAAGCGTGATGGCGACCAGCCCGAGTTTCTGCAGGCTGTCTCCGAAGTCTTCGAAAGCCTCCAGCCCGTGGTTGAGAAGCACCCGGAATACGAGAAGGCAGGCGTGCTGGAACGTATCGTCGAGCCGGAACGCGTAGTGAAGTTCCGCGTCGCATGGACCGACGACGAGGGCAAGGTCCAGGTGAACCGCGGCTACCGCATCCAGTTCAACTCCGCCATCGGACCGTACAAGGGCGGCCTGCGCTTCCATCCGACCGTGAACGAGGGCGTCATCAAGTTCCTCGGCTTCGAGCAGATCCTCAAGAACTCCCTGACCACGCTGCCGATGGGCGGCGGCAAGGGCGGTTCGGACTTCAACCCGAAAGGCAAGTCGGACAATGAGGTGATGAAATTCTGCCAGTCGTTTATGACCGAGCTGCAACGTCACATCGGACAGGACACCGACGTTCCGGCGGGCGACATCGGCGTCGGCGGCCGCGAAATCGGCTTCATGTTCGGCCAGTACAAGCGTCTGCGCGACGAATTCACCGGCACGCTCACCGGCAAGGGCCGCGACTGGGGCGGCAGCCCGCTGCGCCCCGAGGCCACGGGCTACGGAACCTGCTACTTCGCGCAGGAGATGCTCGCCACGCGCAACGACTCGTTCAAAGGGAAGACCGTCTGCATCTCCGGCTCGGGCAACGTCGCCCAGTACGCCTGCCAGAAGGCCACCGAACTGGGCGCCAAGGTGGTGACGCTCTCCGATTCGTCGGGCTACATCCACGATCCCGAAGGCATCAGCCCCGAGAAACTGGAATACGTCATGGAGCTGAAGAACATCTTCCGCGGCCGTATCAAGGAGTACGCGGAAAAATATCCGTCGGCAACCTACTACCCCGGCGAACGTCCGTGGGGCGTGAAGTGCGACATCGCCATGCCGTGCGCCACGCAGAACGAGCTGAACGGCGACGAGGCGCAGGCGCTGGTCGACAACGGCTGCATGTGCGTCGCCGAAGGCGCCAACATGCCCTCGACGCCCGACGCCATCCGGATTTTCCAGCAGCACAAGCTGCTCTACGCTCCGGGCAAGGCGGCCAACGCCGGCGGCGTCGCCACCTCGGGACTCGAAATGACCCAGAACTCGATACGCCTCACCTGGTCGCCCGAGGAGGTCGACGCGAAGCTGAAGTCCATCATGCAGAACATCCACGCGGTTTGCGTGCGCTACGGAACCCAGTCCGACGGTTACATCAACTACGTCGTGGGCGCCAACATCGGCGGCTTTATGAAGGTCGCCAACGCCATGCTCGCCCAGGGCTGCGTCTAACAGGCGGTACAACTACGAAAAACCGGCCGGAAACTGTTTCCGGCCGGTTTTCATTTTTTCGGGACGATTTACAGAAAAAGCACCGCGAGGACGGACACGGCGAAACCGCCGCAGAATCCGGCCAGCACCTGCCAGCCGTTGTGGCATCCGAGGTAGAGGCGCGCCGACGCGAGCGCCCCGGCGCAGAGGATGGCGACCATGAGGGGAACGAGCATGTTGCCCACGCCCACGACGTTCATCACCACGAGCAGCGCCACGACGGCCCCCATGCCCGTTAGGTGAAGGCTGATCTTCCAGTAGAACGACACCACGAGACACAGCACCTCGCAGCAGGCCGCGGCGACCATGAATTTACGCAGGAAAATCGCCGAAGGAATCTTCGCGATGGTGATGGCGCACAGCACGTAGCAGACGGCCCCGACGAGCAGCGGCAGGAAGCGTTCCCTGCGGTCGTCGATTCGGTAGTCCGAAATGCGGCCCAGCGAGCGCAGCACCCCGAGCGACAGCAGCGGAATGACGATCGCGTAGAGCGCCACCACCCACAGCAAATAGAACTTCACATTGGGAGGATAGTGCGAAAAGGCGGTCATCGTCAGCAGCACCGCCATCAGGTAGACGGGCAGCAGGAACGGATGCAGGACCCAGGATATGCCGGTAGCGATTTTTTTATAGTTCATTTCCAATTCTTTAATGCCCGCCGTTCAGACGGCGTCATTGCGAGGAGGACTTTCAGTCCGACGCGGCGATCTGCGGATCATGTCGGAACCTCCCGACTATCCATCGGATTGCCACGCTCATTGCATTCGCTCGCAATGACCCGCCCGCTTAAAAAACGTTTTTCAAGGCAGGCAGCGCAGACCCGAATCCGATATCCGAAAGCCTGCCGCCCTTAAATCCCGCTTCTTAAGCGGGCTATATCTGTTTCCGAAGCCTTGCCACCGGTATTCCCAGCATCTCACGGTATTTGGCCACGGTGCGCCGGGCGATGCGGTAGCCCTTCGAATTGAGGATGTCCATCAGCGTCTCGTCGGTCAGCGGACGCCGCTTGTCCTCTTCGTCGATGCACTGCTGCAAGATGTTCTTGATCTCGTAGCTCGACACCTCCTCGCCCGAATCGGTCTGCATGGCCTCCGAAAAGAGCGATTTGAGGAGGATGATCCCGAACTGCGTCTGCACGTACTTGCTGTTCACCACGCGCGAGATGGTCGACACGTCCAGCCCCGTGCGGTCGGCGATGTCCTTGAGGATCATCGGCCGGAGTTTCGACTTGTCGCCGTCCTTGAAATACTCCTGCTGGTAGTCCAGGATGGTCTGCATCGTGCGCATCAGCGTGTCGTGCCGCTGCTTGATGGCCGAGATGAACCACTTCGCCGAGTCGATCTTGTTCTTCACGAACTGAATGGCCTCCTTGTCCTTCTCCCTGACCCGTCCGTCCGAACCCACCATTTCGCGGATCATCTCCATATAGCGGCGGTTGACGCGCACCTCGGGAACGTTGTAGGAGTTCAGCGAGAGGTTGAACCGCCCGTCCTGATAGTCGAGGATGAAATCCGGAATGATGTAGGGCGTGGTGTCCGTGCCGCCCTCGGCGTAGAGGTTGCCGGGCTTGGGCGACAGGTGGCGGATCTCGGCGATCGCGTCGCGGAAATCGTCCTCGGATATTTGCAGCCGCGCCATCAGTTTCTCGTAGTGCTTCTTGACGAACTCGTCGAAATAGCTGGTCAGAATCTTCCTGGCCAGCCGCCGCGGACGGGTGTTGACCGGCATCTGCGCCATCTGCAACAGCAGGCATTCGCGCAGGTCGCGCGCGCCGATGCCCGCCGGCTCCAGTTCGTGAATGATTCCGAGCAGGCGTTCCAGCTCCTCGGCCGTCGTTTCAAGCCCCATCGTGAAGGCGATGTCGTCGGCCACGGACTCCAGGTCGCGGCGCAGGTAGCCGTCCTCGTCGATGCTGCCGATCAGGTAGACCGCCAGCCGCAAGTCGCGCTCCGGAAGATTGCGGTAGCCCAGTTGCTCGACGAGATATTCCTGCAACGACCGTCCTTCGGTCAGATAGACCGGACGCTGCTTGTCGTCCTTCGAAAAGTTATTGATGCGGCTCTTGTACGACGGCGTGTCGTCCTCCCGGAGGTATTCGTCGAAGGAGATCTGCTGGGGAGGCTGCTCCTCGTCCTCGGCCGAACGCTCCTCCTCTTCCAGCACGATATTGTCTTCGATCTCCTGTTTGATGCGCTGTTCGAGCTGCACGGCGGGCAGTTCCAGCAGCTTGATCATCTGTATCTGCTGCGGAGAGAGCTTCTGCTGAAGCGAAAGTACCTGTTTCTGATTAATAGCCATATTGGGTCCAAATTAAGAATTGTTCAGCATTCCGAATTTGGTCTCTTCATTTATCGGGTTTTAGGGTTTTCGAAAGTCGTTCAGGGCGGACAGATTCCGGGTTTCGGGAAGTCGGGCGCGGCAGGAGCACACTCAAGTATGTGGCTGTCGCGGACGGCGAGGGAAGGCCGGAAGGCGCCGCACTCGGACGGCTTTCGTCAAAAGTCGGCGTGCTGGGGCGTCCGCGGGAACGGCTGCACGTCACGGATGTTGGTCATGCCCGTCACGAAAAGCAGCAGGCGGTCGAAGCCCAGGCCGAAGCCCGAGTGCGGCGCCGAACCCCAGCGGCGGGTATCGAGATACCACCAGAGTTCCTTCTCGCTCATGCCCAATTCGGCGACTCTTGCATGAAGTTTGCCATAATCGGCCTCTCGCTCCGAACCGCCGATGATTTCGCCGATTCCCGGGAACAATACGTCCATGGCGCGCACCGTCTTGCCGTCGTCGTTCTGCTTCATGTAGAAGGCCTTGATGTCCTTGGGGTAGTTGATCAGGATGACCGGACGCTTGAAGTGCTCCTCCACGAGGTAGCGCTCGTGCTCGGATTGCAGGTCGCAGCCCCAGTCGCAGGGGAATTCGAACTTGCGGCCCGAAGCCTTCAGAATCTCGATGCCTTCGGTGTAGTCGAGACGCTTGAAATCGTGCTCCAGCACAAAGTGCAGACGCTCCAGCAGCCCCTTGTCCCACATCTTGTTCATAAATTCGAGGTCTTCCATGCAGTTGTCCAGCGCATACCGGATGAGGTATTTGAGGAAATCCTCGGCCAGTTCCATGTTGTCCTCCAGTTCGAAGAAGGCCGCTTCCGGCTCGATCATCCAGAACTCCGACGCATGGCGCGGAGTGTTGGAATTCTCGGCGCGGAACGTGGGACCGAAGGTGTAGATGCGGCCCAGCGAGAGTGCGCCCAGCTCGCCTTCGAGCTGGCCCGACACCGTGAGGTTGCACGCCTTGCCGAAGAAGTCCTGCGCGTAGTCGACCGCCCCCTCCCCGGTCCGGGGCAGGTTGTTCATATCGAGCGTCGTCACCTGGAACATCGCGCCGGCGCCTTCGCAGTCCGAAGCCGTGATGATCGGGGTGTGGAAATAGTAGAATCCGTGTTTGTTGAAATATTCGTGGATGGCGTAAGCCATGGCGTGACGGATGCGGAGCACCGCACCGAACGTGTTGGTGCGCGGACGCAGGTGCGCCTGGGTGCGCAGGTATTCCACGGTGTGGCGCTTCTTTTGCAGGGGATAATCGGCCGCAGCCATGCCCACAACCGTGACGCGGCTGGCCTTGAGCTCAAAGGGCTGCTTGGCTTCGGGGGTCAGCTTGAGCGTGCCCTCCACCTCGATGGCGCTGCCCAGGGTGACCTTGACCACCTCGCGGAAATCCGGCACGGATTCATCCAGCACGATTTGCAGGTTTTTAAAGAAGGAACCGTCGTTGAGCTCGATGAAGGCAAAGGCCTTGCTGTCGCGTACGGTGCGCACCCAGCCGCTGACGAGAAGCTGCGCGCCGTCGGCGGGCGTTTGGCGGAAAAGCTGGCGAACGAGAACTTTTTCCATATAAAAGAACCTCTTTTCAGATAGAAATGGCGCGAAGAAGAAAAACGTTTACCGGCCCAGCAGCGCCGCGCCGATGATGCCCGCGTCGTTGCCCAGCTGAGCCAGGGCGATTTCGGGCATGGGCAGCACAGGATACATCAGATACTTGGGCAGCAGCTCCCTGACCGCATCCAGCAGGAAATCGCCCGCGCGGCTGACTCCGCCGCCCAGCACGATCATATCCGGATCCAGGAAGGATACGACGTTGTTGATGGCGATGGTCAGGTACTTGACATAGCGGCGGAACACGCGGTTGGCGATGTCGTCGCCCTCCTTGGCCAGGTCGAACACCGTCTTGGCGGTGATCTTGTCCACATCGCCGTTCACGGCCTTCAGGATGGCGCAGTCGGGATGCAGCGCGCAGGCTTCCTTGGCCATGCGGATGATGGCCGTGGCCGAGCAGTAGCGCTCGGTGCAGCCGCACTTGCCGCAGGTGCAGGGGATACCGTCCACCTCGATGATCAGGTGTCCCAGCTCACTGGCCGCGCCGTGCGCGCCGGACCAGATTTTGCCGTCCACAATGATGCCCGCGCCCACGCCCGTGCCCAGGGTGAGGAAAACGGAGGAGCTGGTATTGCGGCTTACGCCTGCCTGATACTCGGCCCAGCCGGCCACCGTCGCGTCGTTATCAATGAAGATGGGCAGGTCGTAGTAGGATTTCAGCTCGTCGCGCAGGGGAATGTTGCGCCAGCCGAGATTGGTGCAGAAGATGACGCGGCCGGTTTTCTGCTCGGCAATGCCGGGAATACCGATGCCGATGGCGGCGATATCCTGCGTGGTCAGCTTCGCCTCGTCCAGGAGCTTGGCGATGCATGCGGCCATATCGCGCACAATGTCGGCGTAGGGACGCTTGGCCAGGGTAGGGGTTTCGGCCTTGCGCAGGATCTTGCCATCCTCGCTGACCAGGCCGACGGCGATGTTGGTGCCGCCCAGATCGATGCCGATGTAGTACATAATCAAAGTCTCCTTTGTAACGGATGATTGAGTTACAGCTTCATATCCTGCATGCGCTGCTGCATCATTTCATTGGTGCGGCGATCCAGCTCCTGCGCGGCGGAATAACCCAGCTTTTTCAGGCTGAAGTTGCGCGCGGCCACCTCGATGATAATGGCCAGGTTGCGGCCCGGACGCACGGGAAGCACGATGCGGGGCACCTTCACATCCATGATGGAGGTGTATTCGTCCGTCAGGCCGTAGCGGTCGTATTCCTTGGTTTCATCCCATTTTTCCAGGTGCACCACCAGGTCGATGGACTTGCGCATCAGCACCGAGCCGATGCCGTACATGGCCTTGATATCGATGATGCCGATGCCGCGGATTTCCATCAGGTGGCGCACCATCTCGGGGGATTCGCCCGTCAGGCGATCGTCCGATACCTTGCACACATCCACCACGTCGTCCGCCACCAGCTGATGGCCGCGCTTGACCAGCTCCAGCGCCGCTTCGCTTTTGCCTACGCCGCTGCGGCCGGTGATCAGCACGCCCACGCCGTATACCTCCAGCAGCACGCCGTGCAGCGTTTCGCGCGGGGCCAGGCACTGGCGCATGTAGATGATGGCGTTCATGAAGAAACGGGTGGTTACTACGTCCGTCTGGAAAACGGGCACGTCGTGCTCTTTGGCCAGGGGAACCAGCTCCTCCGGCGGGCGCATGCCGCGGCACAGGATGACGCACGGGATG
>OFMM01001742.1_pt1 | contig 9601 bp, 9 predicted proteins | sample 1541811 | NCBI WGS metagenome assembly OFMM01 (sample SAMN04209246, study PRJEB22552) | human gut metagenome | biome: gut; material: feces | host: Homo sapiens | place: USA: Oklahoma
GGCTACGAACGACAGTGTTGAACTACCTGGACTCGAACCAGGAACGACAGAACCAAAATCTGCTGTGTTACCATTACACCATAGTTCAATCCGATGCTCGAAAGCAGGTGCAAAGGTACGGCAAAGAATCGAAATTTCAAAAAAAATCCTCCGCGAATGGTAAGCCTGCGAAAAATTTCCACGAAAAAAGTGAAAAATAAAGGCCCGAATCACCGGACTCACCCACTACGGCACAGGGATTGCGGCGCTCCGACTCCATCGATAAAATCGAAAATTCAATGCAGTAAGATATGATTATAACCATGATTCTGATTTTTGTGCTCGGGTACCTCTGCATCGCGCTCGAACACAAACTACGCATCGACAAGGCCGCAATCGCCCTGCTGATGTGCGGTGCGCTATGGACGGTATTGAGCCTGCTGGGCAACGACGCCCAGATCGGCACGCAACTGATCGAGCAACTCGGCGATACGAGCGAGATTCTCTTCTTCCTGATCGGCGCCATGACCATCGTCGAACTGATCGACCGGCACGGAGGATTCCACGTCATCACCGACCACATCAAAACCCGCAACAAACGCAAACTGCTCTGGTTGCTATCGATCATCACCTTCTTTATGTCCGCCGTGCTGGACAACATGACCACGACGATCATTATGATCATGCTGCTGCGGCGTATGATCAGCGGACAGAAAGAACGATGGATCTTCGCCAGCGTTATCGTCATCGCGGCCAACAGCGGCGGCGCATGGTCGCCCATCGGCGACGTGACGACGATCATGCTCTGGATGCGCGGCAACGTCACTGCGGCGGCCCTGATGGGAACGCTCTTCGTGCCGTGCATCGTATCGGTAATCATCCCGACGGCGATCGCGATGCGCTACGTGGGCAACGAAGACGCGGCCCCCGTGGACGAAAGCGCGTTCGAAGCGGAGCTGCCCAAGGGCGTGGGTCCGCGGCTGAGCAAGTTCATCCTCGTCACGGGCGTCCTCAGCCTGCTGTTCGTACCCGTATTCAAGAGCATCACCCACCTGCCGCCCTACATGGGCATGATGGTTTCGCTGGGCGTGATGTGGGTGCTGACGGAGATCATCTACGACCGCAAACGCGGCATCGAGGAGTCGATCAAATGCCGCGTTTCGAAAGTGCTCAAGCATATCGACATGCCGACGATTCTCTTCTTCCTCGGCATCCTGATGTCGGTGGCCGCACTGCAGAGCGCGGGCGTGCTGACCGACGTGGCCAACTGGCTCGACAAGCAGGTGCACGAGGTCTTCACGATCGCGGGCGTCATCGGCGTGCTTTCGTCGGTCATCGACAACGTACCGCTGGTGGCCGCATGTATGGGCATGTATCCGGTCATGGACGCGGCGGCGGTTGCGGCCAGCGCCGATCCGGCCTACATGCAGTCGTTCGTGCAGGACGGACTGTTCTGGCACCTGCTGACCTACTGCGCAGGCGTGGGCGGCAGTCTGCTGATCATCGGCTCGGCGGCCGGCGTCGTGGCGATGGGACTCGAAAAGATCAATTTCGGCTGGTACCTCAAACGCATCTCGCTGCTGGCCCTGTCCGGCTATCTGGCGGGCATCGCGGTGATCTGGCTCGAACACGTCCTGATCGGGCTTTGACCGAAAAGTTCCGGATGCGTCGTGCGCCCAGAATATTGCCGATCACGGGTTTGCCCCATAACAGTATAATCAGAGGTTGGATAAAATATTTTTATCCAACCTCTGATTTACAGCCAAATTATCAGCAGTTTGTAAGTCAGGAACTCCAATATCAATTTAGTAAGAGTACCCTTGCGGAATCAATGCCAGATGTACCCCGGAAGATGTGGATAGACCATTTTTCAACACCCGACATTCGATATCGTGAAGTACGGGTTCATCGGTATCCGACGCAAAATCAGCGGTGGGAGCGGACCCCGAAACCGCTGATACAGCTGCATAGGCATTTACCAGACCATAACCCACAAATTGGTTCCATAATCCGTTCAATCGAAGCGGATCGACACCATAAGTGTTGCCGCCGATCTTTCGGGTAGTTTGTTCGATAATATTGCGTACCCGCCATACCGAAAGATCGGGATCCGTTGCCCATATCAAAGCCACGATGCCGGAAACATGGGGAGCAGCAAAAGATGTGCCCAGCACACAAGTATATCCACCGGTCACATCTGTTGTCCAGATTTCACGCCCGGGAGCGACAACATCCAATGAAGAACCATAACCGGAGAAATCCGATTTGTACCCATTCCGATCTATTGCACCTACTACTAACGTTGCAGAAGGTGCTCCCGCTGCCGGCTGTGATACAGCACTGCCTTTATTGCCCGATGAAAAAACAACGATGCATCCTTTACCATGAGCATATGTTACAGCATTATTGATTTCGGATATTGGAGAAGATGTATCAAATGACCATGAATTATTAATTACGCGCGCACCATTATTTGCGGCAAACCGAATTGCATTCGCAAAATTGGTCGTGGTGGAGGCAGCTATGCCAAGCTCGTTATCAGTATAACAAATACTGATGGGCATGATTTTCACTCCGGATGCAACGCCTGCAATGCCTTTGCCATTATTAGCCGTGGCTCCGATAACACCGGCAACCTTTGTGCCGTGATCTCCGTATAGCCCACTTGGAATTCCTCCCGTGTGAGCGTTGTAACTGACATTATACAAATGTAAATCATCATGGTTATTAAACACCGTTATCGACAACCGCAACGATAATATCGTTGATATATGGAAAAGCAAAGGCATTCCTTGCGTTCACATAATTGATATCGATCCCCGGATAAGAGACGTTTTTCAGATTCCATTGATAGCTGAAATAGGTATCGTTCGGAGCGGCGTCGGGCATCGACTCAACGATAAACTCGGGTGTTGCATACTCAAACGCGCCCGATTCATACATAAAATTCGCCATTTCGAGCGCATTCCCTTTCGACTCCTTTGTACACGAAAGATAATAGATACTCGGGTCGAATTTGTTTTCTCCCAATATCTCCAGATTATACTCTTCCGCGATTTTTTGAAGTTTGGCAAGGTCTTGCTCTCCTGTCAGTTGTACGCTGAATACATTCGTTATGCCGAGATCGGCGCCATCGCTTGTTTTAAAATAGGGAGCCTCATACACTACATCCTGCGGGTTAATCGATTTTTGTTGGGCGTTATCCAGCGTAAACGACGTAAGACTTTTTTGCATGCGGAACTCTTTTGACGATCTTATGCCCAGCGCAGCATAGTTATCAATAGTTCTGGTATTTCCCCCACGGATATTTACGGCCGATTTGCGAACACTTTCAAATTTTGCGGTTTCAACCAAAACATACGACTTGTTCTCGTTGACCGTTAGTGGGATTTTCACACCGTCACACCAAATAATAATAATAATCAGACGAACCCACAGACGCACGGGTCGCGGGAACGTTTTCTTGATATTCCTCTGACAAAATGTCATCCTGGCAACCATAAAATGTTATGACTGCAATGATAAGAGAAAGCAGCTTTTTCATGATATAAGAATATCTAAATTATGATTTTGTTGACAGTAAGCGTTTTTTCGGGAAGTTTGTCGTATAGTCCCCAGAAATAAAAAATAGTCATAATCGCCGGAGTCCCACCCTTCAGTTGCTTATACACCAAATTCAATGTCATCTTATCGGATTCGGTATCGACGACCTGCTTCTCGAAAGAGTATCCGGGATGCCCCATCCAATGCTGTCCAATAATAAGGGTATATTTGTCAAAGTCGATTACCGGCAGCTCGACCGAAGGAGGTGCAACGGCCTCGAACTCTTCCATGCTGTTGATCACAAAACATTCGATGTCGCGATCATCGATCTCGCTGAAATTGAATTCCGGCTCGGGATGCGAACTGGAACTCGAAGGCAGATAGGTCTTGAAAAAAGCCGATACGTCCGCGGAGGCTGTGACGGGAGGAGTGCCGATATATTCGGATTCTTCCGAGTCGTTGCATGCGACAAACCCACCCAGTAGAAGCAGGGCTGCTGTCAAAGTCAAAATGCGAGTTTTCATAGTTTGAAGTTTAAGGATGAAACATTGAAGGCAGGTTCGCGAGAGTCTTACGGATAATTACAATATGTAGTTGTAATGGATGTAGAGCAAAAATAACGAAAAATAATCAATTATGCAAATTCAACCGCCAATAATTCAGCAAGATTAAGTAGTATAAGCACAGAAATTTACAGGTATCGGGCGACTTGAACAGAATTGTACACAAACGAAAAGGATCGAGCCCTGTCCAAACACAGAGCCCAATCCTTCGATCCGGCATAAATAACTACAAATCAAGCTGTACGTCTTTTCGCAGACGCAGAAGATCCGGAGCTTTTCCATTACTTCACCTTGGCCATGAATTTTTCCCGGTCGACGATGTAGCGGACATGGATGCCCTCGCCGATCAGCCCCTCGGCGTCGCGGGCCCCGACGTTGAAGGTCAGTTTGCGCCCCTCGACTTCGGCAAGCACGGCCGTGGCGGTGATTTCGGCGCCAAGTCCCGACGGCTTGATGTGCGTGACGTTCATCTCGGCGCCGACGGTGGTCGCGCCTTCGGGAAGTTCGCCGGCAACGGCCGTCATGGCGGCGTTCTCCATCAGCGCCACCATCGCGGGGGTGGCGAAAACCGCAAGGTCGCCCGAACCCATCGCGGCGGCCGTGTTGCCGGCGGCGACGGTTGCGGCGCTGCGGGCGGAAAGTCCTTTTTCAAGCATAATATTCGCTGTTCGTAATTCGTTTATCGCGGTGAATCGTTATCTTTGCCGGAGACACCCCGGCAAACCGGATGCAAAACCGCACGGGTTTTCATCCGGACTCCGCCGCAAAGGTACAAAAAATTCGCCGCCGTTGAAAAAGTGGATACTCCTCATCGCCCTGCTCGCCGCCGCGCTTTCCCAAGCGCAGGCGCAGGGAGGCCGTGGCTTCTGGCATCAGGAGTGGACGGTCGAGAAGGGCGATTCGATCCCGCTGGTCCACGTCCTGCCGGTCTACGTCTTCAGCCGCCCGGTCGACCTGCGCCGCTACCGCCGGCTGGTGGACGCCGTGAAAAAGGTCTACCCCATCGCGCAGATCGCCAAGGCCAAGATGGCGACGATGGAGGAGGAGTTGTGCCGCCTGCCGACCAAAAAGGCCCAGAAGGAGTATATCAAACAAATCTACCACGAGATCAAGGACGAATACACCCCCGTGCTGAAACACATGACCCGCACGCAGGGCCGCGTGCTGCTGAAACTCATCGACCGCGAAACCGAATACACCGCCTACGAGGTGTTGAAGGAGTTCCGCGGCGGTTTCGTGGCGGGATTCTGGCAGGGCGTCTCGAAAATCTTCGGTCAGAACCTCAAGTCGGAATACGACAGGGAGGGCGAGGACCGGATGATCGAGCAAATCGTGATTTATTACGAAGCCGGACTGCTCCGGTAGCGACGGACGGACCGGGTAACGGAGGGACCGGGTAACGGAGGGACCGTTCCGGAATCCCGCTCCTAAAAATTGAACGACAGCCCCACACCCAGCCCCATATAGGAGCGCGAAGGCCGAAACTCCCCGGCCCGGAAATTATCGGTCAGGTAGCAGTGATAGGTGAAGTCGCCGAAGAGGTTGAACCGCCAGATCGGGATGATCAGCCGCGCACCCGCGTCGAACGTACAGGAGAAACGCTGCCGGACGGTATAGGGCCGCCACGAAGGGTCGGTCGTCGAATAGCCTTCGGTCGTGAACGGCCCGCACATCAGCCCCGGGGTAAAGCCCGCATGGACCTCGAACCCCGAGGGCAGGATCGCAAGCAGCACGTTGAGAAACGTACTGCCCACGTCCGCCCCTCCGCCGGAATAAGCGCCGTAAGGATCTGCATAAGAGCCGTTGTAGTAATTATTCTGCACACTCCGCTCCCGGCTCTCCCGGCGCCAGGACGAGGCGATACGTCCGGTCCGCCAGGTGAATTGCAGCGGCACGGAGAAATAGTTCTCGGCATCCTCGTCGACGAAGACGTTCAGCCCCGTTCGAAAACCGATATTGTAAAAATTATAACGGGCATAGTCGATCGAAAAGGCCTGCAATTCGGGTCCCCGCCCGTCGCCCACGTAAAGCTGCGCTCCGTAGCGCACGCCCAGTTCGTTGTCGAAGGTCTTCGGGACGGGTGGCATTTCGTGCTCGCCGGGATAGACGAGGGTTTGCGCCGGAGCGGTCCCGGCCGTGACGGCAAGCAGCAGGAAAAGAAATTTCTTCATTGCATGACGGTTAGGTTCAGTTGTAAACATAACTATTTTTCACGGCATAACAAAATTTCCACGGCGGATTGTGCTTTGTGAATTATTGATTATCTTTGCGCTCGGATAATTTCAGAAGTCATGTTTGAAAATTTAACAGATAAACTCGAACGGTCGTTCAAAATTCTCAAAGGCGAGGGGCGCATCACCGAGATCAACGTCGCGGAGACGCTCAAGGAGATCCGCCGCGCGCTGATCGACGCCGACGTCAACTACAAGGTCGCCAAGACCTTTACCGACGAAGTGAAGCAGAAAGCCCTGGGCCAGGACGTGCTCAAAGCCGTCAAGCCGGGACAGATGATGACCAAGATCGTCCGCGACGAGCTGGCCGAACTGATGGGCGGCACGGCCACGGACATCCGGCTGGAGGGCACGCCTGCGGTGATTCTGATCGCGGGTCTGCAAGGTTCGGGTAAGACGACCTTCTCGGGCAAGCTGGCTTCGCTGCTCAAGTCGAAGAAGGGCCGCCAGGTGCTGCTGGTGGCAGGCGACGTTTACCGTCCCGCAGCCATCGACCAGCTGAAAGTGCTCGGCGGACAGATCGGCGTGGAGGTCTACACCGAGGAGGGTAACAGGAATCCTGTCGAGATCGCCGAGAACGGTATCAAGTACGCCCGGCAGAAGAATTACAACGTGGTGATCGTCGACACCGCGGGCCGTCTGGCCGTGGACGAGGCGATGATGCAGGAGATCACGGCCATCAAGGCCGCCGTGAAACCTTCGGAGACGCTGTTCGTCGTCGACGCCATGACGGGTCAGGACGCAGTGAACACCGCCCGGGAGTTCAACGAACGGCTGGACTTCGACGGCGTGGTCCTCACCAAGCTCGACGGCGACACCCGCGGCGGTGCGGCCATTTCGATCCGTTCGGTGGTCAACAAGCCCCTCAAGTTCATTTCGAGCGGCGAGAAGATGGACGCCTTGCAGGTGTTCCACCCCGAGCGCATGGCCGACCGAATCCTGGGCATGGGCGACGTGGTGTCGCTCGTGGAACGCGCGCAGGAGCAATTCGACGAGGAGGAGGCCCGCAAGCTCAAAAAGAAACTGGTCAAAAACCAGTTCAACTTCAACGACTTCATCTCGCAGATTCAGCAGATCAAGAAGATGGGCAACCTCAAGGACCTCGCGTCGATGCTCCCCGGCATGGGCAAGATGCTCAAGAACGTGGACATTCCGGACGATGTGTTCAAGCAGACCGAGGCGATCATCTCGTCGATGACCCCCGCCGAGCGCGAGCATCCCGAGATCATCAACGCCCGCCGGCGCGAACGCATCGCCAAAGGTTCGGGTACGACGATGGCCGACGTCAACCGCCTGATGAAGCAGTTCGACGACACGCGCAAGATGATGAAGGCCGTGGCCGGCGGCGGCATGAAGATGCCCAAGATGCCGGGCGGGATGATGCGGCGATAGTATTATATAAGGATCGGGCAGGCTCCAAGGCTTGCCTGATTTGTTTACATGCGGACGTCTCAAATAGCACATTACGCAAGATCACAGAAAAATCGTCACCTTCACCGAAAGAAAACGTATAAACCATGAAGAAACTCCTCTTGCTGTTGCTCTGCACGTGCATGCAGGCGGCATTTGCACAATCGGGGAAAATCGACTGGAAAGCCGATCTGGAATTTCTGACCAAGGAGCTGCCCGAAAAGCATTGCAACTTTTTTACGGCCCGCAGCAAAGGGGAGTTTGTATCGGGAATCGAGGCTATTAAAGCAGAGTCGGAGCGACTGACTGATTTTCAGGTCGCCCTCAAAACGCAACAGCTGATCGCCCGCTTCGGCGACTCACACACCATGCTGCAATTCTTTCAGTTGATTGACCAGACACAGATTCTTCCGCTCGGCACATTATGGGTCAGCGACGGGCTCTACATTACGAAAACGACCCCGGAAAACAAAGAAATTTTGGGACTGCGGATTGTAGCGATCAACGACACGCCCATCGCGACGGTCATCGACAGTTTGAGCACTCTTTTCACCATCGACAACCAGGCGATCGTGAAGTCAATCGTCCCGGAAACGGTGATGAGCCTTCAAGCTCTCGAACACTTCGGATTTGCCGACTCCCGGCAAGTCAAGCTTATGCTGTCGGACGGAAAGACGCAGGTGGTAAAGCCGATACATCCCGACAATGCATTCGTAAATTTCAGACCCGACTCCCTCGCTTTCGCAACCGCCAACCGCAAAGTCCTCTTCACCAGCCGTTATTTCCCCGAAGATCGGATCTATTACATGCTTTACAACAAATGTCACAGCCGTGAGCTGGCGGCTGAACGGGGCGACGCGGAAGCTGCGCAAAAGCTGCCGTCGTTCGAGGCGTTTACCCGGAAAGCATTCGAAACGCTGAATGATAAACCGGTGGACAAACTCATTTTCGACATGCGTTACAACGGAGGCGGCAACTCATCACAGGGAACCGAATTTGTCGAACGACTCGCACAAGCCCTCAAACAACACCCGCAAGTTGCGGTATATGTGGTGCTGGGACGCGATACATTCTCCTCGGCGATTCTGAACGCCATGGATTTCAAACAGCTGACCAATGCCGTTTTCGTCGGAGAAGAGACGGCCGGAAAGCCCAACCATTTCGGGGAGGTCCGCAGCTTTCAGCTTCCGAGTTCGAAGGTTTTGGTCAATTATTCAACAAAATACTTCAAACGCTCGGAAAAAGAGATCGAGACCATCGAACCCGACATGTCGATCGAGATGAGTTTCGCAGATTTCAAAAAAGGAGTCGACCCCGTTTTCGAATGGATAAAAGCTCAATAGCAAAGAATCCCTGCGGTTTGCACAGGGATTCCGTTTACTCGGCCCAGCCGTTGCAGCGGACCTTTGCAGGGTCCCACTTCTGCTTGAGAGCGGGATTTTCGGCTGGATAACCGATCGGTATCACGTTGAGCGGCACGACGCGGCGGGGAAGCCCCAGCACGTTGCGGACGGCACGCACGCGATCCTCGGAGGAATACACGCCCGTCCAGACAGCCTCCCCAGCCCGACGGCATGGGCCGCCAGCAGCAAGTTCTCCGAAGCGGCCGCCGCATCCTGTACCCACCACCCGGCATTGGTCGCACCCTGCGACTCGGTCAGCGCACCGCACACCACGACAGCCATCGGAGCCGCAGCGGCGCTCTGCGCATAAGGCAGCGAGTCGGCCAGTTGCCGTAGCAAGGCCTTGTTATCCACCACGATAAAGGCCCACGGCCGGCGGTTGCGAGCCGAAGGGGCCGACATCGCGGCGCGCAGCAACAGTTCGACGACACGCGCAAGATGATGAAGGCCGTGGCCGGCGGCGGCATGAAGA
>OFMM01001745.1_pt1 | contig 9589 bp, 7 predicted proteins | sample 1541811 | NCBI WGS metagenome assembly OFMM01 (sample SAMN04209246, study PRJEB22552) | human gut metagenome | biome: gut; material: feces | host: Homo sapiens | place: USA: Oklahoma
TTTCGTATAGCCGTCATCAGCGACAAGTGATATCCTATCATGTATGGAAGTAATTGTCAATGTTTTTCTTGTTTTTTATTCATTTCAGACAATTCAAACAATTACCCTTTTTACCGCTTCTTTTCAGTCATAGCTGCTGCCCTAAAAACAAGCGAATCACCGGAAGTGCCAAAAGGCATCTTCTGGAATTATAAGCAGTTACCAAGTTCTCGGACGAGCCCGGAGGGTTTTGTTCTGTAGGAAATCGAAATTTCCTATAGCATAAAAACAGCCCGCTTCAGGGATTCCCGGTCGCGGAACTGTTTTTATATTTCAATCATTACTTATATTACTTTTCTTTATACTGTCTTCTATACTATTTTCAAATTGCTTTTTATACTGCACTTTCTGTCATTCGATTACTTTCAGCCATCCTTCCGGTGCCTCGATATGTCCCATCTGGATTCCTGTCAACGTCTCATACAATTTCTGTGTGATTGGTCCCATTTTCTCCATTCCGCTTGGGAAACAGATTTCGTTACCATGATCTACCACTTTTCCGACAGGCGAAATTACTGCTGCCGTTCCGCACAGACCACACTCTGCAAAATCTTTTACTTCATCAAAATAAACGTCTCTTTCTTCCACTTCAAGACCAAGATAATGTTCTGCTACATACATAATAGATCTTCTTGTAATAGACGGAAGAATCGTATCTGAATGAGGTGTTACAATTTTATTATCTTTTGTTACGAAAATAAAGTTTGCGCCTCCCGTTTCTTCCACTTTTGTTCTCGTTGCCGAATCAAGATACATGTTTTCATCAAATCCGTTTGCATGAGCCGTAACAATCGCATGAAGACTCATTGCATAATTAAGCCCCGCCTTAATATGCCCCGTTCCGTGAGGAGCTGCCCGGTCAAAATCAGATACACAGATCGTAATCGGTTTTGCACCACCTTTAAAATACGGACCTACAGGTGTTGTAAACACTCTGAACTGATATTCATCTGCAGGCTTTACTCCGATTACAGGATTAATCCCAAACATATATGGTCTGATATATAATGAAGCGCCTGAACCATAAGGCGGAACATAAGCGGCATTTGCCTGAACCGTCTGCACGATTGCATCAACAAATCGGTCTTCCGGAAAGACCGGCATTTCCAAACGTTTTGCCGAATCCACCATGCGCGCCGCATTCAGATCCGGGCGAAAGGTAACGATACGTCCATCTTCTGTCGTATACGCTTTCATTCCCTCAAATACAGTCTGTGCATATTGAAGCACTCCGGCACATTCATTCATTACAATGTTAGCATCCTCTGTAAGCGTTCCCTCATCCCATTTTCCGTCTTTATAATTTGCAACATATCTCTTATCTGTCTGTACATATTCAAATCCTATATTTGCCCAGTCAAGATTTTTCTTTTCCATAATAAAGCGCCTCCATTCCTCCATTTTAGAAAACAATCACTTCTTTCTTTAAGACATTATAATACCGCCGTTTTTAAAAATCAAGAGTGCACTCTGTTTTTTTCTTGTACAATCTTCTCATACCATTTCTCTGCCGCGCCCTTTTCTTTACTATTAATAAATATGATTTCATCTGAAGTATTTATCTGCAAAATCGGTGTACACTCTACATAAATATACATTCTGCATTTTCCAGTCTTCTTTCCTCTGAATTTCCCGATTTTCTTTTGACCATCATCAGATCCATTTACTCGTTTGTATTCATCATTCGGAAGCTTTGGTAAAAGTTCTGCGCTTTGCACTTCATCAATATCAATTTCCATATCGGAATAGCCGGATGTAATCTCGATTTTATCAGATCCGACAGAAACTTTTATCGGAGTAAAATCAATCCGAAACATCAGCACACACACCCACAGAAGACATACTATCGTAATGACTATCCCTGCCGCAAACGAAATTTTCCCTGCCGGACGCGCCATATTCGTCGTATAGTTAAAAGAACACGCCCAATCCTGCACGATCAGCCGTTTATCATTCGGATTACTGTACCATCCGTTTTTCCAATAAATATCATCATCAACATAATGCAAAGTTTCATTATTCTGCAGAATCCGGTTTCTTTTTTTCTTTATATAAAATACTCCGCTCATAAAAATGAAAATCGGAACACTTTCAAGTATAATGTATACAATATATACTTCTGATCCGATCCACATCTTCTCATCCATAAAATATGTTACCCAAAGATACGCTCCGGTATTAAAAAGACTTCCGGCTATCAGTGACCATGACCAAACATTTTTCTGCAACCGGTTCACCGCCAGATTCATCTTAACATCTTCACTGTACACCGTATTGCGCGTTCGCAATATAACCGCATGTACAGCAGCAAACACAAGATTAACTGCAAATCCGCACAAAAATAAGATCCATCCATCTTCCGACTCTTTTAAATATAGTCTCACTTGCGGTAATAAACATGGCAGGACGATCAATCCGCAAAACAAAATATGCCACAACAGAGACATTCCCATTTTCTCCGATTGTGCAGACACTGTTGCATCAACTGCCGAATCCGCAGTCATAATCTTGCTTCCATTACTCCCGATCCAACCGTTTTTCATCTTCAGATCATACAGTTTTCTGTGCGTTCTATATAATAGAAGAATCGCTCCGATGCACACCTCCACAAGCCATATACTCCACACGATCATAAAGACCGAAATATACCAGAAGCAAAATCCGCATACCGCAATTCCTGCCAGCAAGTTCAAAGTATAAAACCATTTTGTCCATGTACGGTATTTTTTCATAAGCATTTTTACTTCTTCGCTTTCAGCCGCCGAACCCGGCAAATGCACTCCCATAAGCATCCCTTCCTCATACTTACGTTTCGTTCCGTAAACACCGTAAAAAATACCGATTGTACCTACATTCACGATCAAAAAAATAACAAACATCATCATCTGTCATCCCTCCGTTCCTGCAAAGTTCCGATCATACAAACCGGCAAGATCTTCCCTTTTTTTGATACGATCTCATACTTTATTTTGTATTATCTACAATAATACAAAATATGAGGAAAATCAACTTCTTCCAAAGCCATATCCTGATTGTGCGTCCACAATTATGTACACAGATTGACAATATTTTTCACCTATTGTAAACTAGAAAAATAAGGGAGAAACCAATATGAAAAAACGGCAGAATATAAGCGCACTTTTTACAATCGCAGTGTTTTATCTTATTTTAGAATCGGTATTTGGAATTACCTGTCCGATTCTTTTCCTGACCGGAATTTCCTGTGCCGGCTGCGGAATGTCGAGAGCATGGTTTTGTGTACTCCGTATGGACTTCACCGGAGCTTTCCGATACCATCCGCTTTTTTGGATATTACCGATAGGAATTATGCTGTTTCTCTTTTGGGATAAGATACCAAAAAAGATACAGAAGATCTTACTTATAACTGCCTGTGTACTATTTGGGGCAGTATACATCTTACGAATGTTGGATACGGCCGATTCCATCGTTGTCTTTCAGCCGGAAAAGGGAGCGATTTTTTCATTGATTTCTCAACTCTTTACAAAAAAATAAAGGAAACGAGGAGGGCTTTTATATGCAATGCAAGACATGCGGAAGAGAAATCTCAGACACCGCAAAGTTTTGTCCGTATTGCGGCAGCAAAACTGAGCCGCCGCATAATTCTGCTGAAAACAAAACAGCAGAAACAGCTTATGAAACCACTGCGAACACAAACGCCGAAACAGCTTACGGTACAGAAACAAACAAAAACTCAGAAACAGCTTACGGTACAGAAGCAAACAAAAACGCAGAAACAGCTTACGGTACAAAAACAAGCAAAACACCAGAAACAGACAGAGAAACTTTTAAAAACAATACAGAAGACCGCTTTCAAACAGCATCAGCAGGCGACTTAGATGAGACGAAGAAATTTTTACAGATCGGCTTTTTCATTTTAGCAGCACTCTGCTTCGTTATGGCTTTCCGCAATCTACTCTCAGGCATTCAGAATTTTTCTTACAGCCTCATCATGCAAGGTCTGGGAAATCTTCTTAACATGGTATGTTATGCAGGAATAGCGGCAGTATTGGTAATGATCGCACTTTCAAAAGAAAAACAGAGGATCAAAACATTTTTCGTAATCTTAAGCGGATTAGCGGCAATCATAGCGCTGTGCGGAATCATTGAATTTATTACATCTATGTTCCGAAGCTTCAGATATTATTTTTCTTTTGATACATTTTTCTGGATCTTATCTTCTTTATTATTAACGTTAACCATTATGGCGGCGGTTGTCGGCATCACTTATACACTCCTGCATCTCTCAGGATCGACACCGGATTTATCAAATATCACAGGAGTCATCGGCGGATCTGCCCGCAGCAGTCAGACATCCGAAACAGCACAGGGCAATACAAATAAAAAAACCAACTATCAAAACGCCGGAACAGATCATATGAATCAAAACAGCAAGACAAACTGCGAATCACAAGCCGGCAGTACAAACTATGAGGGGCAGAACATGGGTACAAACTACAACAATCAAGGAACAAACTACAATAACCAGGGACCAAACTACAACAACCAGGGTACAAACTATAATAACCAGGGACCAAATTACAACTATCAAAGTTCCGGTCCGAACTATTCAGGATCGGGTGTTACGCCACTGAAAACCGACCGCGGACTGCTCGGTTATATCGTTCTTTCGATTCTTACATGCGGAATTTACAGTTATTACTTTATATACACAGTTGCCCGCGATGTTAATACTGCTTGTGCCGGAGACGGAAAATCAACAGGCGGATTAGTACAGTTCATCCTGCTTTCCATCCTCACTTGCGGAATTTACAGTTGGTGGTGGCAGTATTCTCTCGGAAACCGCCTTGCAGCAAACGCACCTCGTTACGGTCTGTCATTTACAGAAAACGGTACTACTATTTTATTATGGCTTTTCTTTGGCTCTTTCCTCTGTTTCATCGGACCGTTTATTGCAATGAATATCATTATTAAAAATACAAACAGCATCTGTATGGCATACAATCGTTACAACGGATTAATTTAATCATTTAACATTATAATAAAAGGTTCTGCCCGAACGATCTGCATCCTGAAACTTCAGATACAAGTCAAACATAAAATTCGGTCAGAACCTTTTTTATTTCTCCTATAATCTTTTCACAATCTCTTTACAATCTCTTTTTACCATTTCCTAATATATATCCGAAAATAATATCCCGCAGTCAAAATCAAAATATTCCTGTCACGGACACATATACTCATAAATCTGCGCCGAAATCTCTCGGATAACAGATCTTGCGGCAGAAGTATCAGATAAACCGCTCATCATCACACAAACTGTATATGCTCCGTTTTCCCCAAATATAATTGCCGCGTCATTTTCCACATCGGAAAGTTCCCCCGTCTTATTTGCAGTCTCAATATTTTCCGGCACTCCTGCCGGGATCTTCCCCGTACGTTCCTGCTGCCGCATCAGATCAAGAAGTTTTTCTGATCCAACCAGCACATTTCCGTTCATTTCCCGCAGAAACTTTCCGCAGTCGTTGACAGAAGTATAATTATCATCCATATCATTCGGTGCAAGAAGCAGCCTTCCCATATGAGTATCTGCAAAACCGTGCAACCGACAAAACTCATTCACAACTTCCATTCCCGCCGAAGCATCCCCAAAACCAAGCTTACGAACAAGCTCATTTGCCGCGTCATTGTCGCTTACCGTAATCATCAAACGCAAAAGTTCTTCTGTTTCTCCTAAAGAATAATGATAATTTTCCGGATGAAGGCAAGCTTCTGACACTGCTTTCATTACACATTCCGGTGTTTCAAAATCTGGTGTTCCTACAGAAAAGTTGTAAATCTTCTTTCCCTGTTTTTGCAATTCTTTCTTTTTCTCATCTAAAATCTGAAAAATTCCTGCTTCAAAATTCTTCATTTTCTCTGCTGGTTCAAAATTCATATTTTTATTACTCCTTTGTGTTGTCCTTTATGTAATCAGCTCCAGACTGATTTTTAAGGCATAGTTTACTCTCTTTAAGGTGTTTGTATCAAGATGGCATACCCGTTCTTTTAGACGCTGTTTGTCAATTGTACGAATCTGTTCTAATAGTACAACCGAATCCTTTGTAATATCACACTCCGTCGTAGACAGTTCCACATGAGTCGGCAGTTTTGCTTTATTCATCCGGCTTGTGATCGCCGCACAGATTACGGTAGGGCTGTGACGGTTGCCTGCATCATTTTGAATAATAAGCACCGGACGGACACCTCCCTGCTCGGAACCTACGACCGGGCGAAGGTCTGCATAATAAATATCTCCACGTTTTATCATCATTTTCACTCACTCCATTTTACTTTTCTTTCTAAATGAAGTATTTCCAGCAAACGTCATGAGTATTCTGATGATTTCCTTTGTTTTTTATATTTCTTCTGGAAAATGTTTCCGCTTCAAAATAGTTTCGAGATAATTCGGTAAATCTCCGGCAAGAACACTATAATATCCCTTTTCTTTTGCGGCAGCATCTCCGGCAAGACCGTGACAGTACACACCAAGTCGTGCCGCTGTCAAAATGTCAAGTCCTCCGGCAAGAAAACCGCAGATAATTCCTGTTAATACATCGCCGCTTCCACCAGTTGCCATTCCATTGTTTCCGCTCATATTAATGTATGAAGGTACGCTTCCATCGGACACAATGGTTCTTGCATCTTTTAGCACGATAACATGTCCCTTATCTGCAGTACTTGCAGCCGCTTTTGGCAGATTGCTGCGAATTTCTGCAATTTCTTCTCCAGTTAATCTGGACATTTCTTTCAAATGCGGGGTAAGAATCATCCCGCCTTCATATTCATGAAATAGCTGCCTTAATTCTGTATCTTCTTGTAACAAAGCCGCCAGATTATTAAGCCCATCTGCGTCAATAACAAGCGGTGCCTTTCCTAATGTAAGAACCTGTTTTACTAACTTACTTGCAAATGCACTCTGTCCAATTCCCGGTCCGATTCCGATAACAGATGCCCACGAAAGAGATTCCGGTAATAGTTCCCATGCCTTTTCTTCCGAATCATAAGTCGTAAGAATCGCCTCTGGAAGCTTTTCCTGCAAAATCACACGATTCTCCTCACAGGAAAAAATGCGTACCAGACCGCTTCCGCTCTTATAGGCCGCTGTTCCACTCAAAAGGGCGGCTCCTGCCATATTTTTGGAGCCGGCAATCAGAAGAACCTTCCCGTAACTTCCTTTATTCGTCCATGCCTTTCTTTCCGGCAAAAGTTCCAGGTCATCTGTTGTGAAAGAAACCATCTGCGGTGCGATTTCTTCAACCGCCTTATTCGGAAAACCGATTTCCTTTACAATGACTTCGCCGCTGACATCTGCCCCTGGATAAAGAAGCAGTCCCACCTTAGGAAGCCCAAAAGTGACCGTTATATCCGCCTCAAATGCAATACCAAGAATCTGTCCGGCAGAGGCATCGACTCCAGACGGAACATCTACCGCAACCTTCAGTGCTTCCATCTGATTCAGGCGCTCAATAACCTCCCTGTGCCGTCCTGCCACTTCTCGCTTTAATCCAACGCCAAAAATGGCATCTACGATAACATCATACTCCTCATCGGGAAACTTCATCAAAAAATCTGCTTCCATCTGCTCTAAAATGTGTTTCTGAATCTGATGGGAATCTGAATCATGTGGAATGACTCCGATTTCATAAAAATCTACGGTATAGCCTTCTTCTAACAGAAGTCTTCCCAGTGCCAGTCCATCACCTCCATTATTCCCTTTTTCTGTAACAATCAGCACCCTGCTATCTGTCGGTATTCTCTCCAAAAAGACTTCCTCTAATGCAAGTGCTGCCTTTTCCATCAAAACGATACCTGGAATCCCTACGTTATTTATACTATACGCATCAATATCTTGCATTTCTTCCCTTGAAGCAACGTAACGCATTATTTAACCTCCTACTTTCTAACAACTATCCCTTTCTTATTCTAGGATACAGAATGCAGCATATTATTAAACTGCATCGTTCCAGAACATGTTTGAAAAATACTTTCAGCAAGCTTTGCATCACCACCTGTATGCAAACACCCTTTAGCAAAAAGAGATGAAAATCTGTTTCTTACAACACAGCTTCTCATCTCTTCGTTCTCTTCTGCAATATAAACTTTATACTTACTGATTGTGACTGTGGATTCGATAAGACAATGTCATAATACTCTCTGCAAGATGTACATTCTCTACCAGAATCTCTTCTGGAAAATGCAAATCTACCGGCGCAAAGTTCCATAATGCCTTGATTCCCAAATCAACTAACTGTTCTGCAACCTTCGTTGCCTTCGACTTCGGTAATGTCAATGCGGCAATCATTACCTCATGTTCTTTTAAGAATGTTTCCAGCATGTCGATATCATATACTTCCACGCCCCGCACTGTCATACCAATTAATCTTGGATTCACATCGAAAAGCCCGATAATCTTAAATCCATTACTGTCAAAATCCTGATTGTTCGCCAACGCCTGTCCAAGATTACCTGCACCTACGATAATGATATTATTCGTCTTATCCAGTCCAAGAATCTTGCCCATCTCATTATAAAGATACTCTACATTATAACCATATCCCTGCTGACCAAACCCACCAAAATTATTTAAATCCTGACGAATCTGGGAAGCAGTGACGTTCATTCTCTGACTCAGTTCCTTAGAGGAAATACGAACAACATTATTCTTCAGTAAATCTCCAAGATACCGATAGTACCGGGGCAATCTTTTTATCACTGCCGGAGAAATAGACTTTTCACTTCCTGATTTTACAACTGTTTTACTATCTGGCATAAGTTCCTCCCTTTGATAAAAAATTCCCATTCTTAAGCTCTAATGAATCAATTATATACAAAAATTCTTTTAATGTCAAATAAGATTGTTAAAAATTATAACACTTATTTACTTATTTTTTCTTTCATGATAAAATACATCAGAAATATTTCTACTTTATAATAATGCAACAACAATATAACTAGTTTGGAGGTTATTATGATTTTAGCCTGTCAGAAAATCGAAAAAGCATTCGGCGGCAAATCCGTATTAAATAATGTTAATTTTTTAATTAATGAAGGGGAAAAAGCAGCAGTTATCGGTATTAACGGTGCCGGAAAAACTACCCTTTTTAAAATCATTACTGGAGAATATGAGGCAGACAACGGAGAAGTTATTTTCCAGAAAGGCTCTACCTACGGTTATTTATCTCAGGTTATTGATGTAAGCTCTCATCGCAGTATTTATGAAGAGATGCTCGATGCCAAAAAAGAGATTATCGAGATGGAAAAAAAGATTCGCCAGCTTGAAAAGGACATCAGTACCTTATCCGATGAAGCATTAGAAAGTGCAATGGAAAGCTATTCCCGCCTGACAGACCGTTTTGAAAAAGCAAACGGCTATGCCTGGAAAAGTGAAATCACTGGCGTATTAAAGGGACTTGGATTTGATGAAAGCCAGTTTGCCACACCAATCCATACACTTTCCGGTGGTCAGAAAACCCGTGTCGCATTAAGCCGTATTCTCTTAATGCACCCGGATCTGATTTTACTCGATGAG